>Ga0315277_10001214_pt1 | contig 38148 bp, 46 predicted proteins | sample YL17G05_15_MG_FD_203695 | JGI IMG/M metagenome (GOLD analysis project Ga0315277, IMG submission 203695) | Sediment microbial communities from Yellowstone Lake, YNP, Wyoming, USA - YL17G05_15 | ecosystem: Environmental > Aquatic > Freshwater > Lake > Sediment | place: USA: Wyoming | collected...
AAGGCTAAATCAAAAACCTCAATGGGTTCTTTTTTGGTTTTTTCTTTAATTATTTTAAAAGCGCCATAAAGAATTTTTCTGGCAATAGTTTTTTTACCCTTCCTCATTATCTGATTAACGAATTTAGCAACGGTAACATTATCAAAAATGGGGTCAGGCGAAATTTCTCTTTTGGTTTTCTTTTTTCTTCCCATAGAAATTATTTTTCTTTTTTTACTCCGTATTTTGACCTTTCTTGTTTTCTTCCCTCAACTCCAACCGTATCTAAAATACCCCTCACAATATGGTATCTCACTCCCGGCAAATCTTTCACTCTTCCTCCCCTGAGAAGCACGATGGAGTGTTCTTGTAAGTTATGACCTTCACCCGGTATATAAGCGGTGACTTCCATTCCATTAGTCAATCTAATCCTGGCCACTTTTCTTAAGGCTGAGTTCGGTTTTTTAGGAGTAACCGTAAAAACTTTAAGACAGACTCCCCTTTTAAACGGGGAAAGATATTTACTGGGTCGATTTTTCCGAACATTAAAACCAAACGTCAAAGCCGGCGTTTTAGCACGCTTTCTATTTTTTTTTCTTCCATTTTTAATTAGTTGTCGAATAGTGGGACACATAATTAATTAAAAATAATTAAGCGCTAAGCGCTTGTAAAATAAGTTTAACGAATAATTTTAAAAATGTCAACAAATCTTACTCAGGAGCCCGGAACGCCAACTATAAGAATAAAAATCTTATTAACAAGATAAATCAAAATCTGGAAAAACTGTGGAAAAAAGAAAAGAAAAAAAATTAAGATAAAAAAACCAAACTGACTTAAAAATGTTTTTGTCGTTTCCATTGAAGCGGGTAAAAAAGTAAAAAGAACATGAGAACCGTCCAGAGGAGGAATGGGTATTAAATTAAATACTGCCAAAAGTATATTTATTGATACAATAAAATAAAATGCTGAAAAGAGACCGGTGGAAATAAATTCTGAAGATAAAAGGAAACGAAGAAGCAAACCAAAAAATAAAGCCAAAAACAAATTAGAACCTGGGCCAGCAAGGGCTACTTTTAATGAACCGTATTTTTGATCGCGAAAATTATAAGGATTAATGGGTACCGGTTTCGCCCAGCCGATACCTTTACCGGTTGTGAAGATTAAAAGCAGGGGCAAAAGAACAGAGCCAACTGGGTCTATATGCTTTAAGGGATTTAAAGTAAGACGACCGGCGTATTTTGACGTCGGATCACCCAAATAATTTGCCACTATTCCGTGAGAAACTTCGTGAATGACAATAGAAAAAATTAAAATGACAATAGAAAATAAAATTTCCATATTAAATAATTGCAATAAATTTACTATAGCAAATATTTTACAAAATTAAAATTATTTGCTAAATTAAACTATTATGCCTAAACAATGTACAATCTGCGGTAAAAAATATCTTATGGTTTGGAAAAGAGTGAAGTTGAGAGGAAAATATAATCCAACCATAAAGAAAAGAAAATACCCTAATTTACAGTGGGCAAAATTACCTTCGGGCAGTCGAAGAGATAAATCTCTTCTTCACCCTTCGCTACGCTCGGGTAAAAGAGTTTTGGCCTGCACAAAATGCATCAAAGCAATGGGAAAGAAAAAATCCTAAACTGCAAACTGCAATAAATTTCAACAAATTTCCGTAATTTCAATGAATTTCCTGAAACTAATGGAAATTGATAGAAATTAATTGTTTTGTCATTTGGATTTTGAAATTTGAATTTTCTATATTGCGGGGCATGGTGTAACAGCAACATTTGCGCATGGGGTGCGTAAGACTTCCGGTGCAAGTCCGGATGCCCCGACAAAATTTATGAATTTAATTAGGATTAAATGCGCATTTTGCGGAAAATGTTTTTCTAGAACGGCAGGACGTATAAATGAAGCTCGAAAATTCGGCTGGCGTCAATATTGCTCCATAGAATGCCAATCCCGAATTAGGTTTCGGAGAATTGAAAAATTGTGCGCAAATCCTAATTGTAAAAATAGAGTGTCTCGCGGATTAAGTCAATTTAAAAAGTCTAAATCTGGACGTGTTTTTTGCTCTTCTTTATGTGCTGCTATTTTCAATAATCCATTAAGACGAAAAATTAAAACCTGTCTTGTCTGCGGAAAACAATTTTCTGGCCAAAAAATCTATTGTTCCTCCGAGTGCCATACCAGTATATTAAGAAAAAGCGATTCTCAAAAAAGAAGGGAAATTCTTAAAGAAATTAAAGCTTTTTACGATAAGCAAGGGAGAATCCCGGTTAAGAAAGAAAGGCCGGGGCTGGCCTGGAGAGCGCAAAAAGCTTTTAACTCCTGGAACAAAGCTATCCAAATGGCGGGATTTGAACCGAATCCAGTTATATTTTCAAAGAAGTTTATTGCCAAGGACGGTCATAAATGCGACTCATTTGCCGAGAAAATTATCGATGATTGGTTTTACGAAAGAAAAATCACGCATAAAAAAGATATCCCCTATCCCCAAAATAGACTACTCTCGACAGATTTCGTTGTGGGGAAAAATCTAATAGAATACTTTGGATTAAGTGGAGTTCTCGATGAATACGATAAGCTTATAAGAGAAAAACGAAAGTTATGTAAAAAATACAAACTTACCTTAATAGAAATCTTCCCAAAAGATTTATTTCCAGTTAATCATCTTTCAGAGATTATAAAAACTAAGAAATTAGAAAATTAAGTGAAATTCTCGACACCCCGACCTTCTTCATCGGGCGAAAGCCCGACCACGCTGAGTGTGGTCAAGGTCCGCTTAGCGGACCGACCAAAATCAAAAAACCGCGTAAGAATACGTGGTTTTTTGATGGCCCTGCTTTCTTCTAGAAAGTTGTTCTGGAAAAGAATCTAAGTGGGAATCTTAGTCCCGACCCACAGGTCGGGATCATATCAGATTCCCTGAAAAAGCTTTTGTCCCAGAATCTAACTAGAAGGAGTAAGGCCAATTTTATTATAGCGTTGAAGATAATATCCCGTCAATAGTTTTAAAAATTTTTTTTAAAAAATGATAGTTACAGATTTAAAACCTTAACCATCTGTTTTATTAATGAAACTACTACCGGTGGGGGCAATAAACTGTAAGACTGAATTCCTTCATCGTCCAAGACGATCCAGGGTTTTTCTTTTATTTTCACGATTTTGGCCTTCTCGTCCCACTCGTAGTCGTATTCGGGAGTAATTTCATAATCATCAACAAAATTTTTAGCTTCTTTTACGGGAATTGAATTTCTTAAAAAAATTTTAGGGATTCCATAAAGCGAATTTGCCCGCTCTATCAGTAATCCATCTTTTTTTAACCTTTCTTTTATGGGCGCAATTCCTTTTTCGTCCCCTTCTTTACGCACCATTTTCCCACCGGGACACTGGGGATTATCGCACAATAAATAAAATTCTTTTTTCTTTGGATTGTATCTTGGCTTTGAAGTAGGTAATAATTTTAAATTTCGTGAAGTCTGGCAAAGAGGACAAATTACCCGATGTTTTATTCTTTCATCAATTACTCTTTCCGGTACATCAATTAAAACAAAAATGTCGGGGTCTTCTCTATAGCCAATTAAATCGCGGAAGAACAGCGAAAAAGCTATCTGGTCTAAATCCCTCGGAAAACCGTCGATGAAAACAGCTTTTCTTTTTCTTTCAGTAATTTCTCTTTTCACTAAAGCTAAAATTAGCTCGGTAGGTAAAAGAATTTTAGTGCTCCTTTTTTCCAAGGTCGATATTATTTTAGGAAGAGGAAGCCATCCCCGATAATTCTTTTTCAAAAAATTAATCAAAGACTTTTTTTCTTCTTCTTTCAACAGTTCTTTATCAATTTCTCTAATCATGTCTCCAATGGAGAAATGATCTATTCTCTCGGGGGACACAACTTCAGCGAACATTTTTGAATAAGTTCCCTTCCCGGAATTTTTCTTCCCCAAAAGATAAGCTACGAAAGTATTCCCCGATTTCAAATATTTTCTCAATTTTTTAATTTCTGGACCGGCTTTCAAATGAAAATATTTTGTTCTTTGTTGGGGGTTATTTAAATCAAATTTTAAATTAGATCCGGTTTTAGTTTTAAATAGTGGGAATTCCATATTTTTTGCCGTCGGAAATTACTTTTATATCGCCGTCCTTGTCGGTTCTCAAAATTTTTATACCATATTTATTTAAAATATCCAAGACCTCTTGATTGGGATGACCGTAGCTATTATTTTTACCTGCGGAAATCACTGCGATTTCTGGCGAAACTTTCGTAATAAATTCTTCTGCGGTTGAAGTTTTACTCCCGTGATGACCGATTTTCAAAACATCTGAATCAAGATCAGCTTTGCTCTCTATGAGTTTTTCCTCGATTGATTTATAAGTATCGCCTGTAAAGAGAAAAGAGTTCTCGCCAAAAACCAATTTTGCCACAATCGAAGTATTATTGCTGTCTTTCAATTCCTGCCCCTTTAAGATTTCCAAAGGAAACAAAACCTCCATGTGGTCGAGGACTGTCCTCGACCATTTTATTTTTTGACCGGATTGGGCGATAAAGATTTGAGCGCCTTCATTTTTAACTAATTTTTCCCATTCTCGGTATTCGGCGGTGTCTCTGATAACTCCGGTCCAGAGAATATTTTCAATTTTATATCTTTTTAAAACTTCAATGAGTCCTGCCAGATGGTCTTTTTCCGGATGGGTCAAAATTATTAAATCTATTTCCCTATCCCAAAAGGGAATATTTTTAGCTATTTTTTCTAAAATTGTTGAGTCCGGCCCGCCATCTATTAAAATTTGATGGTGCCGGGGAGTTTCAATAAAAATGGCGTCTCCCTGGCCGACGTCAAAAAAATTAACTTCGAGAAATCGCGACTGATATAAATCAAAAACAGAAATCCAGGCTAAGATATTCAAGATTAATAAAAATCCGAGTGAGGTAAAAACGAATTTTTTATTAGTCATTGCCGCATTATATCAAAAATAACAAAACGCCCAAAGTAAAATACTTTGAGCGCTGTTTTTAAATAATTTTAGAGATTTTAGTTCTTAGGCCTTTCCTAAAATCCTGAACATCTTTGTTCCGCACTTCGGACAAATGCCAGTCATAGCCCTTCTTTTAGTTCCTCCCTTTCCCTTCATCGAAACTTCCTTTTCATCTTTCATCTCTTGCTTTTTTTTGCATTTTACGCAATATCCTGTTGTTGCCATAGTTGTATAAAAATTAGAATAAGAATTTTGTGAAAACCGACCTTTTATTTACAATCCCCCGTGCTATTTGGATTTGTTTTTCTTTAAACGGGGTAATTTGTACTTATCCACAACTTCTATTAGCTTAATTTAAGCACAAAATGAAGTCAAGCCCCTTACTTTTTTTCTATTTTATTCGCTGAGTCCCGTGAAGCGGGGCGAAGCGGGAGATGAGACGAAGTCTCAGCGACCAATTCTATAAGTAATTTTTCCAAATCAATCCCGTACATTTTGCAAACCTCGCCAATTTTTAAATTTTCAATTTCAAATTTAGCCATCGGACAACTTAAACAGGGCAAATTATATTTTGCTAAAACCTTTTCAGTTCCGGGAAGGTTTAAAATTTCCGCCAAAGTTGTATCTTTACCAATCCTCATAATCTTATTACCGAAAGGTTATTATGCCAACCAACCGCCATCAATTACTACGGTAGAACCAGTCATATAAGAAGAGGCGTCAGAAGCTAAAAATAGTACTAAATTGGAAACTTCTTCCGGCTTACCCGTTCGGCGCATTGGGATTCTAGCCATAATCCCCTGCATCGATTCCATTATTTTGGGATCAATTTTTTGTCCGGACATAATCGGAGTATCGACAGCGCCAGGGGCTACCGCATTAACTCTTATATTAGATGGTGCCAATTCAACCGCCAAGGATTCCGTGAATGCTATTACCCCTCCTTTTGAAGCAGAATAATGAGATAAAAAGGGTAAACCAACACCCACCTGGCCCATATCAGTTGAAGCGATGTTTATTATCACTCCTCCCGATTTTTGTTTTACCATCTCTTTGGCACAAGCTTGAGCGCAGAGAAAATATCCCTTCAAATTAATATCCAAAGTCAAATCCCATTCTTCTTCGGTCAGATCCAAAAAGGGTTTAAACTGGCAAATCCCGGCGTTGTTAACCAAAATGTCTACCTTACCCCATTTATCAACCGCCGCCCTAACCATTGATTCTACTTCTTCTTTTTTCTTCACATCACATTTTACGGCTATTGCTTCTCCGTTATTTTTCTTAATTTCATCTACCACCAATTGACACTCTTCCTGCGAAATATCGGAAACCACTATTTTTGCTCCAGCCTCGGCAAGTTTTATTGCGTGGCTCTTTCCCATTCCTCTTCTTGCTCCAGTAATAATAGCGACTTTATTTTTTAAATCTTCGTACATATTTTTTATTTTTAGATTTTAAATCGACCTTTTAGATTAGATAATATCTATTATATCAATCTTATCCGAACATTAAAATCTCCGGCTTAAATATCAGTAAAATTCCTAAGGTCAGAATTATTAATCCCCCAATCAGGGTGGCCCAATAATTATATTTTTCTGTGAAACCGATTCTGCTAAAAGTTATCGCTGCCAAAGAAAAGACAATTAAATCATCGAGCATAAACACAAAAGTATAAAGGAAAAGATAAAAATAGTAACTGAAAGTACTGAGGGAATTCAATGCTAAAATTCGGGTAAAAGTGGCCGGCAGGCCGGCTGAACAGAAAAATTCAACTAAATTTATTCCAAAAGCTAAAATAATAACTCCACCTAAAATTCCTAAAGTAAAAGGCGATAAAGCTAATTTTTCTGCATGATTTTTTAAGCCGTTTTTTATTCTGTCTTGAAGAGAAGTCTTGCCATCGGTAACCTTGCAAACTCCCGGCCTGAAAGTAATGAAGTTTTTAATTTGCCAAATGCCCACTCCCAAAGCAAAAACTCCGATTAAAACTCTAGTCAAATTTACATAAGCTATGGCTAAAAATAAATTTAACCAGGCGGTCAAAATTAAAAAATAGACAATTCCAGAAGTTAAAATAAAAGTTCCGCCAATTAACCACATTCTCTTTCTCGAACGAGTATTTATTAAAAGAGCAATCAAAAATAGAAGAATCCACATGGCGCAGGGATTCAATCCATCCATGGCTCCTAAAGTTACGGTCAACACCGGCAAAGACATTTTTGAAACATCTATTTCGCCAAATATGGGAATTTTAATTTTTTGAGGGACCACTTTTCCTGTCCCCAAACATTCTTTTAAGCAATTTTCAATATCGCCGGCGACTTGCTCGTTAAAGCCAACGAAGTATTTGGTCGGAGTAAAGGTAACCGGTACCCATCCCCGCTCTCCGGCCGGCACTTTGTATTTTTCGTAAAAATCTTGTAAAATTTTTTGATTTTCTGAACTAGAAATTACTTCATATTCTTTTATTTCAATTTCAGGATATTTATCTTTTAACTCTTTCAAAAATTCGTGTTCTTTCGCACAATGAGGACAAATGGCACTGTAGAAAAAATTAATTTCTATTTTTTCTGTCTGGGCAAAAACAAAACGGGAGCTGCCGAATAAAAAAACTAAAATTAAGAATACAAAAATAAGTTTTTTCATCATAAACGTATTTTAGCAAATTATCCCTCCGCCCAAAAGTTCCTCGCCTTTATACAAGACTACTGATTGGCCGGGGGTGATGGCTCTCTGCTGATGGCTAAACTTTAAATTGTAAACTTTAGATTTTGAACCACGAGTGATTGTTGTTGAAACTGACTTAGAGCGGTAGCGAATTTTTGCTTTAACTTGTAATGGTAGTTTGGGTTCTTTACTCGAAATCCAATTAACATTTTTAACAAATAATTCCTTTTTGTACAAATCATTTTTATCTTTACTGACGAAAAGCTGATTTTTCTTTAAGTTTTTATTCAAAACGTAAAATGGTCCGCCCGGCAACTTTATCCCCTTTCTTTGGCCAATAGTATAAAATGGTAATCCTTCGTGCTCCCCTATTTTCTTGCCATCTTTGGTCATAATTATGCCCGGTTTTGGTTTAAGATATTTCTTTAAAAAATAATCTATCGTTGTCGGCACAAAACAAATCTCCATTGATTTTTTAACGTTGGCAAAGGGCAGTTTAAATTTTCTTGCTAATTTTTCCACTTCCTGTCTTGCATAATCTCCAACTGGAAATAAAATTCTCTTTAGTTGCTTCTGGCTCAACATCCATAAAAAATATGACTGGTCTTTATTTTTATCTTTCGCTTTTAACAACCTATATTCTGTTTTTTGTTTTCTGTTTTCCAATTTCTTTTTTCTCGCATAATGGCCCGTGGCAACAAAGTCGGCATCCAATTTCAGGGCCCTCTCCAATAACAATCCGAATTTAATTTCTTTATTGCAGACTGTGCAAGGATTCGGGGTTATTCCTTTTTTATATCCGTCTAAAAAATAATCAACAATTCTTTTTTTAAATTCTTTCTCAAAATTAAAAACAAAAAAAGGAATTTTCAGGATTTTGGCCGATTTTCTTGCCCTTTTTTCCGCCTCTGACGAAAAATTATTAAGTTTCAAAAAAACTCCAATTATATCGCCTCCGGCCCTCTTTAAAAGTGCAGCCGCGACCGAACTATCCACTCCCCCCGACATGGCACAGATTACTCTAGTCATATGATTAAAAATCCGCTGACTATTAAATCTATTGCTTCTTTTTCTGTTAATCCTCGTGTTCTTAAATAAGCTAATTCCTCTTCTGAAATTTTTCCCAAAGAAGCCTCGTGAGTAATTTGAGAATCTTTATTCTGACAGATCAGCTGAGGGACTAAAGAAATTTTTGCTGTTTTCTCAATTAATAATCCCTGACAATCTAAATGTCCTCTTGAAGGAGCTATGGCAAACATTTGACTAACCGCCTCAATTTCACTTTTTTCTCTTCCCAATAACCTTAATCTGACAATTCCTTGCGCGTTTTTACCTTCCAGAAAAACCAAATCATTTACTTTAACCTTTGAATTTAGAGAATTAATGACGAATTTTAAATTTAAAGAAGAATTTTCGCCACAATGAATCTTTGTTTTTAATTCCAAGTTTTCTGGCGGCAAAAGATTTTGATAATTGTAAATTAAACGAGAGTTTTTCCTGAGGAAAAACTCGTAATCAGGATTAACAAAGTCTTTTTGTCCCCACCGATGGAAATGATTATATTCCAAAGAAGCTCCTTCTTTCAGAATAATTTTCCCCTTGGCCCTATGAACGCCGTAAAGATTATTTTCTTTTGCGCTGCAGACAACATTGGCTTTGGCTCTTATCCCCTTTTCAACTACTAATAAGTTGCTTAGATTTTGAGAGATTTTGGGCGAGGCAATGGTAATACAGGTTGATAACGGAAAATCAACTTCTTTTTTTACCCAGACAAAATATCCTTCTTTTGGTTTTTCCCCAAAAAAATTTCTAGTCCAATCAAACTTTTCCCAAGCATCGGGGCTTGGCAAAACGATAATTCCTTCTATACTGAAAATATTTTCTACCCTATGATCAATCTGCCAAAAATTGGCCTTATTTTTTAGGACGGGTTTCACATCTTTTACATTTTTCATAACCATATTTTTTAATTATTCCCAAAACTTTTCTGAAATCTTTGGCTTCGCAAATAATTTTCCCTTCAATCATTACATTGACTAAGTCTGGCTTCAAAAAATTCAAAATCTGGCCGGAATGAGTAATAATCAAAACCGAAGCATTTTTTTCTACAAGTTTTTCTTTTATAATTTTTGCTACAATTTCAAGCTTTTTAATATCCAATCCGGAATCAATTTCGTCAAGAATTATCAGTTTTGGTTTTAAAGCTAAGATCTGTAATAATTCCGAAATCTTTTTCTCGCCTCCTGAAAAATCAACGTTCACATCTCTTTCCAAAAGCTCCTTTCCCTCGAAAATATTTAATTCTTCCTTGGAGATTTTTTTTAGTAATTGGGAAAGTTTTATTCCTTTTATTGCCGGCGGTGCTTGCCAAGCCATGGCTAAGCCAAGCTTTACTCTTTTTTCTGAAGCCAGATTAGTAATATCCTTTCCTCCAAAAATAATCTTTCCCTTTATCACTTTATATTTTGGATTGCCTAAAATTACTTTTGCTAAGGTGCTCTTGCCCGAAGCATTTGGGCCTAAGAGCACCTGAACCTCTCCCCTTTTTATTTGAAGATTCATTCCTTGCAATATCTCTTTTTCTTTGCTTTTTACTTTCAAGTTTGTAATTTTTAACAAAATATTTTTCATTTGATTATTTTCTTATTAAATCAGCTAAAGTTATTGAATTTAAGGCAGAATCTAAGGTTTTTTGGATCTTACCCCAAAAACTTTTGGTTAAACATTTCTTTTCCCGCGGGCAATAGCAGCCCCGGGGCAGACATTTAACTAAGATTGTTCTTCCTTCCAGAGTTCTAATTATATCTCCCGTTTTAATTTTAGAGGCTGATTTAACCAAAAAATAACCGCCCCGAGCTCCTTTTTTGGCTCGGATTAATTTTGCTTTTTCTAATTTTGAGAGTATTTTCTCCAGATAATCAAAAGAAATCCCTTCTTTTTTTGAAATTTCTTTAAGGGAAAGAATTCTTCTCGGGTTTTTGGCTAAATAAGTCATCGCTCTCAACCCATATTGAGATTTAGTAGAAAATCTTATCATTTAAAAACCGACTAATATAGTCGGTTTTATTTTATCAAATCAAAACCGCCTGTCAATAGTTATTTTTAAAGAATAATCCGCAGTGGCATCGCCCGTCTTTTTCAATTTCCTCTTTATGATAAATACAGGGGCAAATGATTTTTTTATCTTCTTCCTTGTCCCCCGTTACCCGGCGGCAGGGACAATACCTGGCACCCAAATCTTTCTCTCTTTCCAATAAAATTTTTACTATCCCTTCCACCATCTTTCTGTTCGGGTTTAAGAAAAAACCGTTTTCCCTGGCATATTCTCTGTACTCCTGAATTAATTCTTCCATTTTTGAGTTATTATTATTGTTCATTTTCATTTTTTAATAAACTTTCAAGCCACTCTTTTATAACCGGTTCGGGTCTTAACCCGATAAATTCACCAACCGGTTTTCCTGCTTTAAATAAAATTACAGCTGGAATAGGGTTAACCCCAAATCTCTGGCTAGTAATCGGAGAATTATCAACATTAACCTTCCTAAAAAGAACCTTCCCCTCATATTCTGTTTCTAATTTTTCCAGAATTGGAGTAAGAACAGAACAAGGAGGACACCAGGCAGCATAAAAATCAACCAGAACCGGTTTCGGGCTATTAAAAACTTCTTTTTCAAAATTTTCATCAGTTAGGATAATCATTTTTCATCCATAAAATTTTAATAAAAACATGAGAAATATTCCGGCTAAAAATACTAAAAAACGGGCTGCTGATTTTAGAAAATCCTTTTCATCTTTAATCTGAGGAATGAGGTCCGAGGCGGCAATATAAATAAAATTCCCCGCAATGAATGGCAAAAGAAACAGAACTTCTTCTCCCATTTTCCTGAACAGAAAAAAACCAATCACACCCCCTAAAATGGCAATGGCTGCCGAAATAAAGTTCAAAAGTAAAGCTCTGAATTTTTTTATTCCCCCATAAATCAATACTGCGAAGTCTCCGATTTCCTGAGGAATTTCGTGCAAAGCCACCGCGAAACTGGTGACCAGACCCATTGGAAAACTGACGATAAAAGAGCCCGCTATGACTAAACCATCAATAAAATTATGAAGGCCGTCAGAAATTAAAATCAGATATGAGAACGGTTTGATTTCAGGATGTTGAGTGGCATGATGGTGATGCCACATTAAAAATTGCTCAAGAATAAAAAAGGTACAAAAACCGAATATTAGATATAAAAAAATTTCTAAAAGAGAATTTTCCTCTATTCCGATTTTGCTTATTGCTTCGGGAATCAAATCCAAAAATGCCGCGCCAATTAAAGCTCCGGCTGAAAAAGCAACTAAAAATAAAAGAATTCTGTTTAAGACATTCTCTTTCAAAAATAAAGTCAGCGCTCCCATAAAAGAGATTAAACTTATTAAAAACGTTGAGACAAGTATCCAAATAAGAACGCTCATATTAAAAATTAAAAAGGCCAAGGGCCTGTTTTTCCAGCCTGATTATTGGGTTATTTTTAAATTAAAAGTTAAAATTCAAAATCTCCTCGTAGCATTTACCTATCAAATCTTTTAATTTCGCTTCAATCTGATCTAATTCTGCTCCCCCTTTTTGATTTATCGCTCCAAGGAAAGCAATTGTTCCATTTTTAAAATGGAGTTCTATGTGTTCATTTAAATCATGAAAACTGTCAAGGATGCATTGCCTCGGTTCAACTTTTTCAATTTCTTCAAAATTATAAAGGGGACTTTTAGTGTATTTCAAATTTTTGCTTTCCTTAATTTTCATGATTCGAGCTTTTGCGATTAATATATCGGGTAAAGTTCCTTATGGCTTATTTTATTACAAAAAATTATATTTGCAACCCCAATTTTAAGCCTTAATTTTCCAGAATCGGAAATATAACAACTTTACCATCTCACTAATTAGGAAATAACTAATAACTAAAGAAAGAACAATTAGTAGAGAAGGTATGGGCGGAGAAACAAATTGAAAAGTATTTTTACCAAAATTAGTGAAAGGCAATAACACCGTGGTCAGTATTGTAAAAATGGAAATGGCAATTAAAGGGAAACTGGGGGCTTTTGCTTTTAGGAAAAAATGCCTGGTCCTGATAGAAAAAATGAGAAAAATTTCCGTTAAAATGCTCTCGATAAACCAGAGGGTTTGAAGTAAAGAAGCTTGGACTTTATGAAAAATTCCAAAAAAGATAAAGTCAAAAATTGTGCTGGTGAGAGCTAAAAAAATAATGAGTAACATTAATTTATTTAATTGATAAAACTTTGGCTTTCTGAGTTCCTCAACATCTACTCTGTCCGAAGCTACAGAAATTAGAGGAAAATCTGATAAAAGATTAACCAATAAAATCTGAACAGGAAGCATCGGTAGATAGGAAATCACTAAGGAAATTAAGGCTATTGAATAAAAGTTGCCAAAATTACTGGAGAGAGTACACTTTATATATTTGTTTATATTGGAAAAGATGTTCCTACCCTGCAAAATCCCATCGACAATTATTTTGAGGTCTTTTTTCAACAGAATTATGTCAGAAGCTTCTTTGGAAATATCAGCCGCTCCTTCCACGGCAATGGCTAAATTGGCAACCTTTAAGGCCGGGGCATCATTAATCCCCTCTCCCAAAAATCCAACTTCATATTTTTTTTGCAAAGCTGTCACTATTTTATATTTTGTTTGCGGAGAAACTCTAGCAAAAACTGAAAATTCTTGACAAGATTTTTCAAAATCACCCCCTGATAAAGAATCCAAAGTTTCTCCTAAAATAACCTTTTGAGAATCTTTAATTAAACCTACTTCCTTTGCAACGAAACCCGCCACTTCTTTGCTGTCCCCGGTTAAAATTTTTATATCAATGCCCGATTTCTTTGTTAACCTAACTGCTTCTTTGGCTGTCTTTTTTAATGGGTCAAGAAAAGTAAAGTAACCCAAAAAGGTTAAATCTTTCTCGTCGTTTTCTAGAATTTCTTTTTTGGTAACTATTTTATACGCTATCGCTAAAACTCTTTTCCCCTCTCTTCCTTCTTTCTCTATTTCCTTCCCAAGGTCTTCCCGATTCAAATCTCCCTCAAATTTCGAAGATAATCGTAAAATCGTTTCCGGCGCTCCCTTAACAATCAAAATTAAATTTCTATTTTCATCTTCCAAAAGACCGCTATTTCTTAATCTAAGGGAATCAAAGGGTATCGCTGAAATTTCTTTAAACCCCCGAAGAGATTGATGAATTTCACGATTAGCCTTTTTAAAAATAGCGAGGTCGAAAGGACTAGCAACCGACTCTATTTCTTCTTTAATATAGGGCGAAGTTAAAAGACCGTAGAGTAAACATTTTTCTTTATCAATAGCTGAAATTTTTTCCAATGATAACTTATTTTCGGTCAAAGTGCCAGTTTTATCCGTGCATAAAATTTCAATATCTCCTAAATCCTCCACCGCCGACAATCTTTTAACAACCACTTTTTCTTTGGCTAATTTCAATGCGCCATGAGAAAGTGAAAATGTAACAACTAGTGGCAGGGCTTCGGGAATTATGCTGACTATCAAAGCAATGGAAAAGATCAAAAATTCGAAAAAATAAGTTTTTTCATATAGATTTGTACTTCCTTTGATTATTAAATTGGCTAAAAAAACAAATACAATTGTTATCACTACTATTCTCAAAATAATTCTGGAAAATCTGATTAACTCTTTTTCATAAACACTTTCCCGGGAAATGCCCGAAACTAATTTTGTAATTTCACCAAGAACTGTCCCCTTGCCGGTTCCGATTACTATCCCCTCAGCCTTGCCAGAAATTACTGAAGTTCCGGCAAAAAGAATATTTTTTGCCTCAAAAATCTCTTTAGTTTCCTCCGCGAGGAAACTGACAATCTTTGAAATGGGTACAGATTCTCCACTTAAAACTGACTCATCTGCTAAAAAATTTTCAACTTTTAAAATTCTCAAATCAGCTGGCACTATATCCCCTGGTTCCAGCAAAACTATATCTCCGGGAACCAAAAGATTTTTATCAATAATTTTTTCTTTTCCATCTCTTAAAATCCTCGTTTTTGAGGGAATGTATTTTTTTAAAAGCAAAATGGATTTTTCGGCTCTCGCTTCCTGAAAAAATCCCAAAAGAACATTAATAAAAACGAAAAATAAAATTAAAAATCCATTTATCTTTTCGCCAATTAAAAAAGCGACAATTGTAGCAATAAAAAGAAGATAAAAAAACGGCGATTTAAATTGCCTTAAAAATGTATCAAACAGATTAGTTTCTTTTCCTTTTATTTCATTGAATCCATAAACCTTTAGCCGATTTTCTGCCTCTTTTTCCGAAAGTCCGTTTTTAGAAGTCTTCAAAATCTCAAAAACATCTTCAATATTTTTGGTTGTATATTTAGAAAATTTCATAAGAGATTAACTTTATTTTACCAAAAAACCGCCCTAATGATAAGGCGATTTTTTGATTTCCTCAATATTGTTTTTAAATCTCGCACCAGGCGAGAACTAAAGTATTGGGACCAGTTACGGCACCAACAATGTTGTTAATAATATTCAAAAAAGCTACTTCCGTATTTTTGAATTCATTTTCAACCCTTCGATTATCACTCAGGGTTGATGCTGAACTGGTCGAAGTATCAATCATTTCTTTTAATCTTTGAGCTCCTTCAGGGTCATCTCCATGAGTAATAACTGCTCTTAATCTTTTGCCTTCTTTTCTTAGCTCTCTGGTTTTTGATTCAAATTGCTTAAAAAGAACAGTTGGTATATCTTTCGCATCAGCTTTTAAACCGGCCGGCACCAGTGATCCTTTTTTAAAAGCTAATAAGGGACGGATTCCGGCCTGAGCCATTCTTCTCAGCACACTAGCTACCAAATGAGATATTCTACCCGAATTTTCTAACCACTTAGGGCTCTCAAGCATGAGAAAAAGAAAAACTTGAGGGACAAGTTTTTCTAATTCTTCGATAATTTCTTCTATCCCCTTGTTATTTTCAATTAAATCAATCGCTTTTAAAACAATAAGGGCCTGGCCGCAGCTAGCGCTTAAAGAATCAATAACAAAAACTCTTTTTTGGTCTTCTGGTGTTAAGAAGGTTTTTGCCTGAACTGCCGAATTGTAAGTTCCAGAAAGCTTAGAAGTAATAGTGACACAAATAATTCTATCGAAATCCGCAAGTTGACTCTTATATTTATCTAAAAAATCTTTTGGCGATGGTTGTGAAGTTTTGCCAAAACTCTTGATTCCGCCTTTCTCTAATTCTCTCATTTTCTGAAAAGTATTTTCGCCAGGCAGGATTTCTAATTCCGGCCAATCCAGTTTAACCGGGACAATTGCTATTTTGTATTTTTCAATTATTTCCCTGGGCAAATCCGCGCCCTCGTCAACAATTAAACCAATTTTTTCCATAAATTTAATTTATTTAATATAAATTTTTTACAACCTTTTCGACAATTATACATTTTAGCATAAATAAACTCTATTGCGATCAATTCATTTTTGTCTGCCTTGTCCGTCCGTAGCCCTTCGGCAAGCTCAGGACGAAGGAGGACCAAAAAATCGTCCGACCCGCCAAAGTTTTTGAGAAAAATTTAGGTGGGCAAGGGGCGATTTTTTGTTCTTTAACAGAAATTTTTCAATTACTGTGCTGGAAGATAAGCTGCGCAGGCTGGTATTTGCATAAGGGCAGTTAATGTATTTTGATAGGTTGTAATTCCGGCCCCACAGGTTTGCAATTGTGTTCCCAAGTCTGTTGCTATTGCTTTGCATTTCGTCACTCCTGAATACAAATAATAAGTAAAACCACCTAAAACAATCAGTACTATAGCCAAAACAATTATTATAGTATTTTTATTCATTTTGTTTTCTTTTTTAATATTTGAAAACTTTTTCGACCTTTTGAATCCAGACTATTTTCCATTTTAACACGTATATTCGGAAATTAATAATCAAATCTGAATTTTGGAAAAAAGATAGCTGCCAAACATTAATATTAAAGCCGTCATAATACTTAAAACGAGGAAATCGGTAAGTAACCCAAAGTGAGAAATGTTTGTAAGCGTCCCGCGCAAACCGTCAACGCCGTAGGAAAGGGGGTCAATGCGCGTAATTATATTAAATGTTTTTGGCAATCCTTGCAGGGGAAACAGGGCTCCGGAAAGAAAAAAGAGGGGCATCACCAAAAAGTTCATAATAAGCTGGAATCCCTGCATATCTTCCAAAACTGAAGCAATGGCCGTTCCCAGAGCGGTAAAGAGCAAAGCAATAAGAAATATAAAAACGATAGTGGCTGGTAAAAAACTCATATTCTCCAGCCTGAATCCTACTAAAAAAGAAAGAAAAAGTATTATAAGACCTTGAAGGGAAGCCACGGTTGCTCCTCCTAAAGTTCTCCCAATCATAATCTGAAGACGAGAGGTGGGAGCAACTAAGGTTTCTTTCAAAAATCCGAATTGCCTATCCCAGATAATTTCTATCCCGGAAAAAAGCGAAGTAAAAAGAATCCCCATTGCAACGATACCGGGCGTCAGGAACTCAATATAACTACCTCCGCCGGCTTTTTGATAAATGGGGCCTAAACCAAAACCCAAAGCAACCAAAAAAAGCAATGGCTGACCAAGAGAACCTATAATTCTTGATTTTGAACGAAAATATCTTTTTAATTGTCGCAGCCAAAGAATGTAAATTGTATCCATATTTTTTATTTCTAATGCCTTATTCGTCTGTGTATTCTCATATGGTCTAAATTATTGGCCTTTTCTTCGCGAATTGTGGTCCCGGTCAAAGATAAAAAGGCGTCTTCTAAAAATTTTGTTTTTGTGTTTTGTTTCAGTTCTTCCGGGGTTCCCTGGGAAATAATTTTTCCCTGGTCAATAATGGCAACCCTCTGGGCCGCTCTTTCGGCTTCTTCCATATAATGAGTGGTGAAAAAAATTGTCATTTGTTCTTCTTTGTTCAGGTTTTTAATATAGTTCCAGATGTGGCTTCTCGTCTGGGGGTCTAAACCTAACGTCGGTTCGTCTAAAAAAAGAATTTTGGGATGGTGAATCAATCCCCTGGCGACCTCAAGCCGTCGTTTCATTCCTCCTGAAAAATTTTTTACAAGCTCGTCTTTACGTTCCCAAAGTTCAACGAATTTTAGCAATTGTTCTATTCTTACCTTGCGAATTTCTTTGGGAACCTTATAAAGCACGCCGTGAAATTCCATGTTTTCATAAGCCGTTAATTCGTCGTCCAGGCTCGGGTCCTGAAATACAATGCCAAAAGACTGGCGAACCTTATTTTGCTCGTTCGCCGGATTATTCCCGTCAATAAAAATTTGGCCGCTGGTCGGACGCAAAAGAGTGGTAAGCATTTTTATGGTCGTAGTTTTTCCGGCGCCATTCGGACCCAAAAAAGCAAATATCTCTCCTTTTTTAACCGAAAAGGAGACATTATCAACGGCAGTAAAATCATCAAATTTTTTTGTTAAATTGATAACTCTAATCATGAATCAAGGCCGCAGCCGAAATGAATAAAGATGAAGGGAGGCCCCCAAAGGGGCAAACTTCATCGCTATAATAATATTTTTAATGTCCAAAGTGTTAATACTATAATTTTGTACTTACCTCCAGACCGTTATCACCCACAGGCACATACTTGCTTTCGTATTTTCCTGAAAATCTTACATAATTCAAATAATCTTCCATCTGTTCAGGCATTACACCGGCGTCATCTGCTATTAAAACACTCCCTTCGTGTAATTTATTTTCAAAAAGCTGAAGATATTCAATATTTTCTTTTTTGGTAGCATCTAAAAAAACTAAATCAAACTTGTATTTTAAACCTGGTAAAATCTTCAGGGCATCTCCCATGACAATCTCGACGTTTGCCGTAATCCCCGCTTTTTCCATATTTTCTTTGGCTATCTCCGCTGCCTCAGGATCAAACTCAATAGTTATTAATCTGGCGTCTTCTCCGAGCTCCTTACATATTAAAATCGCCGAGTAGCCGAAAAGGGTTCCTATTTCCAGTATATATTTTGGATTAATCTTATTAATTATTTCTATTATAATTTTTCCTTTTTCCGGCCCGACAATAGGCAAAAACTTCTTGTCTGCCTCTGATTCCAGATGCTCTAACATCTTGTTTATTTTGTCTTGATTATTTTTCATATATTTTTATTATTTTTGATCCTCAATAAATTTTTTAATAGAACGGTCGAAGGTTTTTTCAGCTTCTCTTGAAAAATAACAAGCCGGCAGCTCCCCCTTTTCCCGATGGTGCCCAATACACTCGCAACAAATCCCTTTTCTCGGACATTCAGAATAAGTACAGGGACAATCTTTTAAATTTTCTTCTTTTTGACACTCCATATATTTCTATCCTACCAAAAAACCGCCTTGCCCGAAAGATTCTTTTCATATAATCTCAATGAATTAAGGGTTTTTAAAGTAAAAAAACGGAGGCGCTCGAAACGCCTCCCAGGTTAGTTGCTTCTTTTAGCCGTGTCCGTTAAAATATCGGCACTTCTTTAATAATTCCATATCCGCCATTCTCGACGGAACCAGAGCTTTCGGCCAGAGTCCCCAGGCACAGATACCTAAGACATACTCTTCTGACAGGGGTATAAACCCATTATTACTGTTTCTTTTATTAACTATTTTAATAATATCTTTGGTATCTTGACCGTTTATACAGTACGGACATCCTTTGCAATCTTTGGTAATTTCTTTTTCATTCCACGCATGCGTGTCTTTCACAATGGGCCCCACGTAAATCTGGATTGATCCTCCTAAGACATTTTTAGTTTCCAATAGGTTAGTTTTTATCGTTTCCATTGTTCCTTCTTTTATCCCTCCTTTAGGAACTTTTTTGATTGTTCTTGTCTGACAATACCACACTTTCACAAAAAAATCAAGTCATCTACCAAAAAATCGCCTTCAGGCCGATTATTTTTCCGTTTTCTCTGAAATAAAATCATTAAGTATTTTCCTGACGCGCTCAATGCTTTTCCAGTCATATATGGAAATGGGAATCACGTTTTGATTTAATTTTTCAAGTTTATCGATTATCTCGGCAACAGCATCTTGCGAAACCGTATCGCTTTTGCTTACAAAAAGATATTCCGGTTTTTCCAAAAGCAGTTTATTGTATGCCTCCAATTCGCCTCTCACCGTTTTATAATCCAAAACCGGATCTGCGGAATCGGCGACAATAAAATGAAACAGTATTTTCGTGCGCTCCACGTGCCTTAAAAATTTAATGCCAAGGCCCTTGCCCTTGGAAGCCCCCTCGATAAGCCCGGGGATATCGGCAAGTATCAAGTCGTAATAAACCCCCAAATTCGGCTCCAGCGTCGTAAAAGGGTAATTGGCCACCTTGCTTTTGGCGTTTGTCAGCTCGTTAAGCAAGCTCGACTTGCCGACGTTGGGCAATCCCACAAATCCGACATCCGCAATTAGTTTCAATTCCAAGCGCAGGTTAAACGATTCGCCAATTTCCCCTTCTTCAAACTCTTTCGGAGTGGTATTGGTGGATGATCGGAAAAGATAATTTCCCTTTCCGCCGCGTCCGCCCCGGGCGACAAACTCCCGCTGACCTATTTTAGTTACCTCTACATCTTCTCCTGTATTTAATTTATGCACCACGGTTCCGAGAGGAACGGATAAAATTAAATCTCTTCCGTCGTGACCATCGTGAAGCCGCGGCAGGCCATTCTTTCCGTTTTCAGCATTGAATTCTTTTTTAAAACGAAATTTATTCAGCGCGCTTAAATCGGAAATCCCTTCGACAAAAACACTGCCGCCTTTTCCCCCGCTGCCGCCCGTAGGCCCAAAATTCATCTTGGTTTTATTAAATGCTACCGTTCCCTTTCCTCCTTTCCCCGCCGTCACACTTATTTTTACGTCATCAATAAGCATAGTTTATTTTACCCTGTCCTTCCGTAACTCCCAATAGCGAAGCCCCGCTTAGCGAGGTGAAGGAGGACCAACAAATTAATTTTTGAGCTAAAAAAAGTGGCTGGGATTTTCACTTAGAATTGTACTTTTAAGAAGTGAAATCTCCCAACCACCTTTTCCGCCATCTGGCGGATATATTAGTCGGACTACCTCAAAGAGATATCCGTTCCGTAAACCCGGAATAACGGTTTAAATTGTAAGGATCTCCTTACGTTTTTATTTTAGCATATAGGTAAAAAATAGTCAACCCGCATTTATTTTTTTCCGCCCAGCCTCCGCCTCCGGTATTTTTCGCTGGAAAAGATCACTCTGGGTTTTGTAAATTGCATGGTTGGAAATTCGGGAAGCGTGGACACGTTCAGCTTTTTTCTAATTAGCCATTCAATTGCACGAATTTCTCCTTGCTCCGACGGCGTCACGAAAGAAATAGCATGGCCTTCCATGCCGGCTCTTGCGGTCCTGCCGATTCGGTGGACATAATCTTCCGCCTGCGAAGGCAAGTCGTAATTTATAACCAATTCAATACCGGCTACATCAATCCCCCGCGCCATAACGTCGGTTGCCACGAGCACGCGGTATCTCCCGGTCCTAAAACCTTCCAAAGCGCTTTTTCTCTGGGCAAAAGAGCAGTTTGAATGGGTTTCAGCCGCCGAATGCCCCATTCCTTTCACCGCCCTCACCAAACGATGCGCGCCGTATTTTGTTCTCGTGAATATAATCGTTGATCCCTTGTACTGGTTCAAAACTTTTTCTAGCAAGCGCACTTTTGCTTCTCTAGCTATGATAAAAATATCCTGGGAAACGCTGTCAACCGTCGTGCCGGCGGGAGCTATCTCAACACGGATTGGAAGCTTCATATTAGCCGACGCAATTTTCATAATTTCCGGAGAAATCGTAGCCGAAAAAAGCATCGTCTGGCGTTCCCTTGGAACCATTTTCAAAATTTCCGATATTTGCGGCAAAAAACCCATATCCAGCATGCGGTCAGCTTCGTCAAGAATCAAAATACTTACATTTTTAAGATTAACTGTTTTTTGATGCAAATGGTCAATCAGACGCCCGGGCGTCGCCATAATAATGTGCGGGTTTCTCCGAATGGCTACTATTTGCGGCCCTATTGAGACTCCACCAATTAAAACCGCGGTTCTCAGGCCGAGGGGATTGCCGACTTTGCGAAGTTCCACATCAACCTGCAGCGCCAGCTCTCGGGTCGGCAATAGTATCAATCCTATGCTCCTGGATACCGCCAAACGCTGAATCATAGGAATGCCAAAAGCTAAGGTTTTGCCCGTACCTGATTGGGCAATTCCCACAATATCCTTTCCTTCAATGGCAATGGGAATTGATTGATGCTGGATGGGAGTAGGAGTTGTATAATGGATTTTTTTCAAGATTTCAAGAATCCCCGGAGCAATTCCCAGGCCATAAAAGCTTAAATTTGAATGTCGATTTGCGTTATCCATTTTTAACCTTACATTATATCTTACCTTGTCCGTCTGGAGCTAACAAGCGAAGGCGGGGCCTTTCGGCGACTCTAATAAATTTAAATCTGAATAAAACCCATAATTTTTTTGATTAATCCGTCTTTTCCTTCGTTTGTTTTCGCGGAATATGGCAAGATGGACACATACGGCGCCTCTTTTTGGATTAATGAAAGCTGTTCTTCCGCGGCGACTTTCTCTAATTTATCAATTTTGTTCGCGATAATAACAACTTGATGTTTATTTTCTCCAAGAATTTTTATCATTTCGCGATCAAGAACAGTCAAACCGACTTTAACGTCAATAATTAAAAAAACCGCCTTAGGCCTGACACTGGAACGCTCCACATACCAAAAAATTCTCTTAATTATTTTGTTGCGCTCCTTCATTGAACGCTTGGCATATCCATATCCCGGAAAATCCACAAAGTAGAAAGAATCATTGATGCGAAAAAAATTTGCCTCGCGGGTTTTCCCCGGAATCTTGCTTATTTTTGCAAGATCTTTTTTACCAACCAAAGAATTAATTACGCTTGATTTCCCCACATTGGAACGGCCAAAAAAAGCGACGTGCGGCAAATTGTCTTTCAAGCCGTAATCGTCGCCAATAACCCCCTTAACAAATTCTGCTTTTGATATTTTCATATTTATACTTTACTCTTTGTTCTATCTTAATTCTACCAAAAAAACCGCCCGATCTGTAAGGTATAGGGCGATTTTTCATTATTTTATTATTTCAATTATTTTTAATCTTGATGTAGAACCTGAGATGATTTTTATATTTGACTGGCTAACCTTAAAATAATCGGCTAATGACTTTATCACGGCTCGGTTGGCTTTCCCTTTCTCGGGCAGTTCCCGAACCCACACTTCGAAGTTAATGCCGTCAATCTTCTTCACCTTTTCTTCTTTCGCTCTTGGCTTAACCTTAACAAAAATTTTCATATTCCTCAGCTTTGCTTAAATTTTAGGAGAAAATAACAATTAAAGCCAATATAGCTATATGAAGTACCTGATCAACACCTATTAATGATATGGTGAATAAAGATCCATCCATCTCCTGCTTTCTAAATCCTTTGAATTTTTCTAAAATCCAAAATTCAAAATTTCTTTTGTCAAAAATAACGTGGCTGGCAAAAATCAGCATCAGCCAGGAAAAATGAAAGTCATATATTAAAAGCACCGGCAAAAATCCAATTGTATAAACGGTGCAATGGAAAAACAAAGCGGTCCAGCTTTTGGATTTATTCATCCCTTCCCATCTCCACTGGAATATCCAGTCCATTAAAACATGGGTTATAAATAATGCCTCAAAAAGTGTTAGTGAATACATATTTTTAATTTCTGTCTAAAGTTTTAATAATAGATATTACTTCTCTAAGATTTTTAATAACCGCATCCGGTTTATAAATTCTTAAGACTTTTTTATCGTCTTTACTCCACCATCCTTTCCAATCGGCATTTAACCAAATTGTTTTTATTCCCAATCCCGAAGCTGCCACTAAATCTTCAGATACTTCATCGGCAATAAAAACTGTCTCGTTTGCTTTTACTTTAAGTTTTTTTAACGCTTCGTAATAAATTATTGCATTTGGTTTTCTCTCCCCAATCGCAGAAGAAATAATAAGGGCATCGAACAAATTTTCAATTTTATAATTTTGGACAACCTGCTTTAGCCACTCTTCAACATAATTTGATAAAACTCCGACCCTGTATTTCTTCTTCAGTTTTTTTACCACCTCAATATGCTCTTTCGGTATAAAGTGGCATTTAATCGTAATTTTAATTATTTCTTTCACCGGTATATCTTTACGAATAACTCTCCTTATATAAGTTTCGAAGTCTTTGTCGTTTTTTATTCTCCCGGAAGACCGTAAAATATAAAATTGCCTCCAATAGGGATGGAATTTTTGCCAGTTAAAACCGAAGGGTTTCAAAATCGCATCTAACTTTTTCCCCCTATCTTTTGGAAATGTTGCGAAGACATACCCCCAATCAAAAAATATAGCTTTTATCATATATCCTTATCCTAACAAAAAATCGCCTCCTCGGCGACCTTTTTAGCGTTATATTGATTGATTTACGAAATCGAACAAATTAAATCATCTGATAACGGGGTTGATTATTTTCTTATTTTAAGTTCGAGTTTTATTTCATCTCGAATTGGAATTCCATAATTACCGATAAGTGGAATCTCTGGTTTTAATTTTCGAGAGAAAGACATTGCATTCGGATAAACAGCTTCTATTAAAAATCCTCTTTCTTGCCAAAAACGCAAAGCATCGATATTGTCATTTGTCGTAATTAACCATATTCTTTTACAACCTAACTTTTCAGCCACTTTTTTAACTCTTTCAACTAATGCTGTACCAATCCCTCTTTGTTGTATTACAGAATTTAGGGTTTGTATCTCACACTCATCTTTTTTAATATTGTAAGTAATAAGCCCTAAATATTTTTTATCTTTAAAAACAATGAAGCCGGGAAGTTTATGGGGATAATAAACTTTGCCCCGGGAAATACTTTTTTCAGAGCCCCATTTTTTGATAATAAATTTTCTTATCCACTCCCTGTCTTTTTCATTTATCTCTCTTATTTTAAATTTAATTTTTTCTTTCATGGGTTTATTTATTCTATCCTACCAAAAAACCGCCTGATTGGCGATTTTTGTTGGGTCATGAATGAGGTTAGAACTAAAGAATTGGTCTTGGCTTGGTGACATCATGTTGTTCGGTAATACGAAGGTAAACTCCAAATGGATCTTCAACCCTGAAATCTTTTAATCCCCACGGCTGGACCACTAATTCTTCTACTACATTCGCAAATTCCTTTATTTTTTCATAATAAGATTCTATATTGGCAACCATCAAAACTATTTCTACTCCATAGCCAAGAGGTGATTCTTTTGGATATTTTTTAAAAAATGGATGACTGTAAACCTCTTCATTGCCACACCAGAAAGCGATTATATTATTTTCTAATTTAAGAACTAGATAGCCCTTTTGTCCTTCTGGCTTACGCTTCCATACTATTTCAAAACCAAGTTTGCCATAATAATCTTTGGCTACATCAAAATTTGGGATGTGTAGTTCAATATACGAGGCATTTCCAAAAGGTTTCATATTCTTTATTCTACCAAAAAATCGCCTTTTGGGCGACTTTTTTTCAACCTTGGGCCTAAATTTTGACTAATATTTTAAATTCAATGACTTTTAGTAAGGTATCCGGAGTAATTTCAGTTCCATAATATTCAGAATAAATTTTTAACATTTCTTCGTCATTTTTAAATTTTTCGTGTCCTTTTTTGTCTTCTTCGTCTAATTCTCTAAAAGTCTTTTCTTTAACTTCAACAAGTACAGCTTTAGCAAAAGACTCTTTGGTCTCACTATCTAAAAAGAGGACTTCATCTTCTTTCTTCAGATTTTTATCATCAAAGCAGCGCCAAGTTATGGTTTTCTCGCCGGAAAGTATTGCAGGTATGAGATTTTTAGAAAATTTAAGTGTTTTCACCTTCGAAATAAACTCTAATTATTTTTCTTCCTTAATTAAAAATAAACGCTTTTTGAAACCGCCGCGTTTTTTTCTTTTGGCAGATTGAAGTTTTTTAATTTTAGGTTTTGACAATCCGATTTCTAAAGCTAAAACGTCAAGCAATTCCTGAATATCCACGATTTCATCAATAATCCCCTTTTTATCCCTCGCTTGGATTAATTCTTCGGCTTCTTCAAAAATTTTCTTCTTGATTGCGTTTAAAAATTCGTTTTTCTTCAAAATCCTCACTGCTGGCTTCCAGCCAGCTTCTTTTATGATTTCGGGAATCCTATCCCTGATTAATTTGTTATATTTTACAACTTTTTTCATCAACTTCCTTTGTCCATCCGTAGTCCCGCTGAAAGCGGGACGAAGGAGGAAGCCTAAATTTTAATTATTTTTCATATTTTTTAATAATACCTAAAATTAAATTGAATCTTGGAACTTTTTTGACATAATCTTCGTATTCTTTTCCGAATTTTTTAACGCAGAATTTATCTTCGTCCCAACCTGCGATATAAAAAATAATTATGAATGGAATTCCTAAAACTAAAACTAGCCAATGTTGAGATATCATTACAAGCGAAAATCCCAATAACATGCCGGCGAGATACTGAGGATGTCTTACAAATGAGTAAATTCCAGTTGTAACTAATTTTGTTGTTTCTACGTAACCTTCACCTTCTGGAACTTTTCCTTGTTTTTTAAAAATATTAACCTGAAGCCACCCCAAAAAACCTGATAATATCAACGAAATTATTCCAAATATTTTTAAAAGAAGATCTTGCCCGTAATTGAAGAAAATAATAAAAGCTGAAATCAAAGCTATTCCAAAAATAAGCAATAAAATATGAAAAACCTGGTGAATAATAGTATTAGGACATTTATTTTCCATATTCGGGCCTAAATGTTGATTATTATTTCATTCTACCAAAAAACCGCCTGATTGGGCAGCTTAGCTGTTCTAATTGGCGATTTTTTTGCGAGCTTTTATTATTTTATCTTTGGTTGTCTTCTCCTTTTTCTCTTCTTCTTCGCCATTCTATCACGCCTTTTTTGTGTATGCCATCCTATGCCCATTTTTTTTATTATCTTTTTATATTATACCTATGACCTTTATTCTATTCTACCAAAAAACCGCCTTTTCGGCGAATAAAAAAAATGCGCGACCTATTCAGCCGCGCTACGCTCTAAGCTACTTAAAATCCACTCAAAATTTCCAGGGCCTCCCTACAATCATCCACTTTCTCCAGCGATCTTATGAGTAAAAATTCTGGGTATTTTGGCTTACCGTCCTTATCCCGGAACACACAATACGCTTCAGGAACAGCGCAAAGACATTCGACTTCATCTCCATTTGCGTTACAATATTGTCTGTCGCCTTCCATGGTATAGAAATCACAGACGCCGAAATCAATCTTATAAGTACGCTGAAGATAAAAAACCAACTGTCTGGCGCTCATTGGATCCCAAAGCCAGATTTCCGGAATAAACTCCATCAGTTTATCAAGCCTTTGCTTGATGTTCTGGCATTTTCGTAAAATTTCAAGCCAGTCATTCTCTTCTATTTGTTCTATTGCTTTCTGAACCAGATCTTTCACTTTTTACACCTCCAAAGAACTAAAATATTCTGCTCTAACAGGATACTTATAAATTAACATTTTATTTGTTAAAAGTCAATTTCTGAATAGATTTTGATTATTTTTTCTTTTCTTTAATTCGGCGATGTTCTAAACGCGCAGCCACACTCCGAACCCTAAATTTCGTCTTTGGAAGCAAAGATAACTTTTTTCTAAAAATTCTTTTTACCATAAATTTTAAACTTCAGGATAAATTTTGGTTATTTAAACTCTTTGTTCTGCTTTTTCGTAAGCCTGTTTTATCAAATACATGACATCGGGAATTTGATTTAATGAACTAATGCGTATTTCTTTATATATTTTCCTCCAGTATTCGCTTTTCCTATTTAATATTTTGGTTAAGTGTTTAGGGTCATTAAGTTTGTACCCCTGGATACGAATCAAAACAGTAAGATATTTTTTCATAAAGCGGATTGCTAAAAATTTAACATTTTCTTTCCAATAACCCGTGAAGTTTTTACGAGAAACTTCATTTACTTTTCCTAAATTTTGGATTTCCTCTCTAATTTTTTCAAATATCTCTTTAGTTTTAGGACTCGTTCTATTAAGATGGTGATCGAGAGGATAAATAAGTTCTTTGCTAATTCTCTGAATTGTTCGATCTTTGGTTACTGTTTTTATTGAGCCCTTAGTTGTTAGTGGTTTAAGCTGGAGATACGAGATCAAATTATCTTCGTATGACTTAACCTCCCACAGCTCAATGGGTAAATCTCTAAAACCAATTGCGTTTTGTTGATAATTAGTAAAAGAATCGGCTATAAAAATTACCCTTGATTGTGACCAATCTACGTCTTTACGTCTTAAATTTTTATTTAATCTTTCATTATATTCTAAGATAAAAGTGTCTTGATTATCTAACATTTGAGAAAGATAAGCTACACCCTGATCAACAACACTAAAACTCTTATCCTTTTTATATTCAATAATAATAAAAGCTTTACCTTCGGGATCAAAAGCAAGAGTATCAATGAAAAAATCCCCAACTCGAAATTCGCTGGCCACAAAATCCCAACCAAAAATTACATCTAAGTTTTCCTCAGTTAAACTTTGAATATTTCTCTCCAAATCAATCTTCTTTTCTTTAATGGAACTAAGTTTTAAATTTTTTATCTGAAAAATTGGCATATTTTTTTTTATTTATTTAATTATAATTGACCTTTCATTGATTTATTTAAGACGCTCTCAAATAATTCTTGGAGTTTTGCTTTTTGTTCTAAAAGTTTCTTTTTGTAGTCTTGGACGGCGGAGAGTTTTTCAACAATTTGTTTTTGGACTCCAAGAGAAGAGGTAGGAACTTTAAATCTCGCTAGTTGAGCCTGGTTGATACTTGCTTGATTCACAGCTCTTTTCGCATTGCGAGCTATTTGAGTACGTGCATCTTGCGTTAAAAAGTAGAAGTAAAGATAGTGCGGAATAACTAAAGTTTTTTGAGGCCGCAACACAAGTAGATTCATCCCGAGTATAAGATTTTCAATCTGATTTTCGAATATGGCAACTTTTCCAATGAGTTCCTCGCTATTGATATGACTAAACAAAATATCTCCTAAATTTAATCTATATTTTTCAAATTCTTCCTGTGAAAGCTCCGCATGTCTAATTCGAAGAGGATCAATTTGAGAATTTTGAATTGTCTCAATTCTAGTTACAGGATAACCTCTCCCTTCCTGATTTTGTTTTGCTGTAGTGCCATTTTGTATCTTAACAAGAATGTCTTTCAAAAACCTACCCTCCCAGTTTTTGCCTTTTGGGTCTAATTCGCGGTGGAGTAAACTCTGAAATAATTCTTCGGCTAATTCAATTTGTTTATTATTCAATTCTTGCGCCTTTTTTGTCGCATCCAACCTCTCCACAATTTTTCGTTGGATTAGAACAGATGGAAGAGGGATTTTTATATAGGGAATTGCGGCAGATGCATGAATAATAGTAACTCCTTTAGAATATGCTTTTATCATCTTTTGAACCATCGGAGTTTTTAAATAATAAAATAAAAAATCGCCATTAATTTCCGGTTTTAAATTTCTTATAACACGGATACCAGAAGCAATTGCCCCACTAAATCCTCTTACAACTATTCCAGGAGTTCCATCAAAAGTAATGAGTGTTTCATTTTTGTTCACAACCTGTAAATTATTATTGCTTTTTTTGACAAATCTTTTTGCGTCAACTTTTCCAGTTAAATCTCCTACTCGGAGAAATGGAATTGTGCCAACTAAATCCTTAACGTAAGAATCTGAGCCAGGTTCGGTTCCACGCTCAAGTTTACATAAATCAGTTAATTTTTTTGTTGGCCAGTTAGTTATCATAACTAAATTTTCCATCTATTTTTATCCTCTTTATATTTTGCTTTTATCTTTTAACCTTTCAATATAATCAATAACATTTTTTATTTTGGGCCATTCTAAAACATCGTCTGTAATTTCATTTGTATGCATTACTGGATTTCTAACAGGCTCAATCTCTTTAGTATCCAAATCTAATCCTTTTCTATATTTTCTTTTCTTTTCTTTATAAACTTTATGCACTAAAATATCGATTATTTCACCAAGATAAAATAAATCAAGATAATTTAAATAATGTTCTTCAGCTACAATTTTACCCCTTAAAACATGACGCTCTTCATCTTTTTGTCTTGAAATTCTTGTATCTTTTATAGTATCAATAATCACTTTTTCTTCATTTTTTGTTACATCAAGGTCGCTCTCCTTAATATTCTTAATTTTTATATATTCTCTGAATATATTTTCTAGAATAAATATATCTTGATAAACCATTGTATTTTTATAGGAAAGTCCCCTTAATTTACCTTTTAATGTTGTTTTAATATCGTCATTCTTTATCTTTTCATCTATCTTGCTTTCAAAATCTTTATCCCTCCACTCTTTACTGTCCTTTAATCTTCTCTGGTATTTTGGCAACGATTTGTTTTCGATATCGCCTTCCTGGTTTATTTCTCTCCTCCACTTATCCCAATCATTTAAAATTTGTGTTTGAATTTCTTTTAATTTTTTAAGAAACTTTTGATAAAGAGGATCATTTTTTACAACGCCCTCTCTTGAGCTCGTAAACCTATCTATTTTCTCATCTTCAAAACCATCCACATGAATTTCCCCGTATAAATATGATTCAACAACTCTTTTACTTGTTATTTCCTCAAATAAATTCTCCTGTCTCAATCTGCCATTGCAGAATAAATTTATACTTGCTTTAAAATCCCCACCTGAACCTCTCAGTAATAAATAATTTGGCTTTTCAACGGAAGCAATAAATCCTTTAATTTCAATATCTTTTTTATCAAATTTAAAAGAAGTTTTTTCAATTGTTGTATGTTTTACTAAGTTTTTATACGCCTCTTTTCTTTCCTTGTCTTCTTTACCTAAAAACCAAATAAATTGTATATTATCATTTAATTCCTTCAAATCATTCAGAGTAACTTCTTTTTTATTAACTATAATTTTAAAACTATCATTTCCTTGTAAGCTAAAAATAAAGTTAAATTGTGTAGCTAAATATTTTCTTATAATCCACTCGCTATTTAACTTTGTTTTTATATCGTCAAAAATAATTTTTGTTCCTGAAATTTTGCTTTTATTAAATGACTTTTGTCTTTCATCGTACAACAGATCTTCTAAACTATAATTCCCATCTTGTTTTATCTCTTTATCCAACTCGGGATTGTTTATTTTTCCGCCAGTTATTTTTTGGCCATCTTTTTTTGAAATAATTGTCACTTTTTCAGATATTGAAAGCATAGCAAGTTTTCCTATCCCTTTCCTACCGATAACATTCCTTTTAGATTCGTTGCTTTTATCCTGCCTTCTTGAGTAGCCAACTTTCAAAAATTTTTCTTGAAAATCTTTAGCATTCATGCCTTTTCCGTTATCTTCAACAATTAGTTTGTTTTCACCCACCGTTATTTCTACTTCCGTTGCTTCTGCATCCCAAGAATTTGAAACAGCCTCGGCAACCACCGTAGCGAAACTCCTATACAAACCCCTACCCAAATGATTTAGAATTTCAAGAGAAAATTCAAATTGAAATGGTTTATTTTGTTCGTCCATAATATTTATTTAAATGAGTTTTAATAGTTTTACCGATAACTTCGCCCAATATGGGAGGTAAGGCATTTCCGATGTGTCTTGCTATGGTTGTCATAGATTTTATGTCCCCGAAATCATAATCTTCTGGAAATGTTTGTAGTAAAGCCCCCTCCCTTAAAGAAAGCGCGCGGTTTTGCGTTGGATGTCCAAAACGTCCAGATCCATAATTAAAAAACTGTGTTGTTATAGTTGGCGAAACGTTATCCCACCCCATACGACCATATACAGACGTATAAGTCTGCCCACTTTCTTTTTTGTAACATTCTGGCAACAAATTTCTATTCCAATCGCGCCATGTCCCGTTTGGTTTTGATTGTTTAATTCTCTGTAAATTAGTTTCCGAAAGGTTCTTTGTTTTATGCAATGGATCATTTTTTGCTGTTTGACCAGCTTTGATGGGTCGTAATTTCTTGATTGTATCTCTTACGGTTACATAAGTACTCTTTGTATTCGTTGATTTTGGTAGCTTTATTTCTCCCAATCTAGATGCTAATAAAATTAACCTGATCCTATTTTGCGGAGCCCCATAATCAGGAACATATACTATCCTATAATCAATATAATACTTATTTTTCTCAAGTATGTTCAAAAACCTTTTGAATATATTTGTTTTTACAATACCTCGCACATTCTCCATAGACACAATCTCCGGAAGTATCCCGTCTACAATTTTACCGAAGTAATTAAGTAGATACCACCGGGTATCACAAACTTTGCTTTTATTTTTGAATGTGTGAGAAGAGAACGGTTGGCAAGGCGCACATCCAACTAATATCTTAACTGCATTCTTACTATAAAGTTTCTTTATTTCATCCGAATTATATTGTGTTATATCCGCATTGATAAATAATGATTTATTATTTGTTTCGTACGCATACCTACAAGTCTCATCGTTATCAATACCGGCTATGACATTAATACCTGATTTTTGTAGACCATAAGTTAAACCGCCTATCCCACAAAATAAATCAATGGATTCTATTTTCATAATTTTATACAAATAGATTTTAAAATTTCCCCACTCTCTTTGTCTAATCTTTTTATTTCCCTCAAAATCTCTTTCGGCTCTCTGTGTTTAGTTTCTTCTTCGCCGCTGTATGGGTTATAAGTGTTTGCCGAGAGGATATAATCGTTCTCTGCAATCTCTTTCACCGCAGTAAACCACGAATATGATTTTGCAACTGTCCGATCTTTATTCCACAGCTCTAACAGCTTTGGAATATCATTTTTATATTGCGGGCCAAACTTCTTGGCTTTGGAAAGCGAGGAACCGTCGCCTTTCATATCGAAAAACCAGATTTTTTCTTTTTCATCCAATTTCGGAACTGGTTTTTTCTTAAAAATAAAGACCGAAGTTTTTACACCAGAATAAGGTTGAAAAACTCCGGCCGGCATTGAAACAACGGCTTGAAGCTGGCATTTTTCCAAAAGATAGCGGCGAATTTCCTTGCCATCTCTATTTGTTCCAAATAAAGTTCCTTCGGGTAAAATTATTCCTCCCCTACCATTCGCCTTTAAGGCGTCAATTACATAACCTAAGAATAAAACTTGAGTTTTAGTTGATTTAATCGGCAAAGATTTTTTGATTCTTTCTTTGTCAACTTTGCCGGCAAATGGCGGATTGGTCATTACTACATCATATCTTCTTAAATCTTCCTCGTCTTCGGGCCCAGCTACGGTGTCTTTTCTTTTAATATCTGATTCTTCAAGTCCATGCAAAAAGAAGTTCATTAAAGTTAAACGCTGCATATCTTGGTCTGTATCCTGCCCGAAAAAAGTTTCGTGTTGCAAAAATTTCCATTGCTGTTTATTTAATTTATCGCCGGGACCTCTTTTGTGACTATTATATTCTTCAATAAGTTTTTTATCTGAATTCTGAAGTTTAATCCACTCATAAGAGCCAAGTAAAAAGCCGCCCGTTCCGCAAGCCGGGTCAAAAACTGTCTCCCCTATCTTGGGGTTTACCATTTCAACCATATACCGAATAATATGACGGGGAGTTAAAAACTGACCCAGTTCGCCTGCTGATTTAATTTGATTTAATAAATCTTCGTATAAATCTCCTTTGACGTCTGAATCCAACTGAGAGAAATCAATTTCGTTAATAACATCTAAATCTTTTTTCAGAACTACCTCATCGGGAATCAAAAGCTTGGCGCCGTAAAACATTCTTCTTATATTCTCCCTGCCATTGCTGAGATTTTCCATAAAAGGGAAAACTTCATCTCTGACAAAAATAAGCAGTCCTTTGCCTGATTTATAAACCCATTCTGACCAACGATATTTTTCATTTTTTCCCGCGAAAATTGATTTGTAGGTTCTTTTGGTTAATTTTGCTTCTTTTTCCAGCGCAATATCCTGTTCTTCAAGCATTTTCAAAAAGAAAAGGAAACTCATTTGCTGAATTCTCATTCTCGGGTCTGGAATAATTCCCCACAGATAATTGTTTAATCTATCCAGTTTTTGTTTGTATTCTTCTCTTAGTTGTAAAATTTTGGGGTCCATTTTAAACAAAAACTTTATTATTTAATTCTTGTAAGGTGTTTTGAATTTCTTTTTCGCCAAATATTCTTATAATGGCTGGCAAACCGCCAAATTGATTAAATAACGACCGATTGAAAATTGAAACGTCAATTTTTTCTTTATTAGCTAAATATTGGTTTTTAACCATTCTTAAAATTTTGGATTGTTTACCATCTAATTTATTTTCAATTAACCAAGATTCAAATAAATCATTGATTTTATTTTCTTGCATTTTCTCTTCGGTCGGCAACTCGTAAGTCTTCAAGGCAGATTTAACAAACTCCGAAAGACTACCCTCAGGATAATGATAGACAGCTTTTAAATTAGCTTCGTTAAAATAGAAATCCGGGGAATTTAATTTTTCAGAAAGCTCTCGAACTTCTTCATTGGTTAATTCTTGACCCTCTTTTATTTTTTTAATTGAAGGGTCTATCTCAGCTAAAGATTGAATTTCTCTTTGCCAGTGAGTTTGATAATCATCGACATCAACCCTTTCGCCTTCAGGTCCTATTTCTACATATTCTCGCTTAACTATCATATCGACATTTTCTGGCGCTTCTTCCGGAACTTGAACAAAAATCTTTCTGATATTTTCTGGAATTTCTTTTTCTTCTTCGGTTAACTCTTCTAACTCGGTACCCCAAGGAATTCCTTTACGGTGCTCTAAAATTTCTGAATAAGGATTATAACTTTCATCATTAAAATCCCGAGTAACTTCAACAAAATCATAGACTCTAAATGAAGTTTTACTAATTTTAGGACAAAGCCGGGAACCTCTTCCCCGCATTTGTTGGTATAAAATCGAGGATTTAGTTGGCCTAACCATTAAAATATTCTCAACTTTTGGCGCATCGAAACCGCAATCTAACATTCCAACAGATACAGCTACATAAGGAAACTCTTCTCGTTTAAATCTTTTTATGGCTTGGTCAGCGTCAGGAACATTAGAAGTGATAACCTCGGCATATCTTCCTTTAAATTCTGGATAAGCTTGATTGAAATAATAATTAAGTTGTGCTGCATGTTTTTGAGTTACAGCAAAAACAATAGCTTTTCTCTGTTTTTTGATTTGACGCCTTTCTTCTTCCTCTCGATAAGCTTGAACTATTTGTTTATTTCTAGCTGGGACATTAATTATTCTTTCTAAATCTTCGGGGTGATAATCTTCTTCTTCGTATTTTATTCCCTCTAAAGAAACTTTTGTATCAATTCTAGTTATGTCATATCCTGCAAGAAATCCTTCTTTAATACCTTCTCTTAATCCATATTTAAAGGTTGGTCTTCCTTTTTGTTCTTTTTCGTCCCAACAATCAAAAAGTTGATAAGTATTTCTATCAATATACATAGAAGGAGTGGCAGTAAGACCAATTTTTATAGCATCAAAATAGTTTAAAACAGATTTGTAAAGATGGTAAATTGAACGGTGGGCCTCATCTGAGATTACTAAATCAAAATAACCACTGGTGAAATTTTGAAGTTGTGAATAGATGGTTGGAAGAGTGCCGATAATAATTGAACTTTCCCTTTTTTGTCTACCGCCAAAAAGAAGTTCTGAGGGATATTCTTTAAGATAATCATTAAAAGTTTCTTGAGCCTGTTTCCCTAATTCAATTCTGTCTACTAAAAATAAAACTCTCTCGATTAAACCTGCGTCAAACATTCTTTTTATTTGAACGGCTATGTTTAAAGTTTTTCCAGTACCAGTTGCCATTAACATCAGTATTTTTCTTTTCCCACTCTCAATTGCTTTGTCCATAGCTGTTATTGCTTCTTTTTGATAAGGACGAATTTCTTTAGTTTCACCTTGAACAAAAACTTTATCAGGAATAGGAATAACAGATAAGGGTTTTCTTGATTTCCTTAAAACTAAAAGCTTCTCCAAATCTTTTTGAGAGAAGAAAGTAATAACTTTTTGCTCTGGTCGTTGGTTATATTCCCAAAAATAAATATCTTCTCCATTGGAAAGAAAAATGAATTCGGCTTGTAATTCTTTAGCGTATTCTAAAGCTTGAAATTTCCCCGCTTCAGGATCAACAGAAAATCTTTTAGCCTCAATTATGGCTAAAGGACGTCCTCTTCTATCTTTTAATAAATAATCGGCCCTTCCTTTTTTAGCGGATTCTTCTGTGGTAACCTGACTTTTATTTTCGATATCCCAGCCAGCGTCACGGAGTTTTCTATCAATGATCATTCGAGTATCACTTTCGCGTAAAACTCCTTTTGGTTGAGTTGTTATTTCTTCCTTTTTTGGCTTGTATTCTGCCATAGTTTTATATCAATTTTTTCTCCCCAGTAGTACACTTCGACAAGCTCAGTGACTACGGGGCAGGCCTTTCCGCCTTCGCCCTTCTGGCTTCGGTGGATCTCCGAGAAAATTATAATAATTTTCTCTCCGAAAAACTAAAGACTTTATTTTTAGTAATAATTACTTGATCCAAAACATCTATCCCCATTATTTTGCCGATATTAATTCAAAACCTCCAGTAATTTCGTTGCCAGAAAGATTTTTCCCTTTTCTTTACCGCTTACTTCTTTAACAATGCCGAGTTTTTCGAGATGGAGTACGGATCTCTTAGCGGTTACAAAAGTAGTCTTCAATAAGGCAGTGGCTCGAGAAATGGTGATGTATGGATTGTGAAATAGTAAATCTAACGTCCTGCTTACAGTTGTGCTCAAATGATGTTGTTTTATAAGCTCATCGTATTCCTCTTTTAACGCCAAAATTTTATCCGCATTTGTCAGTGCTTCTGTCGCCTGCTCGCGTACACCACGCAAAAAGAAAGTCAACCAATCATTCCATTGGCCATTGGTACTTATTTGCATAAGATGCTCATAATATTCGCTTCTATGCCTCTCAAAAAATGCGCTCAAATACAGAAGAGGCAATGACAGAACTTCTTTATGTACCAAAAGAAGGGTTATGAGCAATCTGCCGATCCTGCCATTGCCGTCAAGAAACGGATGAATAGCTTCAAACTGATAGTGGACTATTGCCGAATCTACGAGTGCCGGAAATTTTTGATTTTGATGTAAATATATTTCCCATTCATTAAGCGCTTTTTGCATCTCTGTTACTGGAGGAGGAACAAACGTCGCCTCTTCTAAGGTACAACCTGGTTTACCAATCCAATTTTGACTCGTACGGAACTCACCGGGCGTCGCATGACTACCCCTAACTCCTTCCATAAGAATTCGATGAAGCTCGCAAACAAAACGAAGACTTAGGGGGAATTCTTTAATACGCCTTAAGCCGTATTCCATAGCCTTTACGTATTGGTTTACTTCTTTAATATCATCGGTTTTCTGAACGGCCCCAATTTCTGCCTCAAATAAATCAGACAGTGACGCCTGCGTTCCTTCTATTTTCGAACTTAAAACAGCCTCTTTTCTCAAATAGGGACGAATCAAAAGATGAGGGTTTGGCAAACGTTTTGCCGCGCCGGCAAGCTTGCCCAACGCAATGTCTGCTTGTGATAACGTACCGACTAAATCGTTACTAAACTCCAGCTTGGGCGGAAGCGAATCCGGAACAAAAGCAAAGTAATCATTTTCGGTTTTTATCACTTTTCCTGTCGCATTTGCCGTAAATATTGATTTGTCCATATGTGTAATTATACTTTATAGCTTAAAAGTATAATTGTCAAATTTATTATTATACACCTAGGCACTAAGGAAATTTATAGCAATCCCTGTCCCTTAAAACTAAAAACCTTATTTTTAGTGATTATTACGTGATCTAAAACGTCTATTCCCATTATTTTGCCGGCTTCGATATTGTGGATAATAGTGCTTGACAAGGGGTGTCTGTTTGTTATTATTATATTAGATACTTCATTTGGAGCAATCCGTTTAATGAAACGTGCGAAGTTCGCACTTCCTTAAATGGATAGTTACAGCGGGTTGCTCTGAGTGAAGTATTTTTTGTTGCAAATATCTTGAATTTTACCAATTTTATTTTTAACTATTTGGTACCATCTTCTATTATTATTTTCGTAAACCTGAAATACTGCATAAGCGATATAATCGGCCACCTGTAAACCACCGTGTTTGTAATGTGGACTGTGTTGGTAATTAACGGTTAAGCTTGCTTCGAGGTTTTGATGTTGCGCAAGATATTCAAGTCGTATTCTCTCAACTTCCACTTCCAATTCTTGCCGCAATTTTAGTTTACTGTCCTTACGGGAAAAAATCACTTCTGTCTTTTCGTCCTGATGACAAATATTCTTCAATAGTTGTCCGGCCATAACACCGTATAATTTACCGGGATTTCTTCTTAGAGTTTCATAGCATTTCAATTTTTCCACT
>Ga0315277_10001215_pt1 | contig 38129 bp, 27 predicted proteins | sample YL17G05_15_MG_FD_203695 | JGI IMG/M metagenome (GOLD analysis project Ga0315277, IMG submission 203695) | Sediment microbial communities from Yellowstone Lake, YNP, Wyoming, USA - YL17G05_15 | ecosystem: Environmental > Aquatic > Freshwater > Lake > Sediment | place: USA: Wyoming | collected...
TCGAGGGCGTTTTCTTTTTCACCCTGCTCTTCGCACGCACGGGCCAGATTATACCGCAACTCCTTGGCCACTGCATCATCTTTTATTTCGTACGCGTCGATTGCCCGCTGAAAAACGTCCACGGCGTCCGCGTACCAGCCCTTGAGAAAGAAACAATACCCGATTTTGTCCATGGCGGCGATTTTCCGCCTCGGGTCCTTCTGGGCGTCCTGGAACAAGGGTATGGCGTCATTATACCGCCCGCTCCGCATCAGGCGAAGTGCATACTCGTATTTTGCGGCCAGATCGGTCGGGTAATGCTCGACGCACAGGCGGTAATGCTGCAGCTCGGCGGCGTTGAGTGCGGCGGTCAGTTCCTCCATGCGTGCCTTGACGGCCGGGGTGCCCGGCTGAGCCTCCACCAGCTTTCTCGCCTCCCGCGCCTTGCGCTTGATCTGCCGGATTCTCAGCAGCCCGGCCCGCTCCTTGAAGTTGAAGTCGTCATGGGTCTCGTAAGCGTCTTCCAGCAACTGGATCGCCTCATTCTCCGCTTCGTCGGTCTCCAAGTCCGCCAAGGTATCCGCCAGAGTGATGACATTCTTGCGCTGGTCGGGATCGCGTGCGTACGCTCTTCGGGCGTCCTCCACGGCCGAGACGCGGTAGTCCTCCGTCTTGATGATCCGGTCCTGCGCGTAGAGCTTGGTCTGAACCTCGCGATCCCGGATCGACTGGCGGAAATCCCCGTTGCCATCATACTTGCCTTTGGCCATCGTCAGCTCGGCCGAGAGATTCTTGAATTCGTCGGCCAGCTCCTTGCTCTGCGGCCTCATATGCGCCGCGCGTTGGCAGGCGGCAACCGCTTTGTCGTACTGCCCCAGGGCCACATACGAGTCTTTGAGCAGCAGGTACGTCTGCAGTGAAGGCCTCTCTATCGTGTTATTCGTCTGGAAAATCAGGTTGGCGATCCAGTGGGCCGTCTTTGTATAACCGCCCTCGACGGCGGCTTTGAGCATGGCCTCGGCGTAGGGCAGGTGATCGGGGTCTTTGGCAAAGAGGTACTCGGCGTTGAGCATCTGCTCCAGCGGATTCTTGCCCCGCATTCGTTTGACGCGCTCCACCATGGACGGCTTCTTGCTGCCCTTGCCCCGTCTCTGCAAGCCCAGCTCGCACAGGGGCAGATGTCCCTCCTCAAGTGCGTCGGGGGCTCGCTGCAAGCCCTCCAGGTACATATCGACCGCGTAATCGTAGTTCTTGCCCTCGGCCGCGGCTTTCGCTTTCTGGAAGAAGGCCCTGGCTTCCGCGAGGTTGTGCTCCACCGGCGTCCCAGCGGCGCCGGCCTGCGCGATATCTGAGTCTGCCTCAGCCGCCGACGCGCGGGAATCGTCATCCACCGCCTGCGGAGGCCGACCCGCCGGAGGCTTGGCGGCGCGAGAGGTTGCCCGCCTGGCCTTTTTGGCGGCAGCCACTTTCGATTTCAATTGGTGGAAGTCGGCTGTCAATTTCTCGTCGCCGGGTCTGAGCCGCAACGCACGCTGGCAGGCCGCTGCCGCCCTGTGAATCTGGCCGACAGACGCGTAGGAGTCCTTCAGCAGGATGTAGAGCTGCGCCGAGGGTTTGCCGGCGTTATTATTGGCCAGGAACATCAGGTCGGCTATCCAACTGACGACGTGCCGAAATCCCCCTGCCACGGCGGCGCGGAGCACAGCCTCGCCGTACGCGAGACTCTCCGGGTCCATGGCCAGAAGGTACTCGGCGTTGAGCAGCTTCTCCAGAGGAGTCCGGCCCTGCGACAATCGCTGATTGGCCTCCTCCGCCGTCGGCTTGACGCCACCCTGTTGCTGCCGGCGCAGAGCCAGCACGCGCAACTCGATGTGGCCTTCCTGGACCGCGTCGGGCTCACGGCGAATCCCCTGGAGATACGCGTCGATAGCCCGATGATAGTCGCCTGCCTCGGCGGCCTGACGGGCTCGCTCGAAGAAAGCCTTGGCCTGCACGTGAGCGTTTGGTTGTGGCATAGTTAAGTCGTTATCTACCCGAGCGATGTATCACATTTATGGTATTCTTCGGCCCAATTTTGTCAACGAATAAATGCTTGTGTGCAAAGGCGACGTATGTTATAAGGACCGGCTGTTATTATCCGGCACAAACGCCGTTATCGCACGGAGAAAGTATAGTATGAGAACAGCGCTCGAGCAGTACGATCCCCAGATCTACGAGCTCATTCGGCAGGAAGAGGCCCTTCAGAGCGGCTCCATCCGGCTCATCCCCTCGGAGAATTACGTGTCGCGGGCCGTGATGATGGCCACATCGAGCTGTTTGACGAACAAATACGCCGAAGGGTACCCCGGCAAGCGATATTATGAGGGACAACAGGTCACCGACCTGATTGAGAAGGTGGCGCAGGACCGGGCCAAGAAGGTGTTCAAGGCCGACCACGCGAACGTGCAGCCCTATTCGGGTTCGGTGGCCAATATGGCCGCCTATGCCGCTCTCATCGAGCCGCACGAGACTATTATGGGAATGTCACTCGTGCACGGCGGACACCTGACGCACGGCTGGAAGGTTTCCCTGACCAGCAAATTCTTCAACTCGGTGTCCTACCAGATCAACACGGACACCGGGCGGCTCGACTACGACATGATTCGAGATCTGGCCAAACAACATCGGCCCAGGATCATCATCTCCGGGGCCACCGCGTACCCGCGAACCATCGATTTCAAGACGTTTGGTGAGATCGCCCGGGAGGTGGGAGCGTATCACATCAGCGACATCGCCCACATCGCCGGCCTGGTCGTCGCGGGCATCCACCCGAGCCCCGTGCCCCACGCCGACATCGTGTCGACAACGACGCACAAGACGCTGCGGGGTCCCCGCGGCGGGATGCTGCTGTGCAAGGCGGAACACGCCGAAAAAGTGGACCGGGCCGTTTTCCCCGGCCTGCAGGGCGGTCCGCACATGCACACGCTGACGGCCATCGCCGTGGCCCTGGCCGAGGCCGATACGCCGGAGTTCGTCGCCTACGCCAAACAAATCGTCAAGAACGCCAAGGCGCTGGCCGAAAAACTGCTCGAACTGGGATTCAACCTGGTCTCCGGAGGGACCGATAACCACCTGATCCTGATCGACCTGAGGAGCAAGGGAATTCCCGGCAAGAAGCTGGCCAAGGCACTGGACAGGGCACGGATTGTCACCAACTACAACACGATACCCGGCGATGCGGCGCCGCCGTTCAATCCGAGCGGCGTGCGAATAGGGACGCCGGCCATCACGACCCGCGGCATGAAGGAGGCGGAGGCCCGGCAGGTCGCCGTCTTCATTCACCGGGTCGCCGAGAACGTCGACAACGAGTCCGTCATCGAGCAAGTGGGCAAGGAAGTGCTGCTGTTGTGCTCGCAATTTCCTGTACCGGAACACTTTATCATACCGCCAAGGAACGGAAATCGAGATTGATGACCGTATGGGGACGGACACTCTAACGGCGGCCGTACTCGGTCTGGACGAGAAGGGCTTGCTTCTGCTCGATGCGGCGGCGAAGGCCGGATGCTTCCAGGTCAAGGCCGTAGCCGACCAGGACCCGCAGAAGGCCGACAAAGCGGCCGCCAAGTACGAGTGCGAAGCGTATACCGACTACCGGCAACTGATCGTTCAAAATCAGTTCGATTGCCTGCTGCTCGCAACGGACATGCACGCCTACGGCGAACATCTCAAGGCCGCGATCAAGAGGAAGTTCAACATCCTCAAGCTCGCTCCGCCTGCGCGGAATTTCGAGGAGGCCTCGGAGTACGCCCAGATGGCCGAAAGCGAGAAGGTCCGGTTCGCCATCGCCAATCCGGCACGATTCTACCCCAGTTACATCACCGCCCACGAGCTGATCCTGCAAGGCCATATCGAGCACATCTTCCTGGTCACCGCGTATTGCAGCGTGGCGGCGACCGATCAGCCCGCGTGGTACATGGATCCGAAGCTGGCAGGCGGCGGCGTGCTCCTGCACGAGTGCTACCCGATCGTCGATCAGATTCTCTGGAGCTTTCCGGTGCCTCAGCAGGTCTACGCTCTGAACACCAACTGGGCCCCGGACAAGCAGCAACGACTGTACCTCGCCGAAGACACGTCGGTGGTCTGCCTGCGGTTCACCGATGCGCTGCTGGGGAACATCGTGGCCACGCGCCGCAACGAGGTGGGGTTCAACGAGACGACCGTGAGAATCTACGGCAAGGACGCCGTTCTGACAGTCACCCGCAATTCCGTGGCTTTGAATCGGCGCGACGGACGGGATGACCAGAAGTGGCAGTACGATGAGGACGAGCCCGGCACGATGCGACGGCTGTTGTGCAGCTTTGCCCGCAGCATCACGAATCCTGAGGAACCGAGCCTTGTCGACGGCGCTGCGGAGAATCTCAACCATATGGCAGTCCTGCAGTCGGCGTACCTATCCGCTCGCACGGGGTTCCCCGAGGAGCCGGCCAGAATCCTCCAGTTGGGCGGAAGGCCCTCTGCAACGGCAGCAAGTATTTGACATCTCATTCGGCGGCCGGTATTGTGCAGGGCCGGTGATATGAAAACCAGGTCCGCAGTCTGGTCGGTGTACCGAGAGAATGCTGATATGACAATTCGGGAGGTTTTGAGCCATGAAGAACATAGTCTATGCCATTGTCATCGCGGTGTGTATCCTTGTCGCCGTGGTGGTATTCGTCAAGACCCGGGCCAAGAGCAGCGGGGGAATCGAATCCATTGACGCCAGTGAGCAGGTCTGGGTCAAGTGCAGGTCGTGCAACACGAGCTACCAGATGGGCAAGAAACAGTACTACGAAGAGACCAGTAAGAAGATCTCCACCAATCCGTCGCTGATGATGTTCACCCCCCCGATCACCTGCCAAAAGTGCGGCAAAGAGTCCGTTAGCCTTGCGGAGAAATGCCCCAATTGCGGCGAGGTCTTCTTCGTCGGCTCCGTCCCGAACGACCACCCGGACAGGTGTCCCAAGTGCAAACACAGCAAGACGGAGGATAGCCGCAAAGCCCGTCTCGGCCAGCAGTAACGCCGTTTCAGACCGCAAGGAACGCGTAGTTCAGCGTGGCTCTGCTAGAAACTATCTCAACACGGTCAATGCCATTGCGAGGCGCGCAGCGACGAAGCAATTTCAATCCCAAGGGTGGGAGATTGCTTCGCTACGCTCACCATGACAAGCCGGAGTGCGGTTTTGAGATAGTCTCTCAGTGCAGCGGGGCGGCGTGTCTGACCCCCTTGTGCTTTCCTATCTTGGCAAGGACGGCCGCATCATACTCCCGGTCGCCCTTCTTCAACGCGCCTAAGCCCTGGTATCGCCGGGCAATCCTCTCCTGCAGATAGGCGACGCGGCTCTCCGGATTCGGGTGGGTGGAGAAGAATTCGATGGGCCTCTCCGTCTGAAGCTTCTGGAGGGCCTCCATCGTTTCGACCGTGCAGTTGGGATCGTACCCGGCCCTTGTCATGTAGGACAGGCCGACCAGGTCCGCCTCTCTCTCGTCGTCGCGGCTATACTGCAGGGAGAGCACTGCCGTGATGAAGTCCGCCGCTCTCGCCGCTCTGGCGGGCGCGCCGCTGACGTGCGCCGCCGTCACCAAAGCGGCCATACCGATCTGGCGGCTGATCGCCGCCATCGTGTCGCGGGCCACCACGTGACCCACCTCGTGGGCCAGCACGCCGGCCAACTGCCCTTCCGATTTCATTTCCTGCAGAAGGCCCCGGGTGACGTAGATGTACCCCCCGGGCAGTGCAAGGGCGTTGACCATGTCATCTTCAACGGCCGCGAAGTGATACGCCACATCCGGCTGATCGCAGAACCGAGCGATCTTCTGCCCAACCTCGTTGACATAGCTTTGCAGATTCTCGTCCGGGATGCGGCCGCCCAACTCCTTCTCGATGGCCGGCGCGTATTGCAGGCCCAGCTTCGCATCGTTCTCCGGCGAGAAGAACATCAATTCCTCGTCGCCCGTAACAGGATTGACGGCACAACCGGCGGATAAGGCAAGTGCCGCCGCAAAGACAAGCGAGACTGCACGTTTCGGCATGGACGAGTACCTCGTATCCCCGAACTTCGTACTTGAAAAACACAGGGGCCCGATTATAATTCGCGTTTTCTGTGCGTGGTAGTGAAATGTCCGCAATCGCCAACATGATCGCCGCCGTCGGCAGGAAGACCTCGTTCTCCGGAGGGGTGCATCCTCCGGGGAGCAAACATCTGACACAGGACAAGCCGATCCAGCCGGGACCGGCCGTCAGGGAAGTGGCCGTCTTCCTGAGCCAGCATATCGGGGCCGCCGCCCAACCGACCGTCAAGAAGGGTGACGCTGTTGGGGTCGGTCAGAAGATTGGCCAGTGTCAAGGCTTTGTCTGTGCCCCGGTCCACTCGCCGGTCGCAGGCAAGGTGAAGGAGATCGCCCTGCAATCCCACGCGGTGCTCGGGCGCAGTCCTGCTGTGATCATTGAAGCCGAATCCGCGTCCGCACCGAGTCCGTCCGCGTTCAGCATCCCGGCAGACTTCGATCCGGCCAAGTACACGCCGGAGCAGATCTGCGACGCCGTGCGAGAGGCAGGCATCGTCGGGATGGGTGGCGCCGGGTTCCCCACCAGTGTCAAGATTCAGCCTGACACAAAGACCCCCAGGCACACGCTGATCATCAACGGCTGCGAGTGCGAGCCCTACATCACCTGCGATTATCGCGTCATGCTCGAGTGGACACGGCAGGTCATCACGGGCGCCAGACTTGCCCAAAGGGCTTGCGGCGCATCCAACGTCGTGATTGCTATCGAGGACAACAAACCCGAGGCGGTTGAGAGGGTCTCTGCCACATTGAACAAGGCGGGGCCGGCCAATGCCATTCGGGTCGTGGTCGTCAGGACGAAGTATCCGCAGGGCGGCGAGCGGCAGCTCATCCGGGCCGTACTGAAGAAGATCGTGCCGACCGGGGGCATCCCGCCCGCCATCGGGGTAGTCGTGACCAATGTTGCGACTGCAGCGGCGATTGCCGACGCAGTCATTTACGGCCGGCCGCTCACCCACCGCGTTGTCACCGTCACGGGCGAAGGCGTCGCCAATCCGGGCAACTACTATGTCGCCGTCGGAACACCAGTCGAGGCCCTGATCGATCACTGCGGCGGCATGACACAGGGCGGTACGCGCGTCGTATTGGGCGGGCCCATGATGGGAATTGCCATCGCCGACCTGAGCACGCCGATTACCAAAACCAGCGGAGCCGTGACGATCCTTACGAGATCGCAGGCCGGCGCCGCCGGAGATGAGAAGCCGCAGACCACCTGCATCCGGTGCGGGCAGTGCCTGCGAGCCTGTCCGGAGAATCTGAATCCGACCAGAATCGCACACGCGGTGAAGAATAATCTGATGGACTTGGCCGAGAGCTACTACATCAGCGCCTGCATCGAGTGCGGCTGTTGCAGTTATGTCTGCCCGGCCAAGATCGATCTGACCGGGTATATCAGGACCGGCAAGATTCTGCGTGCCCGCAGGATGAAGAAGATGCCAGGCTGATCGACGCATGACTCCATTGCCAGGGACAACCGAGGACCGACCGATGCCACGGGATATCTCCGTTGCGTTCGCCCCGCACATCCGCAGGCCCGTGTCGACGCGGCGGATCATGCTGGATGTGGTCATCGGCCTGATTCCGGCCATCGTGGCCGCCGCGATCTTCTTCCGCCTCCGGGGACTCGCGGTCATCGTCACGTGCATCGCCTGGTGCGCCGCAACGGAATGGTCCTGCAATCTGCTGCGAAAGAAGCCGAACTCACTTGGCGATTTCAGCAGCGTTGTGACAGGCATCATCCTCGGATTGTCACTGCCTCCTGCCCTGCCGCTCTGGGCGGCGGCCGTGGGCTCCGCGTTCGCCATCGCGATCGGGAAGATGGTCTTCGGCGGCCTCGGGGCCAACATCTTCAATCCCGCCATGGCCGGCCGGCTGTTTCTGACGGCGTCCTTCGGCATCCTGATGACCACGTGGACTGTGCCCGCGACGCTCGACAAGGCCATGCCGACCGTTGGCCCCACGAATGCGATTGACACAAGGACGCAGGCCACGCCGCTGGCCTGGAGCAAGACCGCCATCAAGGATAAGACCGGCGCCTGGATCTATGCCGAGCGTCTGCCGCTGTGGCAGAGCCTGCTTGGCGAGAAGAGCGGCTGTCTTGGTGAAACCAGTGCCGTCGCACTCCTGCTCGGAGGATTGTATCTGCTCATGCGGCGGACGATCAGCATTCACATACCTCTGGCCGTCCTGACCTCCGCGTTCATTTTCGCCTCCGTGGCCTACCTGCTGAATTCGGAGGCGTACATCCAGCCGTTCTATCATCTGACCACCGGCGCACTATTATTCGGAGCACTCTTCATCGCCACGGACCCGGTGACCGCACCGCTGACGGCTCGCGGCCAGTGGATCTTCGGCGCGATCATCGGTGCCTTTACGATGCTGGTCCGGATCGTCGGCGAGTACCCCGAGGGCTTCATGTACGCCGTCTTTTTGGCCAACGGCATCAGGCCGCTGATCGACAGATTCACGAGGCCGGTCCCGGTCGGAGGCGTGCCGAATGTCTAAGCTGAAATACTTCGTTCAACAGAGCTGGCTGTTGCTTGTCAGCTCCTTTTTCTTCGGCCTGCTGATCGCCGTGACGAACGCTGCCCTGTCCGGCCGCATCGAGCAGAATCGGGTCGCCAAGCTCAACACATTGACCAAGGCCCTGCTGCCTGAGGCGGAACGTTTTCAGCCGCTCGATGCCGATATCGAGGTACAGTTGCCCGACGGCTCGAAGGAGAAAGCCACCATCTTTCAGGCATTCTCCGGTGACAATCAGCGCGTCGGCTGGAGCTTCAATGCCCACGGCACGGGCTTCGTCGGGCCGATTGAGCTGGTGGTCGCCGTCGATAAGGACTTCCAGAAACTGATGGGCTTCAACGTGCTGGCGAGCAGCGAGACGCCGGGTTTCGGCGACCAGATCAAGGCTGACTACTATCGCAGGCAGTTCATCAACGCCCCGGCGGACAAGCTCATGCTGGTCAAGACCGGCAGCGCCGCCGCCGTGGATTCTCAGATCGTGGCCATCACCGGCGCGACGGTCAGCAGTCAGGCCGTCGTGAACATCGTCAACACGTTCCTGACGCAGATCAAGAATCAGATGCAAGAGAAAGGGTTGATCGGCAATGTCGGCCAGTAACGGTTCCATTTCCAGCCCCTATTCGGTCGCGCTCTTTTCGGGCCTGTGGCGGGAGAATCCGACGTTTCGCCTGCTGATCGGATTGTGTCCGCCGCTGGCCGTCACGACGGCGGTCAAGCCTGCGCTGACGATGGGCCTGAGCGTGATCTTCGTATTGGTTTGCAGCAACCTCGTGGTCAGCCTGATGCGCAATCTGCTGCGGCCGCACCTGCGGATCATCATGTTCACTGTGACCATCGCCACCTTCGTCACGATTTGCGACCTGTTCCTCAAGGCCTACCAGCCGCGGATGAGCGAGATTCTCGGCGCCTACGTGCCGCTGATCATCGTGAATTGTCTGATCATCTTCCGGGCCGAGGCCTGCGCCAGCGAATCCGGGCCTCTCATCAGCATCCTCGACGGCGTCGGCATGGGAGCGGGCTTTACGATTGCCCTGTGCATCCTCGCCGGCGTCCGTGAGATTCTCGCCACGGGCCACGTGTTCGACATCCCGGTGATGCCGAAGGCGTTTGTCCCCTGGCTGGCGTTGCAGATGCCCGTCGGCGCTTTCATCACTCTGGGTCTGATCCTGGGCCTGATCAACATACTGACTCGCAAGAAGGAATCGTGACATGGACCGATTCACGGCGTTGCTCATGGCCTTTCTGTCGGTGGTGCTGGTGAACAATTTCGTGTTCACGAAGTTCCTCGGGACTTGCCCGTACCTGGGCGTCTCGGGCCGGCTGGACCGGGCCCTGGGCATGGGCCTGGCCGTCACGTTCGTCACCGCTCTGAGCGGCACGCTGACCTGGATGGTGGACGCCTACGTGCTCACGCCCCTGCATCTGGAGATCACTCGCTACATCGCGTACATCGTCATCATCGCCGGAGCCGTGCAACTCGTGGAGATGTACGTGCGAAAGTTCTTCCCCTCGCTCTACGACGCGTTCGGGATCTACCTGCCGCTGATCTCCACGAACTGCGTGATTCTGGGCGTTTGCCTGTTTCTCGACGTCTGGGGCACGAACAATCTGCTCGAGGCCGTCGTGGTTAGTACAGGGACCGGTATCGGCTTTACGGTCGCCATCTGCATCATGGCCGGCATCCGCGAGGAGCTGATCCTGGCCGATGTGCCCAGGGCCCTTCAGGGCGCCCCGATCACCCTGATCACGGCCGGTCTGCTCACGCTGGCCTTCATGGGTTTTGCAGGAATGATCAAATGATTGATTATGGATTATTGATAATGGATCATTGGGCGAAGGCCATTGCCTCGCTCGTTTCCAATCATCAATCATCCACCATCCTTCATCAATTATGGTCGAGTGCCTGGCCGGCGGGATTGATTATGCTGGGGCTGGGCCTGGCCTTCGCCGTGGTCCTGTTGATCGCCAATGAGAGGCTGAAGGTCGCGACGGACCCGCAAGTGGAGCAGATTCATGCAGTGCTGCCTCACGTGGAGTGCGGCGCGTGCGGATTCGCCGGCTGTGGGCAGTATGCCCCCGCCGTCCGGAATGATCCGCAATTGCTGGGCAAATGCGCGCCCGGCGGCCCCGATGTGGCGGCTAAAATCGCTGCCGTCCTCAATATTCAGATCAGCGATCACGGCCCGCCGCTGCGACCCATTGTGCGCTGCCGGGCCCGCAGAAGCGACAGGACCTTTCACGGCCGGTACGATGGAATTCCGAGTTGCACCGCCGCCAACGCTCTGGCGAATACCCAGGCGTGCAAGTTCGGCTGCCTCGGATTCGGCGACTGCACCCGCGCCTGCAAGTTCCATGCCCTGCACGTCGTCGACGGCCTAGCCACGGTCGACTACAGCAAATGCACCGGCTGTGCTGCCTGCAGCAAGACCTGCCCGCGGGGCCTGATCCAGATGGTCCCGTTCTCGCACGAGAACATGATGGTGGTCGCATGCAACAGCCACGAGAGCGGCAAGGCGACGCGCGAGTTCTGCCAGGTCGGCTGCATCGCCTGTGGCTTGTGCGTCAAGCAGTGCGACGCCTTCAAGGTTGAGGACAACCTCGCCCACCTGGATTTCGCCAGATACGAGCCCTCCGGCCAAACCGACGCCGCCTGCAACAAGTGCCCCACCGGCGCGATCGTCTACCGAGGCAAAACCGCCCCCGCCCCCCGCCCGCCCGCCCAAAGGGCAGGCGCCTAGTCGGATTTGGCCTTCCGGACCTCTATTCCCATACTTCTCTGCTCTCGCCCGATTTCGTAGGAAATGTCCTTGCAGACAGAGCGCCACAGGGGTACAATAACACCAACATAGAGAACGACGGCGGACAATTTCCCAGTGTACGGATCCGGATCGCTGTCAGTCTACCAGTGGCGCGATGTTAGCCGGGTCGATACGAACCACACCGGGCAAGGTGCACAGATCCACGATTGGTTTGAGACACGCATCAAGGATATCTTCACTAACGCCACCGGAGATGCGGCTACAGTTCTCGCTACCGTGGACGACTACGATGACGACGAGACAACATACAAGGGTAGGATCGTGGACTGGGATCATTCGGCCACAAGCGATATGTCACTGTGGGCCTATTCACGGTATGTACGACTGAACATCGTAGACGCCAATCCTGACGCTTGGACGTGCGGTGAAGCGCTGGGGCCGGATCACAGCGGTACGTTCCTTCATGAGGCTCGCCACTGCTATCAGGATTACTTGAGCGGTCGCAACGATATCGGGACGGATGATCTGCTGCAGCCAGGCACACCCAAGAACGATGATGATCAGGATTGGCTTGTAGATGTCATTCCAGTCGATCCGGACACCTTTATCGCCGACACGACAAGCGAGCGCGAGATTTGCGTCCCCGACTACGCTGGTCCACCTGATCCAGATACGACGAAAGACTCGTTCCAGGGCGATGACCAATCGGACGCGCAGTCCAGTCCGGCCGGTTCACAAGCCTATGAGAGAGATGCGGAAGCGTTCGCTGCCGCATACTATGACAGCTTGCCGCCGTAGAGGAAAGGAGAGCAGTTGAAATGTCGAGAGACTGGACCAAGGCCATGTTCCTCGTGGGGCTTGTTGTCGCCGGGTTCTCCGTGCGTGCTCTTGCCACCAAGCCATTGCCCTTTGCGAAACAGCGAGCTACTGTCCGCGCTTTGGTGTATGGCGCTAATACGCCCTCGCAGCGTGGCGAGGCGATCAGGGAGCTCATGCGCATTGTCGGAGATCAGAGGCAGGACAGATGGTTGAGGACATTTGCTGCGGAGGGCCTTGGAGAGCTTGGCGCTGTCGAGGCAGAGAGCCTGCTCAGGGAATTGGCGAACCGCCTTCGATGGACGGAGGCGGATACCCGCCTGAAATCGGCGGCCCACCTGGGTGAATGGCAAGTCAGGGTCGCCAAGGAAACGCGCACCGCGAAGAAGATACAGCTTCTCGAAAAGGCTGGCACGGATCGGTTCGACGGTTTGATCGAATGGCGCGTGCAGGACTGGGCCGGCTCTGAGTTGGCGAACATGGGAATCGGGGAGGCGATGCCCGAGATTATAGATTCCATTAAGCGGAGAGGCGCCTGAGAGGGCCGAAGAGATCATTCGATTCCAACAAACCAAGGTGGATATACTGAGCAAGTACCCGCAACGCCTCGATGCTCTGACGTATGCACTAGCGTCGCCCGATACGGATACACAGCCCAAGATCAAGATGTGGGCGGTTACGGAGTTGGCCAGGTTGCGCACCCAGGAGGGTGTAAACGCGCTTGTGAGCTACGCGATCGACCTCCAGAAGCGCTACTATGATGAGAAAGGGGCGCCAAAGCCCGTCAAGGATGATCGATTCAGCAGACGTGCATGGGACGTCTATAATGAGGTCATCGCTATCCTGACGGCCAAAGGGACTGACCGCTCTTCGTTGAACCGAATGGGATTGTACCCTCAGGCGTTCTTTCGGCCGACGCCGTGAGACTCGCAGAGAAAGACTGGGTCCGACAGCACTTGGTCGTATGGTCGATCCTTATATCGCGGAGGTTTGAAGCAATGGTAGTCCTGCAGCGAATGCAAATGATCCTCTGTGTGCTGATTTGGGCACCTGCGGCGCTAAGTGTAGCTGGTCCCCCCAAGGTGATCTATGTCGATCCCCGCACGCCTGGAGCGAACGATGGCTCATCCTGGCGAAATGCATACGTCTTTCTCCAGGATGCCTTGGCCGCTGTGAGTGTGAGTGGTTCCCCGAAACCAGTCGAAATCCGCGTGGCACAGGGTATCTACAGACCTGACCGGGGCAGGAACCAGACCCGAGGCGACCGAACGGCAACGTTTCAACTTGTCAATGGCGTGATGCTGCGGGCCGGGTATGCGGGCTCGGGCACGGAAGACCCCAACGCTCGCGACATCGACCGATACGAGACAGTTCTCAGCGGCGACTTGGCTGGCGATGATCTCAATGTCCCCGATCCCTGCGACCTGCTGCATGAGCCGACGCGAGATGAGAACAGTTACCATGTTGTCACTGGGAGTGACGCAGAGCCCAACGCAGTTATCGAAGGATTCACGATCACGGCAGGCAGCGCAGAGCCATTTGTTCCAACTCCTGAGCTTGCCGAGTCCGCCGTCGGAGGCGCCATGTATGTTGTGTCGGGCAGCCCGACGGTCGTGAACTGCCGATTCACGTGGAATCTGGCAGGGGACGGTGGAGCCGTTTACGCATACCAAAGCAACATGACTCTATCCAATTGCACGTTCAGCAACAACATGGCTGGACGGGTATGTACTGTCCCATGGGTGGGTAAAGACCCTGTAGTCGTATGTTCGGGTGGATATGGGGGAGGCATTGAGAGCGTTGGTGGCAGCCCGAAGATCAGGGGCTGTACCTTCGCAGGCAACTCAGCAACGTATGGTGGTGCCATCTCCAACAGGGATAGCTCGCCGGTCATGGAGGACTGCATCTTCTCCAATAACGCTGCATACAAGGGCGGAGGAGTCCAAAGCACATGGAACAGTCCAAAATTCGTGCGTTGTACGTTTCATGCAAATGTTGCCTTCCCTGCCGATACTGGTTCGCATTTCGCCCACGGTGGCGCCCTGGCGAACGATTCCGTGACCGACACGGAATTGGTTGACTGCATCTTCGTTGAGAATTGGGCCATGACTGCAGGTGGTGCAATGGACAACAGTTCTGCCGAACTCTCGCTGGTCAGGTGCCGCTTCACCGGGAACAGGACGCCAAGCTCGGGTGCGGCGCTGCGGAACTGGGAGAGCACAGTCCGGCTTTCCAACTGCCTATTCGAAGATAACGTCGCCGGCGAGGGCACAATATACAATAACCAAAGCAACACATTGACCCTTGTGAATTGCACTCTCGTCGGCAATTCCGCGAAATATGCAAACGGGTTCCTTTTTCGAAGGAACCCAAGCACGATGCAACTGTCCAACTGCATCGTGCGCAACGGGGCTCCTGAGATCGCGAATGACAACCACTCAACGATCAGCATCGCCTATACGAACATCACCGGCGGGTGGCCGGGCGAGGGGAATATGGGCGTGGACCCGCGCTTTTCCGCCCTCGGGCATTGGGACCCGAACGGTACGCCGGACGATCCGAATGACAACTTCTGGGTCCCAGGCGACTACCACTTGAAGTCTCAGGCGGGGCGGTGGGAAGCCACGACAGGGACGTGGGTGATCGACGAGGTCACGAGCCCTTGCATCGATGCGGGGGACCCGAATAGTCCTGTCGGGGATGAGCCGGAACCGAATGGCGGGCGGATCAATATGGGCGCGTACGGCGGTACGGCCGAAGCCAGCAAGTCCTACTCCGGCGGCTGAGGGTCTCGAGCGAGAGGCCAGAGATGAGAGACTTCCTGTTGGAGGCCGGTCACGCACAAGGGGAGCAGGAACTGGAATCTGAGCGCGAAAGAGAAGCTGCACTCAGGCAGCCCCCCTCTTGTGGTCGTCATTCGACTCGGGCAGAGATCACTTCGGGGCAGCCCATTTTACGGCGTTGATCATGATCTTGCGGACGGTCGGGTCGAAGAAGACCGGGTTGGTCTCGTGGCCGACCTGGAAGTAGAAGACCTTGCCCTTGCCGATCTCCCACGTCAGGCCCTGCTGGCTGGGATCGGAGCCGCCGTCTTTCAGGCTGGCGACACCCTCGAACACGACCGCCTTCGGCTTTGGCACGGCGTATGGATCGCTGTACCGCTCGTTGTGCGTGATCGTGAATTCCTTGATCCCCTGGGCAATCGGGTGGTTGGGGTCCTTGACGGTGACTTTCAGCGTGGTGGAGTCACCGACGTATGCCTTCCAGGTGCAAGGTGTGCCCATGAGCTTCTTATTCGGCTTGGCGAAGTGCGAGGAGTGCAGCGAGATGAAGCCCATGCCGTCCTCCTTCACCCGCTTGACGATCTTGTCCACGAGCTGGTCCTTGACCTGGTCGTGTCTCTGATGGCCCCACCAGATCAGCACGTCGGCGCGCTTGAGCAGCTCATCGGGCAGGCCCTGGTTGGGGTCGGACAGATTCGCTTTGACGACCTCCCAGCCCTGGAGGTCCTTCAACCCTTCGGCGATGGCGCCGTTGATGTCGTTGGGATAGACCTTTTTGGGCGCGGTGCCCTCGGACCACACGACGACACATCGCTTGGCCCGGGGCTTTTCGGCCCCGACGGCGCTGCGACTGTCACTCAGCACCAAAGCTGCGGCCGTCACCGCCACAAGAACCACAAACGCCCGACGTGAGAACTTCCGGACCATTGCTTACTCCTTTCCACTGAATCTTCGCCGAAGTCACAACGTCTCTCGACCCGCCGGCGATCCCGGGCCGAGATGCCTTCGATCTCTCTGTAACGCGTACACGTATAGTACGCTATGGCGTGAGCAAAGAAAAGGGGCTGCACGCAGGCAGCCCCTCTTTTATAGTCATCGTTCGATCCGGGCACAGATCAGTTTCCGGCGGCCTCGTTCGGCTCCTCAAGCAGGGCTTGCCGGGTCACCCGGATATCATCGATGTAGAGCTTGCCGGCGCCGCCCGCTGCGGATTTGGCTCGATCGCCGGCACCGATATACATCTTCACCACGTCGGCCGCATCCACCCCGGCGGACGTGAGTTGGCTCAGCGGCGTATTCCACTGCTGCCAATCCACGCCCAGAAGCGCGTCCGCATCCGGGTGTTTGATCGTCGCGGTGTGCCCGGCGCTGTCCTTGACGACCAGGTACAGCGTATCGGGGGTGTTGGAGGGGTTATCGCCGCCGATGTCGCCGACCTGCCAGCCGCCGGAGACGCCGCCGGTAATCGTCACATCCGAGAACTCGCCGATGCAGGGCGCGTTCAGGTTGTTGCTGGTGACCGCCAATCCGATGTATAGATCGCTTCCCATCATAATGATGGTGCGCGGGTTCGTCGAATCGCCGCCGCCGTTGTTCGCCTGGGGGATCCAGTTCACGCCATCATTGGAGTGGTGCGCCGTGAACTGATTGCCCTTGCGCTCGAGTTTGACCCACTGCGGGAAGGTCACATCGCCGGGGTTGCCATGCGCCGAATTCGAAATCACGCCGATGCTCCCGCGACTCTGGAAGGCGGGCCGGCCTTCCGGCGTCACAAACATGATCGCGTGCGCGGAGTTCGCCGCCAGCGTCTCGCGGATCATGACGCCGGCCTTCGCCCAGGGCCACGTGTTGGTGACGCTCTTGACCTTCGCTATGATCGTGCCGTCGCCGGACAGACGCTTGTAGACGAGTCGCAGATGGTCGACAACGTCCCACACGTCGCCGCTTGTCGAAGCGACGAGATACGTGCCCGGCTGGGGCTCGCGGAACGCCGCCGGCCAGCCGTGGAAGAACAGTTGCAGCGCATCGCCGCCGTTGCCGGTCCAGTCCTGGGGTGTGCTCCACGTCCGCTGCGCCTCGGAACAGTAGGGTGTAACGGTGTTATCGTAGGTCATCGGCATCGCCTGGCGCCCGCCGTGAATAACCGATCGCTCCGCGTATGGCGGGTCGGCGTTGCCCACGGTCGAACCGGTGCCATTGCCCTTGACCTCCTGGGGCTCGGTGTAGCCCAAGCCATCCAGCCAGGTCTGGAAGATCCGATTGGGTGAGTCGTCGGTATAGCTCTCGAAGTCATCGACGACGAGATAATCAGTCAGCGTGAAGTCCCAGATGTCGCCTTCCCAGGAGTTGGGGCTTTCAGCTTCATTGACTTCGGTGACCTTCCAGTAGTAGCGCTGTCCGTAGAGGAGGCCGAGTGAGGCGGGGTCATAGCGGCTTTCGGCCACCGTGTCCACGAGGGCTGTTCCATCCGCCACCGCCTGCTTGTCCGCGCTGAAATAGACCTTGTGCGAGGCCGCTTCCCGTCCGGGCCGCCAGCTCAGGACCACGTCCGTCGACACCCCGGTCTGCCCGGGAGCGGGGCTGGCCTGCCTGGCCTGGAAGGGGATATAGAGGAATCGCACTTCGCTCAACCCGTACTGCGGCATGTATTCGCCCCACTTGCTCTTGGGCGAGAGCCTGACGTATTTGGCCGCTATATCCTTGAAATCTACGGTCGTCCCGTGGGCGTAATCCGCCTGTCCCGGCGCCTGGGCAAACTGAAAGTCCCCGAGTGCGGTCCAGTCCGTGCCGTTGGAGGAGTACTCGACGGTGACATCCTTGAACCCGCAGCCCACCCACGGCTCGATCGTCCCATTGTAGTTCCACACCCACATCTCGCGCAGCGTATAGGCATTATCGAATTCGTACTGAATCCAGGCCGGCAGCGGCAGGCCGAGCTGGGTGGCCCACATGCTCGCCTCATCGGTCGAGTGGAGATCGCCGGTCAGCCCTTTACCATTGATCGTATTCGCGGGCGGCTTCCCTGGATCGGAGCTGGAAGTGGTGGCGACGATGTTGCGGACTGCATAGAGAGACGGCTCGGTCGTAAAACTCCAGACCTTGCCCTTGGCAATCGTGGAATCAGGTGGTGCGTTGACCTCATCAATTCGCCAGTAGTAGATCGTGTTAAACTCGAGCCGGACGGGGGGAACATACGAGTTTGCAGTCTGGCCCTGCGAGGCCAGCACGTTCAGCGGGTTGGCTCGGCTGGCTGCATTGACATCCGCGACGGACGTGCCAAAATAGACATCATGCGTGTCCGCGAACGCGCCCGCCGTCCAGCTCAGAGTCACGTCTCGCGGCACATCCGTGGCCCCGTTCGCCGGGACGGGCTTGGTCGCAAGGTCACGCCGCGGCGGGATGGGCTCGGCCCCGAAGTACACCCGATCGATCCAGACCTTCTTGTTCAAATCGCTGCCCCCTATGGTCCACCAGGCCCCCTTCAGCATCAGATAGAGCGTCAAGGTCTCTCCGGGGTCATCGCCGATCGCATCGCCGCTGTGTGTGTACTGGATGACGAATTTCTCAGGCTGCGTCGTCAGTTGGATCGTCTGGGTCAGATAGGTCGGCCAGGTGCCAGCGACACTGGCCTGCAGCAGCACGACCATTTCCCTGTCCTGCTCGGCCATAGCGGTGAAACCGATCGGGTAGGTGACTCCCGGATCGATCCGCAGGCCCCCTTGGGCGATCCCGATAGCCGTGACGCCGGGTGCATTGGTCACGTCGATCATCACGGCGTTATCGCCGGACAGGCCCGCATCTTGCACCACGCTGAGGGTATAGCCGCCGGCCGCCCCATATCGAAGCCATGAATTGAGGCCATCATCAAACTCGGCGTTTTTGATCTGGTTCTGGGCCCCCTGGACAAGTGACCCGGACAACCCGACCGCCAGGGCAACACAAAGCACATGTACCCATACTCTGCACATAACAGTCCTCCTTCTCACACGGGCTTGGTTGGACGCGTCAACCGCGCGGAAAGCCCCTCTCACCGCACGCAGCGCTGTTGCAGAATTGCCATCCTCCACACCTATAGACCTCGAACACGCCGGGACTTCGTACATCCGGCTCGGAAACACTCGGCTAACCTATCAGTCTACCACAGTCCCCCGGCACAGGTCAACCGGCGGTGTGACACGATTTCCCACAATTCTACTTGACATAAGCCCGTGCGCCCGTGCTGAAAATGGGGTGGGCGGGGTTGCCGGGGGGGATGAGGATGGCTTCGACGCCGGGGAGACGCTCGATCAGGGCCAGGCCTCTTTCGGGACCGAGGACGTTGACGGCGGTGGACAGGGCGTCCGCGGCCGTCGCGTCCGGGGCGATGATTGTGTCGCTCACCAGCTTGTCTGCGCCTTTGCCGGTCCGCGTGTCGAGAATATGGCTCTGCTTCTCACCATGGACCTTGGTGAACCTTCGGTAGTCACCGCTGGTGGCTATGCCTTCATCGGTTACCGCAAGAACCAGCAGGATCTTCGAGGCGTCCATGTCGTCGGGGGACACGTTCGGGTCTTGGAGGCCGACCCGCCAGGATTCCTGTCCGCGCGGCGGTCGCCCGAAGCAGCGGATGTTGCCGCCGAGATCGACCATTGCGCCGAGAGCCCCCCGCTCCTCGATCGCCTCGACGGACTTATCGACCGCGTAGCCCTTGCCGATGCCGCCAAGATCGACCCTCATGCCTTTGACGGCGAACCGGACCGTCATGTCCTTCTCGTCGAGGATCAGCTTCTCGTAGCCGACTTTAGCGCGAGCCTCGGCCAGCGCCTCCTCAGTGGGTGGCGCATTGGCCTCCCCCGCCGCTTTCCACAAGTCCATCAGGGGACCCACCGTGACATCGAACGCCCCATCGGAAAGCCTGCCGAACTCGACTGACTTTTGCAGGACCTCGAACGTTAGCGGGCTCACAGGGACCGGGCCGTCGGCGGCGTCGCGATTGATTCTGCTCAGCTCGGAATCGTCGCGCTGATAGCTCATCAACTCGTCGATCCGCCGCTGCACATCGAACGCCGCCTCAATACATCGTCTGGCCTTCCGCTCGCTGCCGGCGATGACGACCACGCGGGAGAACGTGCCCATCACCACGCGATAGCCGCTGTCGAGATCGACCGAACTCGACTCGGTCATGCGGGCGTATACGAGGTACAGAAGCACGACGGCAGAACCGGCAAGGATAACTAAGCGGATGTTATTTTTCATATCCGCTCTATAATACCCGCATGAAACAGAAAACGATAGAGATGTTGGCTGACCGCGTGGAGGGGGAGTTCCTGCCCTATGTATCGAAGCCTGCCCGCTATATTGGGGGCGAGGTCAACGAGGTCAGGAAGGACCTGAGCAGGGCTGAGCTGACGTTTGCCCTGTGCTTTCCCGACGTCTATGAGGTCGGCATGTCCAACTCCGGCCTCGCCTTCCTCTACCATATCCTCAATCAGCGTGAAGGCGTCGCCGCGGAGCGAGTATTCTCGCCCTGGACCGATGCCGAGCAGGTTCTGCGACGGAAGCGGATTCCCCTGTTCAGCCTCGAATCCAAGGCGTCGCTGCGCAGCTTCGACGTGATCGGCTTCAGCCTGACGAACGAGCTGTGCCACACGAACGTCCTGAACGCGCTTGACCTGGCGGGACTCGATGTCCGCCGGGACGAGCGAGGCGAGGATGATCCGCTCGTCATCGCCGGCGGCGGCATGGCCAATTGCTGCGAGCCGATTGCGCCGTTCATCGACCTGTTCGTTCTTGGCGAGGGCGAGGAGGCAGTGGTCGAGCTTGCCGATTTGTTGCTTGGGGCCAAGAGAGAAGGACAAAGCAAAGAGCAGACGTTGCTCGAAGCGGCGAAGCGATTCGACTGGGCCTATGTGCCTCGATTTTACGACTTCACTTACGACAATTCTCGTATTGCGAGTTTCGGCGCCACGCAGGCCGGCTTGCCAACGCGACTGACAAATGCGGTCGTGGAGGACTTCGAGAACGCGCCGGTGCCGACCACACCTATCGTGCCATACGTTCAGGCGGTACACGAGCGGGTCAGCGTGGAGATCATGCGCGGCTGTCCCGGTCGATGCCGATTCTGCCAGGCCAGCTACTGCCGCCGGCCAATCCGTTTTCGCAGTGCTGAGAAGGTATTCGAGTTGGCCAAGGCATCCTATCACGCGAGCGGATTCGATACGGTGAGCCTGCTGAGTTTGTCCACGGCCGACTATCCGCGCCTGGAGGATCTGGCCGTGCGGCTGCACGAGTATTTCGAGGACAAGCACGTCGGCCTGTCGATCCCGAGCCTCCGAGTAGATCAGCAGTTGAAGGTCGTGCCGAGACTCTTTGCCGCGGTGCGTAAGAGCGGGCTGACCATTGCCGTTGAGGCGGCCAGCGAGAGGCTGCGGCAGATCATCAACAAGCCCCTGAAGGACAGCGACCTGCTCGCAACCGCCGAGGAAGCGTACAAAAGCGGCTGGCAGAAGCTCAAGCTGTACTTCATGGTCGGCCTGCCCGGCGAAACCCTCGACGATGTCACGGCCATTGTCGAGCTCTCGGATCGATTGGCGAAATTGCGCAGGACCGTGGACGGCAAAACGGGCCAGATCAATATCACGGTGAGCTGGTTCGTCCCGAAGCCCCATACGCCCTTCCAGTGGCTGCCGCAAAGCCCCAAGTCGTATTTCGAGCAGACGCGGCAATTGATCCTCGACGAGAAACTGCGCCTGCGGGCAAAGCATCTGCAGTTCAAATTCCACGATATGGAGCGAAGCGTCCTCGAGTCGGCAATCGGCCGGGCTGACAGGCGATGCGCCGACGTGATCGAAGCGGCGTGGCGGGCTGGCGCCCGGTTTGACCTGTGGGATGAGGTCTTCGATTGTCAAATCTGGCGGGCCGCGTTTGCACAGTTCGGCATGGACATCGATGCCCTGGCCCAGAGGGCATTCGATCCTGCGGAAGTCCTGCCCTGGGAGCATCTCGGCGGCCCTGCCAAACAGTACCTGCTCGCCCATCACACGGACGCACTCCAAAAGCTCCAACGACAGCCGTAGCTTCGCCGGCCGAAGCTGGAACGTCACGTCGCCACTGACTCTGTACACCCTCAACTACAGGTTCTGGAGGATGCCGGTTTTCACACCAAGACTGTGGGATTAGAGGACTTTCAATACCGATCTCAGCCTCCATATCATGGTGCTGATAACATCAATCCGGACGACCGCACGTGGAATCGTTTCGTCTTCGGCAACGCACTGTACGCAATCAACAAGCACGCGACCGCCGGCCGGAAGCTATCCTGTCGGCAGACGGATTATCGCCGCCTCGGAGATACCGGCGACGTCCGACTGCAGGCCTCGCTCATCGACAAGTTCTAGGCGTGCGCCACGATTTTTCTTTTGACGAAGGCTGCTGCAATCCGTATAAGGGTGGGTTTACATTCCACGCCCCGCAGGTGCTCTGGCAGTGCTCTGTGTCGGAGTCTTCCGACGGATGGAGGGCAACCGGCGAGCCGTGGGATGCCAAGCAGTGTACGCGAAGAGGTTTATCACAGAAGGAGAATGCAATGGCGCAAGAGAAAACGATCAGTTCCCTCATGACGGAGACACGGGTGTTCCCGCCGCCGGAGCGTATCCGCAAGACGGCCTATGTGTCCAGTCTGGACCAATATAGGAAGATGTGGGAGCAATCCATCAACGATCCCGATAAATTCTGGATGGAACAGGCGAAATCGCTCGCCTGGTTCAAGCAGCCGACGGAGAGTCTTCGATATACCTGGGACACGGCGGCCCGCAAAATCGAGCACACCTGGTTCGCCGACGGCCAGCTCAACGTTTCAGTCAACTGCCTCGATCGCCATCTTGGCACACCCACGGCCAAGAAAACAGCGCTGATCTGGCAGGGCGAGGCCGACGAGGCCGTCAGGAAATACACCTACGAGCAACTGCACAAGGAAGTCTGCAAGTTCGCCAACGTTCTGAAGGCCAAGAGCATCCGCAAGGGCGATCGCGTCGCCATCTATATGCCCATGATTCCCGAGCTTCCGATTGCCATGCTGGCCTGCGCCCGCATCGGCGCAATCCACTCGATCGTCTTCGGCGGTTTCAGCGCCGAGGCGCTCGAAGGACGCATCAACGACTCCGAGTGCAAAATGCTGGTCACGGCCAACGTCTCGCTCCGCGCCGGCAAGCACATCCCGCTGAAGAATATCGCCGACGAAGCCCTGAAGAAGACTCCGTCGATCGAAACCGTCATCGTCGTAAAGGCTGCCGACGATCCGTGCCATATGCAGGCCGAACGTGATACCTGGTACGATGACGAAATGGCCAAGGTAAGCGACAAGTGCGACGCCGAGAAGATGAATGCGGAGGATCCGCTGTTCATTCTCTACACATCGGGCTCGACGGGCAAGCCGAAAGGCGTGGTCCACACCACCGCCGGCTACCTCCTGCACGTCGCGTTCAGCCACAAGGTCATCTTCGACGTTCACGACAACGACGTGTACTGGTGCACGGCCGACATCGGCTGGGTGACCGGACACAGCTATATCGTTTATGGCCCGCTGGCCAACGGCGCCACCTCGCTGATGTTCGAGGGCGTGCCCACGTATCCGGACGCCGGCCGGTTCTGGCAGGTCTGCGACAAGTTCGGCGTCACGGTATTCTACACCGCCCCCACCGCGATTCGCTCCCTGATGCGCCTGGGCGACGAGTGGCCGGCCAAGTACAAGCTCAACACGATGCGGGTCCTGGGCACCGTCGGCGAGCCGATCAACCCGGAGGCCTGGATCTGGTACTACAAGCACATCGGCCGCGAGCGGTGCCCGATCGTCGATACCTGGTGGCAAACGGAGACCGGCGGCATCCTGATCACGCCGTTGCCCGGCGCGATCGCCACCAAGCCGGGCAGTGCGACCAAGGCCTTCTTCGGCGTCGATCCGGTCGTGCTCCGCGACGACGGCACGGAGTGCGGCGTCAATGAAGGCGGCAAACTCTGCATCCGTAAGCCGTGGCCGGGCATGATGCGAACCATGTGGGGCGATCACGATCGCTTCATCGATACCTATTTCACAATGTTCCCCGATCAGTACTTCACGGGCGACGGGTGCCGCCTCGACCAGGACGGCGATTACTGGCTGATGGGCCGCATCGACGACGTCGTCAACGTCTCCGGCCACCGCATCGGGACCGCTGAGGTCGAGAGCGCCCTGGTCAGCCACGCCAAAGTGGCCGAAGCGGCCGTCACGCCCATGCCGCACGAGATCAAGGGCCAGGCCCTCTACGCCTTCGTGACGCTGAAGGAAGGCGTACACGAGAGCGACGACCTGAAGAAGGAACTCATGGCGCATGTGCGTAAAGAGATCGGTCCGATTGCGATGCCGGAGGTGATTCAGTTTGCCCCCTCGCTGCCCAAGACGCGTTCCGGCAAGATCATGCGGCGAATCCTCCGCAAGATCGCCGAGAACAGCACGGACAACCTCGGCGACATCACCACACTGGCCGACCCCAGCGTGGTCGAAGTTCTGGTCAAGGGCCGAGGCAAATAGAGAGTCTCTCGGATACAAATGCAAGTCATCGTTTCACGTGCCGGGCACATGAAGACCTCGTGCGTCCGGCACGCTCTTTAGAAAGGGTATTCTCATGGCAGAGAAAGCCGACATCACCCGGAGTCCATCGCCCTATCACGGATGGGTAGTCACCTTTGCGGGCACCGGCATCAACCTCGCCCTCGGCGTGCTGTACACGTGGAGCATGTTCAAGGCCGCGATTGAGAAGGACTTCGGCTGGGCGGGCGCGAAGCTGAACGATCCGTACGCCCTGTGCTGCCTGGTCTTCGCGTTTGCGATGATCCTCGCCGGACGCTGCCAAGACAGGTTCGGGCCGCGCCTGACCGCCTCCATTGGCGGCCTGCTGGTCGCTGTGGGGATGATCCTCATCTCGCGCACGAACGATTACGCGGTGTGGGTGTTCGGCTTCGGCGTGCTTGTCGGGACCGGCATTGGATTCGGCTACTCCTCCGCGACGCCGCCTGCACTGAAATGGTTCCCGCCTTCGAAGACCGGTTTGATTGCCGGACTGGTTGTTGCAGGCTTCGGCCTGGCGCCGGTGTATCTGGCGCCGACGTCTCAGAAGCTGCTTGGCGCCTACGGTCTTCAAACGTCGATGCTGATCTTCGGCATCGCGTTCCTCGTCATCGTGTGCGGTCTGGCTCAGTTGCTGGTCAATCCGCCTGCCGGGTACGTTGTCGCCAGTAAAAGCGGTGCGGCCAAAGCGGCGGCGGCCAGCAGCACACCAAGTCAGATGCTGCGAACGCCGTCCTTCTGGCTGCTCTGGGTGCTCTACTTCATCGGCGCCGGCGCCGGCTTGATGGTCATCAGCAGCATCAGCCCGATGGCCAAGAAGAGCATGGGCGACGCCGCGTTCATCGCCGTGGCGGTAATGGCCATCGGTAACGCCGCCGGCCGCATCGGGGCTGGGCTGCTGTCGGATAGAATCGGCCGCCGCTGGACCCTGATGATCGTGCTGTTGTGCCAGGCGATCCTGATGTTCATCGCCATCCCGGTGACCGGCTCCCAAAACACGGTGGGCGTTGTCATCGTGCTGATCGCCACCTTCATCGGCTTCAATTACGGGGCCAATCTGTCGCTGTTCCCGTCTTTCACAAAGGACCTGTGGGGACTCAAGAGCTTTGGCGTCAACTACGGCTTCCTCTTTACGGCCTGGGGGGTCGGAGGATTTGTCTTCAGCCGCGTTCAACAAACACTCCTGGCTGGGAGCAAAAGCTACAGCACCTCCTTCATCCTTGCCGGCCTCTTGCTCATCGCCGGTGCCGCAATGACGTTTCTCATTAAGCCGCCGCAGCCCAAGCTCGTGGCAGTGCCTGCGTAACAAATATTCCGGAAAATCGATGAGATGGGACCAGGGTTGCCCCTGGTCCCATCCTCGTTCATGGCTTGAGCCCGTGGATGGGGAAGACCTTTGCCCGGATCGTCTCGACGGAGGCTTCCAGGGCAGGCAGAACCATCTCCCGCTGCGCGTTGGTCACCGGCAGTTCCCTGTCGCGCAATCCGCCCTGCCAATCCGTGCTCTCGAGCATGACCCCGCCAATGGCCGCCTCCATGCCGGTCTCGATGTCCTGTCCGGAAAGGACCGTCCAGGCCAGCGCCCAGGCCCGAACGGTATTCTCGACGTGGTACCCGCCGCCGCCTGTCGCCAGGATCGGTTTGTCGAATCGCAGCAGACGCCGGACGATCTCGACATAGGTGTTGTTCGTCAGGTACAGGTGAGCGAGCGGATCGCCGGCTAGCGCGTCCACTCCCAATTCACACACAATCACATCCGGATTGTAGGCCCCGATCAGCGGAACCGCGATGGCGTCAAACGCATACAGGTAAGCTTGGTCGAATGTCCCGACCGGCAGCGGCAGATTGACGCAGAAGCCCCGGCCCTCCCCTTCCCCAATCTCGTCCTCGAAGCCCGTGCCGGGGAACAGCATCTTCGGGTTCTCGTGCAGCGAGATTGTCATGACGTCGGAGCGGTCGTAGAACGCGTAGGCTACGCCGTCGCCGCAGTGCACATCGACGTCCAGGTAAAGCACCCGCTTGCCCGCTTCCGCCAGGATCATGCAGGCGAGAGCGTTATCGTTGATGTAACAGAAGCCGGCCGCCTTTTCCGGGAATGCGTGATGGTATCCGCCGGAGGGATTGAAGGCCACGTCGGCTTCACTCGACAGGATCAGCTCGGCGCCCACGAGCGTCGCTCCGGCCGCCAGCGCCGCATAGTCATACATGCCCCGGAAGATCGGGCAATCGGTGGTCCCGATCCCCATGCGAAGGGCTTCGAGGTCCCACTGCCCCGCCTCCGCCTGTTTCAGTGCGTGCAGGAAGCGAGCCGTGTGGAATTTCTTCAACGTCCTCCTGTCGGCCGGCACCGGCGGGACTTCGCGAATGCCCTCCCCGGAGAGCAGCCCCATCTTGTGCAAGACCTGCCGCGTGCGCCCGGCCCGCTCCGTCCGGAAAGGACTATCCTCCGGATAGTGGTACTTCTCGATCTCCTGGGAATGTATAAAGGCGGCCCGACGCATTTACGATTTACCATTTATGATTGATGATTGTGAAGAAGCGGCGTCTACACCACGAGAATGCCGAGGGCTCAGGCGCCGGCGAATCATAAATCATAAATCGTAAATCGTAGATCGTAAATCGTTTCACGATTGCGTCTCCTTGACCAGGTCATACGCAATGTTGTACACGTCCCCGTCGAACTCCACGTTGACCTTGTACCCGGAATTCTGGAATACCGCCAGCATGGGCTTGTTGTCGGGCAGCACCTTGGCGTAGAACCGCTTCACGCCGCGCTGCTTGGCGACCTGCGTAATGTAGTCCAGCAGAAACGTGCCCATGCCCTTCTGCTGCCACTCGTCCTGGACGACGAAGGCCACTTCGGCCGCCAGGGTCTTGGGGTCCAGGAAATACTGGGCGATGGCCACGATATCCTCGCCGCCGACCGCCGGCACGACCCCCACGATGGCCAAGTCCTGCTTGTAATCAATGTTCGTCAACTGCTGAATATCTTTGTGGGGGAAGGCCATCGTTCGGGTCATGTAGCGGGTTCGCACGGATTCCTCGCTGAGCGAATACAGCATTTCCGACAGCGCCGGCTCGTCCACCGGCTTGATCGGCCGAAAGAAGATCTCGGTCCCGTCCCGCAACGTGGCGTAATGCTCCAACTCCTCGGGATAGCTGACCTGGTCCCACGACATCTCGATCTGGTCCTGGTAGATGTAGTTTCGCGCTTTGGCGGCCTGGATCAGGCCCTTCCGGAATTTCGGATGAGCGATGTTGATCAGGTCGAGCACCCTTTGCCGGATGCTCTTGCCGTGCAGATAGGCGACGCCGTATTCCGTGACCACGTAGTGGACATCGCCGCGCGTGGTAACGACTCCGGCCCCTTCCGTCAGGTGCGGCACGATTCTCGATACCTGGCCGTCCTTGGCCGTCGAAGGCATGGCGATGATCGCCTTGCCGCCCCGGCTTCGAGCCGCCCCGCGAATGAAATCCACCTGCCCGCCGATGCCGCTGTAGAACTTGTAGCCCAGGGAATCGGCACAGACCTGCCCGGTCAGATCGATTTCCAGCCCGACGTTGATCGCCACCATCCGGTCGTGCTGGGCGACGATGTTCACATCGTTGACGTATTCCGTCGGGTAAAACTCGAAGAACGGGTTGTTGTCGATGTAGTCGTACAATCGCTGAGAGCCCATGCAGAAGCTCGCGACGATCTTGCCGCGGTTCAGCGATTTCTTCGCGCAGGTGATGGCGCCGCAGTCGATGAGGTCGATGATCCAGTCGCTGAACATCTCGGTGTGGATGCCGAGGTCCTTCTTGTAGACGAGATACTCCGCGAGGGCCTGGGGAATGCGTCCGATGCCGCACTCGATCGTGCTGCCGTCCTCCACAAGCCGGCCCACATTTTCGCCGATCCGGCGCAGCGTCTCGTCAGGCTCAGGGATCGGGATTTCGATGATCGGCTCATCGTACGGCACGAGCACATCGATCGCGTTGACGTGAATGAAGCTGTTGCCATAGGTGCGAGGCATGCGGCTGTTGACCTGGGCGACCACATACCGGGCATTGGAGGCCGCCGCCTGGACGATGTCCACGGAAACGCCAAGGCTGCACAGGCCGTTGACGTCCGGCGGCGTCACGGAGATCAATGCTACATCGATCGGGATCCGGCCCGTCTCGAACTCCATCGGGATCTCGGACAGAAAGATCGGCGTATAATCGCCGATCCCCTTCTCCAGCGCGTCGCGCACGTTCTCCCCGATGAAGAAGCTGTTCATCTTGAACTTGTCGCGGAACTGCTCGCGGACATACGGGGCATCGCCCATGGTCAGCAGGTGCACGATATGCGCATCGTAGATGTGATCCGACTGCTCCACAAGCGCCTGCACCAGGTGCTGCGGCTGGGCACAGCCTGTGCCGATGAAGATGCTGTGGCCCGACTTGATCAGCTTCATCGCCGCCGCAGCGGTCTTGATCTTATCTTTGTACCTGGCTTTCCAATCGAAATTCTGCATGTCATTTCTCTAAACTGATTCGAGCATCTACCGCGATGGCCGTCGTTCCGGGAACGCCGACCACGTACGGGTTGATGTCCATCTCCCTGATCTGAGGGAATTCCGTCACCAGTTGCGACAATCGCTGAAGGCCCTCGGCAATCGCTTCAACATCCACACCCTCCTGGCCCCGCACCCCCTGGAGGATGTGATAGGTCTTGGTGCTCACCAGCATCTGTTTCGCCTCCTCGGCGGTCAGCGGCGCCAGGTAGAACGAGACGTCCTTGAGGACCTCGACCATGATGCCGCCCATGCCGAACATCATCAGGGGCCCAAACCGGGGATCGCGGTGCATGCCGAGAATCACTTCCCTGCCGCTGCGGACCATCTCCTGCACGAGAACCCCGAGGATGTGCGCTTCCGGCCGCTTCTTCGGGATACGGTACATCATCAGGTCGAACGCGTCCTTCACTTCCTGCTCGCTCTTCAACCCTACCTTTACGCCGCCGACATCGGATTTGTGCAGGATGTCGGGCGACCAGATCTTCAGCACGACCGGATAGCCCAGTTGCTGAGCGATATTCGCCGCCTGCTCGGCGGTCGTTGCGATGGAGCCCTTGGGCGTCGCGAAACCGTACGCCTCCAGGATTTCCTTGGACTCCGCCTCGCCGATATCGAGCAGGCTCTGCCGCAGGTGCCGCTCGACAATGCTTTCGACCTTGCGCCGGTTCACCGGAAACAGCCGTACGACCCGCTTGGGCCGGTTGCGCCAGCGGACGTGGTCCACCATAGCCTTCAGCGTCGTGACGGCGCTTTCCGGAGAATCGTACTGCGGAATATTGCCCTGCCGCAGAATCCGCACGCCTTCCTCCACCTTCTGTGCGCCGAGGAAACAGGCAAGCACCGGCTTGGCCTTCTTCGCGGCGATCTGCACGACCACTTCCGCTGTTTCTTTCGCCTGCGTCATCGCCTGGGGCGTCAGCAGCACCATCGCGCTATCCACATTCGGATCATCCAGAACGATATCGAGGGCAAGTGCATAACGGTCGGCCAGCGCATCTCCGAGCACGTCGATGGGATTGTAGACGTTGGCCGCCGGTGGAAGACCTTCCGCCAGCTTCTTCTGCGTCTGCTCGTCCAGCTTTGCGAACGTCAGCCCCTCCTGCTCGATTGCATCCGCGGCCATAATGCCCGGCCCACCCGCGTTGGTGATCACCGCCACCTTCGGGCCCTTCGGCAAAGGCTGATTGGCGAACGCCTGGGCGAAATCGAACTGCTCCTTGATCGAGTCGCAGCGGATGACGCCGGCCCGCTTGAAGGCCGACTCGTACGCCACTTCCCCTCCGGCCAGACTGCCCGTGTGCGAGGAGGCGGCCCGCGCCCCCGCTTCCGTGGCGCCGGATTTCATCAGCAGGATCGGCTTGCTATAGGAAATCTCTTCGGCCTCCCGCACGAAGGCATCGCCGTCGGTAATGCTTTCAAGGTATCCGGCGATCACCTTCGTATCCTTCTGGGCGCCGAGGGCCTTGATGATGTCCAGCTCGTCGATATCGGCCTTGTTGCCGATGCTCACGAGGACGCTGAAGCCGATGCCGCCGGCGTTGGCCATGTCGAGAATGGCGGCCAGCAAGGCGCCGGACTGGGAGATATACCCGATGGCCCCCGGCGTCGGCAGATCGCCTCCGAAGCTGGCGTTGAGCTTGTGCGACGGCGCGATCACACCCAGGCAGTTGGGGCCGATGAATCGGATCCCCGCCCGCCGGGCGATCCGCACGACCTGCTCTTCCAGCTCCCTGCCCTCTTTGCCCACCTCCTTGAAACCGGCGGTGATGATGATCACGGATTTGACGCGAACCTTGGCGCACTCTTCCATGACCTCCGGCACGAACCGGGCCGGCACGATGACGATCACGAGATCCGGAGTCTGGCCGATCGACTTGAGATCGGGGAAACACTTGAGCCCCTCGATCGTGTCGGCGTTCGGATTCACCGGATAGATCTTGCCCGGATAACCACCCTCGATCAGATTGGCCATAATCTCATAGCCCACCTTGCCCTTCTGGCGAGAGGCGCCGACGATCGCCACTGATTTCGGGTTGAAAAAACTCTCAAGACTCATGCTGCAAAGATCCTTTCTTCCGCAAGACCCTCTCTGGGAAGTCACATATTCTATCGCTTTCCGCCGTCTGCTGCAATAGTCTTCTGCCGAGCACCAATGTGCGACAGACTGAGTCCCCCAGTTGCACTTGCGGCACGACAAATGCGTCGCCGGCACAACCGGACCGTAGCAAGCATCACGACGGAAGGAACTCTCCCGTGCGAACTGAGTGAATGTCGATTCGCTTTGCCTCCTCAGGAGGCAGGATATCTCCGGGCTCAGCGGACGCGAGAAACCTCAGCGCTTCATGACAGATCGGCGGCGTTCAGGACGGACCCGACCGCCTGCGCCTTACGCTTTGAACACCTTGTTCATCCGCTGGATCGTATCGTCAACATCCTTTGGATTCATCATCCCGATAGTGACGGCGTCCACGAGTTGATTCTGGAATACGTACTTGAGCGAAGCATCCTTCTGCTCGGGCTTCACCAGCGCGCCGGCGCCGAAGAGCTTCATGCCAAAGACGACTTTCCCGTTGGCGCGGGCCTGCTTGAGCACCGGGGCGACCTCCTCCGGCGGCAGGTCCATCTGGGCCCCTTTGCCGACATTGTTGATGCGGGCGAGGACGACATCGACCCAGGGATGAGCGGCGGCGACCTTCAAGGCCTCGTGGTCGTGACAGGACACCCCCACGGCCCGCACGACCCCCTTCTGCTTGAGCTCCGACAGCTCATCGCGGATACGCTCGAACGTCTTGGGCCATTCGCCATCCGTCATGCAGTGAATCAGGCAGATATCGAGAACGTCGGTGTTGAGCTCATTACGGAAGCGGTCCACTTCCTCTTTGGCCCCGCCGGAAGGCGAGTTCCAGTACTCTTTCCGGGGCCAGATTTTGCTCATGAGAATGTACTTATCCCGGGGCACGCCTTTCAGAGCGGTACCGAGGTAAGGCTGCGACCCGTAGAGGTCGGCCGTGTCGAAGAACGCGATCCCCTGGTCCACACCGCGGCGAATCAGCTCCACGAATGTCTTCTCGCCCAGACGGCTATGAGCGGAAGAGCGGCCCCCGCCATTCCAGCCGGTGCCCTGGGCCAGCCGGGTGGCCTTGATGCCGGTGGGGCCCAAGGTCACGAGGTCCGTGACGAGGGACTTGCCGGCGCCCTTCTTCTTACTAGCCTCGGCGGCGGACAGCCACGCGGGACCGGCGGCGAGGACCCCTGCCCCAGCCAATGCTGTGCCAAGGAACTGCCGACGGCTGCAGCTATGAACAGCATCTGAAGACGTGTGATCGAACATAGGATGATCCCTTTCAAATGGATTATTGTTTATTGATAATTGATGATTGGGCACGGATGATACTCCTTTCAATCATCAATCATCCATCATCGATAATCAATGATCGAGGCGTTTGATCCTGATATTGCGGTACCAGACGGGCCGGCCGTGATCCTGCAGGCCGATGTAGCCGACGCGAGCAAAATCCCTGATGGCCCGCGGGAACTTGTTCGGCGTCCCATCGGGATTCTCTCGCGGCCTGGCCCAGCGGTCCATGTCCATGTTGATAATCGGCTCGCCGTTGAGCACAACCTCGATTCGACTGCCCTTGCACGTGAGCACGCAGCGGTTCCATTCACCGGGTGGCTTGATCGCGTTCTTTGACGGTTCTTGGCAGTCGTAAATCGCCCCGGCTGTGCCAGTTCTGCTGAGCCGGTCCCGCCCATACGAGTTGGCCACCTGGACCTCGATCCCCGTATAGACCGGGTCTTTCAGGTCCGACGTGTGAAAGAAGATGCCGCTGTTCGTGCCCTCCATGACCTTGAATTCCAGGTCGAGGACGAAGTCGCCGTAAGTGTCTCTCGCCCAGAGGTAATCGCCATTGTGCTCCTGCCCGTCCATCGTTCGGCGGACGGTCAGCACTCCATCCTGCACGATCCAGGAATTGTCCGGCCCGGAGGTCCAGCCGGTCACGTCCCTGCCGTTGAACAAGGTGACGAAACCGTCCGCATCAGTCTTCGGTACAGCGGCTTGCTGCCTGTCCTTTTGCGTGAGCGGCCGGATCAGGACGTTGCGGAACTGGACGAGGCTGGAGGCCCCGCCGTGCTGGCCCGTCTTGGGATCGATGCCGCCGTGATGCTGCAATCCGATGGGGCCGCGTTCAGGCAGGCCGGGCACTTGCGCATCATCAATGACGGCCTTGCCGTTGAGCATCACCGTAACGCGGTCGCCGATCACCGTGACATCCATCGAGTTCCACTGCCCGACCGGGCGGTCGGCGGGAACCTTGGGCACCGCGGCCGCCCGCTGCTGCGGCGTCAGGCTCTTATCGTTGCGGACGGACCACATCTCCCCGGAGCCGATGGGCCAGCACCACAGGTTGATCTGCCCCCGGCCCGAGCCGCGAAGAAGGATGCCGGAATCCGCATTGGGAGTCGGCGTCTCAATCACTTTGCCACTGGCATCGGTTTTGAGCGAGCCGTCGGGCAGGATCGTAGGCATCGGGTACAGGCCCGAGGTTCCCTTGAACCGCCATTCCACGTGGAGGGCGAAGTCGCCGAAGGAATCCTGCGTCCAGAGGTTCTTGTCGCCCTTGGCCTCGGACTGGGCGTCGTAGTCGATCACGCCATCGACCACGTTCCAATGCCCGTTGTCCCCTTCCGGGACTTTCCAGCCGGCGAAGTCCTTGCTGTTGAAAAGGACATTATACGCGGGCCATTCCCGCCACGTGGGATACGTCTCTTCCTGCGCAAGCTTGTGCAGCCGGGGCGGCGTGGGCGGATTGCCCTGATTGTAGAAGATATACAGGCCGCCTTTGCCGGCGATCACAATGTCGTTGCGGCCGTCCTTGTTCATGTCGGCGATGTTGAGCTTCATGCCGGCGCTGACCACGTAGTTCGGCGGCGGATTGATGCCGCCCTCCTCAGGATAGTACGGCAGATGATTGTACGAGAGGATGTGCCGCTTGAATTTGCCGCCCTGGATGTCGTACCAGAAGGTGTAAAGAGGGTCGAACGCCCCGATGTCCCGGCCGTGGTGGGCGAAGAGCCGCTTGCCGGTGACGAGGTCGGGCTTGCCGTCCCCGTTGAGATCACCCATCGCGAAGGTGTGAAACTGGCTGTAGTCGGTTTCGACCCAGTGCGTCGTGAAGGTTCGCTTGCCTGCCGCGTCCACCTTCTGCTGGAGCCAAGCCATGCCGTAGTTGTGGGAGGCGCCGATGATAATGTCGTTGACCCCATCCTGGTCCACATCGTAAACGATGATCGGGTGCGATGCCGGTCCGCCGAGCCCTTTATCCGCCTTGAATTCGTAGTCCGCGTGGAACGTCCACGGCGTATCGCTCGCCCGCGCTGGCTGCTCGTACCAGCCTACCTGTGTCACGATATCGACTCGTCCGTCGCCGTTGATGTCGCCGAGGCCGTTGCCGTGCACGTCGCCCTGCGTCCCGACCACGTGTTCCACGAACCAGGGAGCCTTGTTGATGTGCTCCAGCCACGTCATGCCCTGCCCCTTGACCAGGGCCCAGTGGTTGCACAGGATATCGTCATCGCCGTCGCCGTCGATGTCCCCGTGAATGACACCTTCCATGTTGATCGCCTGGTGAATGCGCGTGGACTTCCACGCGACGTCTTTCTTGCCCGGGTTTTCGTACCAGAAAGCGCCCTTGAGGAACATCCAGCCGGAGCTGACGATGTCCATTCGGCCGTCGAAGTTGACGTCCATGGCGAATTCGCTGTTGTCGTCGGTCTCAGGGCCGTTGGTTTCCGCCCCGTCGCGGAAGTTCTCGTGCTTGATCCAATCCGGGGCTTCATACCAGTTACGGCCGCATGCGATATCCAGGTCCCCGTCGCCGTCCATGTCCAGCACCGACGCACACTCACAGAAGGGGCCGAACCAGTAGCTGTTGCGAGCCGGATCGTGAACGGGCCCATCGATCTTCAGCGGCACGAAGATGACTTCGGCGGCCTGCACGGAAACGGCCGTCGCGAACGCGACCACAATCAATATGCACGCACGCTTCACCATAGCGACTCCCCTTGAAACCCACCCTGCGGCTGAAATCTCAAGTGTGAAGCATGTCATTGCGAGCGAAGCGAAGCAGTCTCTCATCTCTGGGACTGAGATTGCTTCGTCGCTGCACTCCTCGCAATGACATTCTTCGTCCCTTCAGACTTCACACTTGTCCAATAACGCCTTACGGCATCACTACGAACCGCTACGCATGATATTTCGCCAGCAGTTTGCGCAGGTTCTCGATGTCCGTTTTGACCCGTTGCATGGGCTGGCTCGTGCTCTCATCTTCGATGATATACCATTCCGTGCCGCCGGCGCCCTCGCAGATGCGGAACATCGTGGGCCAGTCCACCTCACCCTCGCCGACGACGGGGTCGGGCTTGCCCTTGGCAAAGTCCTTGACGTGCACGGTCGTCAGCCGGCCGGGGAACTCCTCCATGTACTTGGCCGGATCAGCCCCCGCCCGGGCCACGTGCCCGATGTCGACCTGCAGAATCACGTCCTTCCCGCTGTTGGTGGCAAAGACCTCCCAGGGGATGAAGCCGTCTTTGCCATCGAACTCCTCGGCGTGGTTGTGATAGCCGACCCGCATCCCCTGCTCTTTGGCTTTGCCCGCCAGCTCCGTCATCAGCTTCGCGAAGAGCACCCAGGCCTGCTTGTTGGTCGGCTGCATGTTGCCGGGGATGCCGGGCGCGATCAGGTTCTTGTTGCCGATGGTCTTGTTGAACTCCACGGTCCGGGCGAACTCATCGCCCAGAAGCGTAGTCACAGCGGTGTGCGTCCCGCAGCACTTGAGGTTGTGCTGATCCAGGAGCTTGCGAATCTTCTCGGCAGGCCAGTTGTAATACCCGGCGAACTCGACCCCCTCATACCCCATCTCGGCCACCTGCGCGATCACGCCCGCCAGGTCCTTCTGCGCCTCGCCCCGGACCGAGTAGAGCTGCAAACCGATGGGGATCTTCTTCGCCTCCGCGGCCAAGGCCGTGCCTTGTCCCAACCGGGCCGCCCCGGCAGCCGCAACCACCCCGGCACCCAGCCGCATAATGTCGCGACGCGTCAATTCATTGGACCTACCCATGATGACCTCCTTTCGTAGCACAGGCATCTTGCCCGTGATCTTCACCGCATGGACGCACGCCCACGCCACTTGTTTCCATCATGCACCGCATCATGCTACCCGCCGTCGCGACATTCTTCAATCTTCTTTTGGAGCCGGCTGAGCACCGAAGGAGAATGTCATTTCGTTGAGGAATTGTAGCCACAGCCCCAGCATTATGGTATGATTCTCGCCGGCTCGGTTTGTGTTGTCCGCACGCAGGGTCAGCTTCCCGCTTGCCCCAGGGAAGTCGCGCGGGACGCACGGCCCGGGAAGAACGCTTCACTTGGAAAAAGGAGCTTCAGTATGAGCAGCATGCCCATGAACGTCCGAATCCGTCTGAGCGTCATGATGTTCCTCCAATACATGATGTTCGCCGTGTGGTGGGTGCCCCTGGCGGCGTACCTGAAGAATGCGGAGATCCAAGGGACATGGCAGTTCTGGATCCTCAGCGTGATGCCGCTGGGCTGCCTTATAGCCCCCGTCCTGTGCATGTTGGCGGACCGTCACTTCGCCAGCCAGAAGGTCCTGATGGCGTTGAATTTTGCCTGCGCCGTGCTGTTCTTCCTCGGGGCCCGGCAGGACAGCCCCGTCGCTCTGTTCGTCCTCCTGTTGCTGGCAATGCTCTGCTACATGCCGACCTGGAGCCTGACGAACGCGATCGCGATGGCCAACGCGCCGTCGGAGAAGTTCCCTCAGATTCGCGTGTTCGGCTCAATCGGCTGGGTCGCCGCCGGCTTCTTCGGCGTTCTGGCACTGTGGTGGTTCGGCAGTAAGATCGACGGGACTGTCATCCCCCTCTACTGCGGCGCGGGCACTGCCCTTCTCGCGGCGATTCTGAACCTGACGCTGCCGAACACTCCGCCACCGGCCAAGGGCCAGAAAGCCTCCGTGGTGGATGCGCTCGGCCTGCGGGCACTGGGCCTTTTGAAGGACCTCAACTTCGCTCTGTTCATCCTCATTTCCCTGCTCATGATGATTCCGTTCACGCTGTACTTCTCACTGGGTTCCCAGTTCTTCGAAAGCCAGGGCTTCAAACTGGTGACGATGACCATGAACTACGGGCAGGCGGTTGAGATCTTCGTCATGCTCCTTGTGCCGCTGGCGCTGGCGCGTTTCGGAGTCAAATGGACCATGGCGGTCGGGCTGGGAGCACTGGCGATTCGATACGCGGCCCTTTGGGGCGGTGTCGCCGCCGATCAAGTCTCTCTGTACTTCGTCGCGATCCTCGTCCATGGGATCATCTTCGGATTCTTCTTCGTCGGCGGGCAGGTCTACGTCAACAAGAAGGCCCCGCCGCAGATTCGCGCCCAGGCCCAGGGCCTGATCGTCCTGATCTGCTTCGGCATCGGCATGCTGCTCGGCACGCTCATCAACGTCCGACTCGTCGAGCACTATTCGAGCAAAGACGGCATTACGAACTGGACGCCCATCTTCGTGATCGCGACGGCGATGTCCGCCGCCCTGGTCGGCGCATTCTGCCTCGTTTTCCGGGATGATGTGAGCAGACAAGTCGCGCCGGCGGCCCGGACGCAGGAGCTTGGGCCCACGGAAACGGCGAAGGCATAGGAGGTGGTCCGGTCAACCGGAATGGCAGGCGGATATGTGAATGTGCCCTGCGCCGGTGCTGTCACGCGCGACATGACGAGATGAAGCGAAGGACTGGTCCGCCGAGACGCGGCTGCTCGCTGCTATCTACGGACCTCGCCATGCTCCAGAACCGATTTGCGGATGTCGGAGACCGCTTCTATGTAGCGGCGCGCGGTGGATTCGTCTTTGGCCTCCACGATCACCCTCATGACGGGCTCCGTGTTGCTCGTGCGCAGGTGAATCCAGCCGTCGGGGAAATCGAGCCGGCAGCCGTCGGAGGTATTCAGCGTCGCCCCGGGGAATCGCTCCACGGCCAGTTCCATGATTCGTCGCGCCTG
>Ga0315277_10001216_pt1 | contig 38086 bp, 27 predicted proteins | sample YL17G05_15_MG_FD_203695 | JGI IMG/M metagenome (GOLD analysis project Ga0315277, IMG submission 203695) | Sediment microbial communities from Yellowstone Lake, YNP, Wyoming, USA - YL17G05_15 | ecosystem: Environmental > Aquatic > Freshwater > Lake > Sediment | place: USA: Wyoming | collected...
CGGCCTTGGGACAGCGACCGCAGACGGGTGGCGTAGCCAAACATCTCGGTCAATGGCACCGTGGCGCTCACCAGCTTGGCCGCCCCCCGCATCCCAATCCCATGGATCTTCCCCCGGCGCGAACTCAAGTCCCCGATCACGTCCCCGAGGTACTCCTCGGGCAGGACCACCTCGACGTTCATCTGCGGTTCCAGGAGAACCGGCTCGGCCTGGCGCGCCCCCTCTTGCAGGGCCATCGAGCCGACGATTCGGAACGCCATTTCCGACGAGTCGACCTCATGATAGGACCCATCGAGCAGGATCGCCTTGACGTCCACCAATGGATACCCGGCCAGTATCCCCTTCATCAGACCGTCCTTGACTCCCTTCTCGACAGATGGGATGTACTCGCGCGGGATATTCCCGCCGGACACGGCATTCTCGAAAACGAACCCCGTCCCCGCCCCGGAGGGCTCAAACCGCATCACCACATGGGCATAAGCCCCCCGGCCACCGGTCTGGCGGACAAACCGGGTGTTCACCTCGCTGGACCTGGTGATCGTCTCCTTGTAGGCCACCTGCGGCCGGCCGACGTTCGCGGCCACGCCGAACTCGCGCATCATGCGGTCGATGAGGATTTCCAGATGCAACTCCCCCATTCCCGAGATGATGGTCTGGCCCGTCTCGTCATCAACGTGGATACGGAACGTGGGATCCTCTTCCGCCAGCTTAGACAGCGCCGAGGTGAGGCGGTCCTGATCGGCCTTCGACCTCGGCTCAATGGCCACTGAGATCACCGGCTCCGGGAAGACCATCAACTCCAACTGGATGGGATGCTTCGGATCGCAGAGAGTATGGCCGGTCGATGTCTCCCTGAGTCCCACCGCCGCCACAATCTGTCCTGCTGTTGCCTCCTGGATCTCCTCCCGCTTGTTGGCGTGCATCTCCATCAGGCGTCCGACGCGCTCACGCTTGCCGGTGCTGACGTTGAGCACGCTCTGCCCGACGGTTACCTGCCCGGAATAGACGCGGAAGTACGTGAGCCGCCCGACGTAGGCATCGGTCATGATCTTGAATGCCAATGCCGCAAAGGGCTCGGCGGCATTGGCGCGCCGCTGCAACGGTTTGCCGGTGTCGGGGTCGAACCCCGTCAGCGGCGGCAAGTCCGCCGGTGACGGCAGGAAATCGATCACGGCGTCGAGGAGTTGCTGCACGCCCTTGTTCTTGAAGGCCGCGCCGCAGAGAACCGGCATCACCTTGGTATCGATGGTCGCCTGCCGCAACGCCCGGATGATCTCCTCCGGTGCGATCGGCTCCTCATGAACAAACTTGTCCAACAGGTGATCGTCGTAGTCCGACACCGCCTCCAGCATTCGTTCCCGGTGCTCCTTGGCCTGCGCCAGGAGCGCCGTGGGGATGGGGACATCCTCGTAGGTCGCCCCCATGGTCTCCTCGTGGTAGATGCGGAACGTCATCGCGATCAGATCGATGATCCCGGTGAACAACTCCCCTTCGCCCGCCGGCAACTGTATGGGAATCGCATTGGCCCCCAGCCGCTCACGCATCATCGCCACCGCGCCCAGAAAATCGGCGCCGACCCGATCCATCTTGTTCACAAAGGCGAGCCGCGGAACGTTGTATCGGTCGGCCTGCCGCCACACGGTCTCCGATTGCGGCTCCACACCGCCGACCGAGCAGAACAACGCCACCATGCCGTCGAGCACACGCAAGGACCGTTCGACCTCAACGGTGAAGTCCACGTGCCCCGGCGTGTCGATGATGTTGATCACGTGGTCCCGCCATTCACAGGTCGTCGCCGCCGAGGTGATCGTGATTCCGCGCTCTTTCTCCTGCTCCATCCAATCCATCGTCGCGGCACCGTCGTGGACCTCGCCCATCCGGTGCGTCTTCCCGGTGTAATACAGGATACGCTCGGTCGTCGTGGTCTTCCCCGCGTCGATGTGCGCGGCGATACCGATATTGCGGATTCTCTTCGTAATGTCGAAGCCGTTGGCCAAAAAAAACTCCCCGCCGGTTCTTCAGTTTACCGCGCGGGGATCGGCTCGGTCGGTGGCTCGGCCACCGGCCCGATCGTCCCCGGTACTAAGGTGCGCGACTGTAACGGTACGGCATGCGATCCAGTGCGTGACGGCGTTAACGTTAATCCGGTCGAATCCTCGTGTGTGTTCTACCTTCCCGCGGCCACCGAGGCCTACAGGACCCACCCGTTCTGTTTTCCTCGCAAGAGGACGGCATCCCGTCCGTTTCCCAAGCCGGCCCGGACCCCCAGCGGACACAGGTCCGGGTTACCAGCGGAAATGCGCAAAGGCCTTGTTCGCCTCCGCCATGCGATGAGTATCCTCACGCTTCTTGATGGCGGCGCCTTCCTTCTTGGCGGCGGCCGCTAACTCACCGGCCAGCTTCTCAGCCATCGAGTGTTCCTTGCGGTCACGGGCGAAGCCGATCAACCAGCGGATCGCCAGCGCCGTGCGCCGCGCCGGACGAACCTCGACCGGTACCTGGTAGGTCGCACCCCCCACTCGGCGGGACTTGACCTCGAGAATCGGGCGGACATTCTCAAGCGCCTTCTTGAACACGTCCACCCCCGGCTGCTGCGTGTCCTTCTCAATGATCGCGAATGCGTCATAGAGGACATGTTCCGCCAGGGACTTCTTGCCCCGTTGCATCAACCCGTTGATGAACTGGGTGACCGCGACCTCGTGGAACTTCGGGTCCGGTAGCACTTCACGCTTGGCCACTGACTTACGCCGCGGCATACACTCTCCTCATAACGAATACTCACCAGGCCCGACAGCCAGAAGCGGCGATCAGGCCACGGAAACTGCCACGCTCATTTCTTCGGCCGTTTGGTACCGTACTTGGAACGACTCCGCTTCCGGTCGGTCACCCCCGCCGAATCCAGGGTGCCGCGAATGATATGGTAGCGCACGCCCGGCAGGTCCTTGACACGTCCCCCACGAATGAGAACAATCGAGTGCTCCTGCAGGTTGTGCCCTTCGCCCGGAATGTACGCCGTCACGTCTATCCGGTTGGTGAGACGCACGCGGGCTACCTTGCGCAGCGCCGAGTTGGGCTTCTTCGGGGTTGACGTATAAACCCGCGTGCAGACGCCGCGTTTCTGCGGGCTGCGCTTCAGCGCGGGGGTCCCCGATGTGGTCACCAGACGACGACGCCCCTTGCGAATCAACTGACTAATAGTTGGCAACGACTCCTCACCTTTCCCTCACGGCCGCTGGTCAAGCGGCCACAAACTTGTATTATCTCAAAAGAATCCCATGAAGTCAACTACCGGCTTTGCCCCGGTCGACTCGAATCACACGTCCTCCTGGAAGATGCTCATCTCCGGTTCGGCGGTCCCGCTCTCCTCGAATGGCATTTCCTCCGGAGGAATCTCCACGCCACGGTAGGTCTCCAGCCCCGTACCCGCCGGAATCAGATGCCCGATGATGACGTTCTCCTTCAACCCCTTGAGATGATCGGTCTTCCCCGAGACCGCCGCCTCGGTCAGCACCTTGGTCGTCTCCTGGAAGGACGCCGCGGAAATGAACGATTCGGTCGATAGCGAGGCCTTGGTGATCCCCAACAGAAGCGGCTGGAAAGTGGCCGGCTCGCCCCCCTCCGTCAGCACCGATTCGTTCTCATCGCGGAAGACATGCTTGTCCACGACCTCACCTTCAAGGAAGCTGGTGTCGCCGGCCGAATCGATTCGCACCTTCTGCAGCATCTGGCGGACAATGACCTCGATGTGCTTGTCATTGATCTTCACACCCTGCAGGCGATAGACCTCCTGGATCTCATTGACCAGATACTCCTGCACCTCATTGACACCCTTGATGCGCAGAATATCGTGTGGATCGATTGACCCTTCGCTTAAGCGGTCGCCGGCGCGCACGCGGTCGCCGGGATGCACGTGGAGATGCTTGCCGTGGGGAATGAGGTACTCCTTGATCTCCTCGTTCTCGCCGTGCACCAGGACTTGCTGCTGGCCACGGACGATCTTGCCAAACTCGGCGATCCCGTCGATTTCGGTCACCACCGACGGGTCGCGTGGCTTGCGCGCTTCAAACAGTTCGGCCACACGCGGCAACCCCCCGGTGATGTCACGCGTCTTGGAGATCTCACGCGGGATCTTGACCAGAGCCGTTCCCGCCGTCACGGCATCGCCATCGCGCACCGCCAAATGGGCGCCGGTGGGAATCGAATAGGAGGCAACCGGTTCGACCCGGTTCTTGGGATTGAGGATGATGACCTTCGGCAGCGCGATGCGGTCGCCACGCTCACGGGGTTCCACCACTACGCGCTGGCGTAAACCGGTCGTCTCATCCAACTCCTCACGCAAGGTCAGGCCATCGATGATATCCTCGAAATGGACAACCCCGGGCACGTCGGTCAGAATCGTCGACGTGTACGGGTCCCATTCAAACAGCACGCTTTCGCGTTCGACGGCCGCGCCGTCACCAACGAGCAGCGTCGCCGCATAGGGAACGCTGTAGCGGGAACGGACCCGCCTCTGGGCATCGACCACCTGCATTTCACCATCGCGATTCACCGCGACCGGGCGTCCCTCCGGACCGTCGACCGTCTTCACGTTCTTGAGCACGACCGTCCCCGGCGACTTGGCCACCACGCGGGATTGCTCGGCAATACGCGCCGCCGTGCCGCCAATGTGGAACGTGCGCAGGGTCAACTGCGTCCCCGGCTCGCCGATCGATTGAGCCGCAATGACACCCACGGCCTCGCCCAAATCGACCATCTCCCCGGTGGCCAGGTTGCGCCCATAGCATTTGGCACACACACCCTGGCGCGATTCGCAGGTCAGCACCGATCGGATGCGCACCGACTCTAGGCTTGCCTCCTCGATCGCCTCCGCCTCGGCTTCAGCGACCTCGGACCCCACCCTGGTCAAGAGCGCGCCGCTGATCGGATCGTAAACGTTGTCCAGCACCACGCGGCCGAGGATACGGTCCTGCAGCGATTCGATGACCTCTTCGCCTTCCTTCAGGGCTGTGACGTTGATCCCGAGAATCGTGCCGCAGTCAACCTCGTTGATGATGACGTCTTGGGCCACGTCAACCAGACGCCGCGTCAGATACCCGGCGTCCGCCGTCTTCAGGGCCGTGTCCGCCAACCCCTTGCGCGCCCCGTGCGTGGAGATGAAGTACTCCATCACCGTGAGCCCCTCACGGAAGTTCGACAGAATCGGCGATTCGATGATCTCACCGATCTGCCCGGTGATCTTCTTCTGCGGCTTGGCCATCAGACCGCGCATCCCCGCCAACTGGCGAATCTGCTCCTTGGAACCGCGCGCCCCGGAGTCGGCCATCATGTACACGGGATTGAAGCCATGCCGGTCCTTCTGGAGGCACTCGAAGAGAATTTCGGAGAGCTTATTGGTCGTGTGCGTCCACAGATCGATGACCTTGTTGTACCGTTCACCGTTCGTGATCACGCCGCGCTCGTACTGTTTGGTAACCCTGGCGACTTCCTTCTGCGTGGACTGAATCAATTCCCCCTTCTCGGGTGGGATGATCATGTCGTCGATGGCAATGGTGACCCCGGCCCGGGTCGCATAGTAAAACCCGAGATTCTTCAGGTCATCGAGGAATTCCGCCGTCCGGTGGGGACCGACCGTACGGTACGCCTTGAGGACCAGCGATTCGAGTTTGGCTTTCGTCGCCGCTTCGTTGAAGAACCCCAGTTCCTTGGGAACCACCTCGTTGAAGATCATCCGTCCGCAGGTGGTCTTCACCCGCTCCCCGTTCAGCCGCACCTCAACGCCGGCGTGCAGACCCACCTCACCGAAGTTGGAGGCCATCAGCGCCTCGTCGACCGAGGCAAAACGCATCCCTTCACCCTTCTCACCGGGACGATCCTTGGTGAGATAGTAGCATCCCAGAACGATATCCTGCGAGGGTGTGGCGATCGGACGCCCCGAAGACGGCGACAGGATGTTGTTGGTCGAGAACATCAGCATCCGGGCTTCCAACTGCGCCTCGAATGACAGGGGAATGTGCACCGCCATCTGGTCGCCGTCGAAGTCGGCGTTGAAGGCCGCGCACACCAAAGGATGCAGACGGATCGCCTTCCCTTCGACCAGGACCGGATAGAACGCCTGCACGCCCAGACGGTGCAGCGTCGGCGCGCGGTTCAGCAGCACCGGATGCTCGTCGATGATCTCCTCGAGAATGTCCCACACCTCGGGGCGCTCGCGCTCCACCAGCCGCTTGGCCGACTTGACGGTCTGCACGTACCCCTTCTCCTCCAGCTTCATAATGATGAAGGGCTTGAAGAGCTCAAGCGCCATGTTCTTCGGCAGGCCGCACTGGTGCAGTTTCAGTTCCGGACCGACCACGATCACCGAGCGACCGGAATAGTCGACGCGCTTGCCCAAGAGATTCTGACGGAAGCGCCCCTGCTTCCCCTTGAGCAGATCGGAGAGGGATTTCAGCGGCCGGCGGGAATCGCCCCGCACCGATTGCGTCCGGCGGCCATTGTCCAGGAGTGCATCGACCGCCTCCTGCAGCATCCGCTTTTCATTGCGCAAGATGACATCCGGCGCCTTGATCTCGATCAGCTTCTTCAGCCGGTTGTTGCGGTTGATCACCCGACGGTACAAATCGTTTAAGTCCGAGGTCGCAAACCGCCCCCCTTCGAGGGGCACCAGGGGACGCAGATCCGGCGGGATCACCGGCAGCGCTTTCAAGATCATCCACTCGGGGTGATTCTGCGACTGGCGGAAGGCCTCGATCACGCGCAGGCGCTTGAGCGTGTCCTTCTTGCGCTGCGCCGAGGTCTCCACCTTCACCTGCGCGCGCAGCGACAGGGACAACTCCTCGGTGTCGAGGCGCTTGAGCATCTGCTCGACCGCCGGTGCACCCATCGCCGCCTGGAATTCCTTCCCCGACGTGACCAACTCCTGGTATTCCTCTTCGGTGAGCAGGTCGCCTTCGCGGTGCGGTGTGTCGCCCGGATCAACCATGACGTAGTTCTCATAGTAGATCACGCGCTCCAAGTCGCGAATCGACAGATCGAGCAGATAGCCGATGCGCGAGGGCGTCGACTTGACGTACCAGATATGCGTGACCGGGACCGCCAGGCCGATGTGCCCCATGCGTTCTCGGCGCACCTTCGACTGGGTCACTTCCACGCCGCAGCGGTCGCAGACGATGCCGCGGAAGCGGATGCGTTTATACTTGCCGCAGTTGCACTCCCAGTCCTTCACCGGGCCGAAGATTCGCTCGCAGAACAGCCCGTCCCGCTCCGGCTTGAATGACCGGTAGTTGATCGTCTCCGGCTTGGTGATCTCACCATAGGACCACGACCGGATCGTCTCGGGCGAGGCCAGCTGAATGCGGATGGCCGCAAAGTCCGAGGGACGCTTTTGCGATCGAGCCGGGAAAGCCACGCTATCCTCCCTGGGTGCCCGCAACCGCGGTTCACCGTGAGCGTTCACCGCGAGCGGCGCTCATTGACGGTATAGGCCGTCCGCCGCCGGCAACCTGACCTTGCCCCAATACTGCCGCAAACCCGGCAACCGCGCCCGGGCATCGGGCTCGCTATACCTTTTCCACCAGATCAATGTCCAGGCACAGCGCCTGGAGTTCTTTGACCAGCACGTTAAACGACTCGGGGATCCCCGGCTCCGGCGGGTTCTCCCCTTTGACGATCGCCTCGTATATCCGCGACCGCCCGGCCACGTCGTCCGATTTGACCGTCAACATCTCCTGCAGGGTGTAGGCGGCGCCATACGCTTCCAGCGCCCACACCTCCATCTCGCCGAAGCGCTGCCCGCCGAACTGCGCCTTGCCACCCAACGGTTGCTGGGTTACGAGCGAATACGGGCCAATCGAGCGGGCGTGGATCTTGTCATCGACCAAGTGCGACAATTTCATCATGTAGATCATCCCGACCGTGATGGGCTCTGAGAAGATCTCTCCGGTGACGCCGTCGATGAGCCTGGTCTTGCCGGTCGTCGGCAACTTCGCCTCCTGCAAGAGCTGGCGAATCTCGTCGTGCGTGGCACCGTCAAACACCGGACAGGCGACCTTGAAGCCGAGTTTCCATGCCCCCCAGCCGATGTGAGTCTCCAGAATCTGCCCGACGTTCATGCGCGACGGCACACCGAGAGGGTTTAGAATCAGATCGATCGGCATCCCGTCTTCGAGATACGGCATGTCCTCCAGCGGCACAATGCGAGCGACAACACCCTTGTTACCGTGGCGCCCCGCCATCTTGTCGCCGACCGCCAGTTTGCGTTTGACCGCCACCGCAACCTTCACGAGTTGCTTGACACCCGGCGGTAACTCGGCGCCGCGGATGACCTTCTCAATCTCGATATTCAACTGCTCCTGCAAGCGATTGAGCAACTCCGCCGCCTCGCTAACCACCTTGTCGACGCGCCGGTTCAGCCGCAGATCATCGGTCCACCCCTCGGGCGCCACGGCGTTGGCGACGTCGATCTGGGTGAAGGTCTCCTCTTTGTACCGTGTCCCCGCCTTGATCAGCACGGAATCATCCTCAAGCGACCGCACCGTCAGGGCCGTCTGCCCCCCCAACAGGTCGACCAGACGCTGATTGCGCAGGCGACGGATCGCATCCAATTCCTTGCCGAAACGGCGCTTCAGACCGGTGATCTCTTGCTTCTCGCGCTTCTTGGCCGGCTCGGTACGCTCCTTGCGCGAGAACACCCGGGTATTGATCACCACACCCTTCATCCCCGGCGGGGCCTTCAAAGAGGCGTCTTTGACGTCCCCGGCCTTCTCACCGAAGATTGCCCGCAACAACCGCTCCTCCGGCGAAAGCTCCGTCTCACCTTTCGGCGTGACTTTGCCGACGAGAATATCCCCCGCCTCCACCTCGGCGCCGATCCGCACCACCCCCTGCTCATCGAGATTCAGCAGTACTTCCTCGGAGACATTGGGGATTTCCCGGGTGATTTCCTCGCTGCCGCGCTTGGTGTCGCGCACCTGCAACTCGAATTGCTCGATATGGATCGACGTGAAGATGTCGTCGTGGATCAGCCGTTCCGAGACGATGATCGCGTCTTCGAAATTGAACCCGCGCCACGGCATAAAGGCAACCAGCACATTCGACCCCAGCGCCAGTTCGCCGGCCTCTACCGCCGGCCCATCGGCGATGACCTCTCCCGCCTCCACCTTCTGACCGAGGCTGACCCGCGGCTTGAAATGAATGCAGGTGTCCTGGTTGGAGCGCTCGTATTTCGGCAACAGGTAGGTCTCCGGACCCTCGAAACCTAACTCGCCGGTGGCGACCCGGCCTTTAGGACGAATGACGATCTGCTCTGCGTCGACTTCCTCGACGACTCCAGAGTGCTTGGCCTGAAGTGCTACGCCGGCATCCCGGGCGACACGTCCCTCAATCCCCGTCCCAACGATCGGCGCCTCGGCCTTCAGAAGCGGCACCGCCTGACGCTGCATGTTGGAGCCCATCAACGCGCGGTTGGCGTCATCGTGCTCCAGGAAGGGGATGAGCGACGCGGCCACCGAAACCAGCTGCTCCGGCGCCACGTCCATGTAATCGACTTCGGACGGTTGGACCATCGGAAAGTCGCTGCGCTGCCGCGCCCGCACCTGATCGCTCAAGAAACGTCCCTTGTCATCGATCAACTCGTTGGCCTGGGCGATATGGTACTTGTCCTCTTCGTCGGCGGTCAGGTAGACAATCTCGTCGGTGACGACGCCGTTCTTCACCCGGCGATACGGCGTCTCCAGAAACCCATACCGGTTGATCCGCGCGAAGGTCGCCAGCGAGGCGATCAGACCGATGTTCGGCCCTTCCGGCGTCTCAATCGGACACATCCGGCCATAGTGCGTGTGATGCACGTCGCGCACCTCGAAAGCGGCACGCTCACGGGTCAACCCCCCCGGACCCAAGGCGGACAGACGCCGCTTGTGCGTCAACTCCGCCAGGGGATTGGTCTGATCCATGAACTGCGATAACTGCGAGGAACCGAAAAACGTGTCGATTACGGCGGAAACCGTCCGCGCATTGACCAGATCGTGCGGCGTGATCGCCTCAGTGTCTTTGAGCGACAGGCGCTCGCGGATTGTGCGCGCGATGCGCGACAGCCCCACGGAAAACAGATTGGACAGTAGCTCACCGACTGATCGCGCCCGCCGGTTGCCCAGGTGATCGATATCGTCCACGAACCCGTCGCCGTTGCGCAGCCGGATCAAATAGGCAACAATCGCCTCGAAATCCTCCGGCGCCAGAACCGATCGCGTCAACGGCACGTCGCGGTCAAGGCGCTGGTTGATCATGTAGCGCCCGACTTCACCCAGATCGTAGCGTTTGGTGTTGAAGAACAGCCGATCCAGCAATCCCTGGGCGGTTTCCAGCGAGGGCGGCTCGCCCGGGCGGAGGAGACTGTAGATCTTAAACAGTGCCTCTTCGCGTGACTTGGTCGGATCTTTCTTGAGTGTGTTGGGGATGACCAACGCGTCGCCGGTCGCATCGACCGCCAGAACCTTGAGATTGCCGAGTTCATACTCCTTGAGCCGGGCCACGTGCTCCTCGGTGATCGGGTCCCCGGCCGCCAGCAGCACCTCGCCGGTCGATTCATCGATGATGCTCTCGGCCGAGATCCTCCCCGTAACCTTGGCCCACTTCCGACTGACACCCTCGAATGACTCCAGCGGATAGAACTTGGCCAGCAACTCCTCGTCGCTGGAAATCCCCAGCGCCCGCAAGAGCGTCGTCACCGGAATCTTGCGCCGTGAATCGATGTGCACATACAGCACGTCGTTGATGTCGAGATTGAATTCCACCCACGATCCCCGGAAGGGAATGATGCGGGCCTCATAGAGCCGTTTCCCGTTGGGGTGGATCACCTCATCGAAGAAGACACCCGGCGAACGGTGCAACTGGCTGACAATGACACGCTCAGCGCCGTGAATGACAAACGTGCCGCGCGGCGCGATCAGCGGCAACTCACCCAGAAAGACGTCCTGCTCGAGCACGTCCTTGACCTTCTTGGCGCCCGTGACCGCATCAGCCTCCTTGCTGATCAGACGCAGGGTTGCCTTAAGCGGCGCCGCATAGGTCATGTTGCGCTCTTTGCACTCGGAAAGCGAGTAGCGCGGACGCCCCACGTGATACTGGACGAATTCCAGCAGGAAGTTCTCGTGGACGTCGTTGATCGGGAAAACCGACAGGAAGATCTCCTGCAGCCCCTCCTTCTTGCGCTTCTCGGGAGGGACATCCGGCTGGAGAAAGGCGGCATACGACTCCAGTTGCACATCCAGGAGATTGGGCATCTCACCGCCGCGGCGGATGCGTGCGTACGATCGGCGGCCGTTGGACCCGTTTGAGCTCACAGGGTACCTCCGTCAAAGCACAACAAACAGACCCGGCCGCGACGGTATCCACCGCCGCCCAGACCTGCCAGCGCCCAATGGTATATCAGGATGGAGACGTGGCAAACGTCGCTACTTGATTTCAACCGTCGCGCCAACCTCACGCAACTTCGTCTGGATCGACTGCGCCTCTTCCTTCGAGACGTTCTCTTTGACCGGATTGGGCGCGTTATCGACCAAATCCTTGGCTTCCTTCAGGCCGAGACCGGTGATCTCCCGGACCACCTTGATCACTTGGATCTTCTTTTCGCCCGCGGCCAGCAAATGTGGCGTAAACTCGGTCTTCTCCTCTTCCACTGCTACGGCGCCACCGGGGACGGCGGCAGCAGCCGCCACCGGCGCGGCAGCCGAAACGCCGAATTTCTCCTGCAGGGCCTTGGAAAGCTGCGACAACTCGATCACCGACATATTCTCGATGATGCCGACCACCTGATCGATAGTGCTGGACACGACCGTCGTCCTTTCTGCCGATACTGTTCGCCGTACCGGATGGATGTCTATCACACTTCTATTGAATCATCGTTTCCCATCGTGAGCCCGGCCGTCACGACCCGTCCGACTCACCCTTCTGCTTGGCCACTGCGTCCACTGTGCCTACCAGCTCCCGCATGATGGCCTCCAGTGTCCCGATGAATCCGGCAATCGGTCCCTGCACCGCCCCCACCACTTGCGCGAGCAACGCGTCCCGTGACGGCAGACTGGCGAGCGCTCTCAGTTCGGCTGGGGTGAATGGGTGCTTGTCCACCACAAAACGGCGGACCTTCGGCTTTTCCAGGCGCGTGACAAACTCGCTGAACACTTTCGCCGCGGCGACGGGATCCGCCGGACCAAAGGCCACCGCCGTCGGACCCTTGAAATGATCCACCAGGTCGTCCAGTCCGGCCTCGCTGGCCGCCCGACGCAACAGCGTGTTCTTCACCACGCGGTACTTGACCCCCGCCGCCCGCAACTGCTTGCGCAGATCGGTCATGTCACCCACGGTCAACCCGGCGTAATCGGTCACGAACACCGAACCGGCGGCACGGAACTGCTCCGTGACCTCCGCCACCAACTGCACTTTCTCCGGACGCGGCATAGTATCTTCCTGAGCCTGGCTCACACCTTCACGGTGCGGGATTATAACATCAACCCGGCACAGAGGTTCCGCCGACCAGCGGCGCCCACCGGGAGGGGTATCTACTGCTTGGACTCGCTCACCAGCGGGTTGTGATCGACCTTGATCCCCGGACCCATTGTCGTCGACACCGCCACGCGCTTGACATATTGACCTTTGGCCGCCGCCGGTTTGGCACGGATCACGGCATCAATGAACATCCGCGCATTCGTCACCAGCTTCTCCACGCCGAATGACCATTTGCCAACCGCGCAATGAACGTTGCCGGCCCGATCGACCCGGTACTCGACCTTACCGGCCTTCAGATCGGCGACCGCCTTGCCAATATCCATCGTGACGCTACCGGTCTTCGGCGACGGCATCAAACCCCGCGGACCGAGAATCTTACCCAGTCGCCCGACCAGGCCCATCACGTCAGGAGTGGCCACCAGCGCATCGAATTCCAGCCACCCCTCCTGAATCTTCTGTACGTACTCGTCGCTGCCGACGTAGTCCGCACCCGCCGCCCGCGCTTCGGCTTCCTTTTCGCCTTTGGTCAGCGCCAACACCCGGACCGTTCTCCCGGTTCCGTGCGGCAGCACCACCGAACCCCGCACCATCTGATCGGCATGCTTGGGATCAACCCCCAACCGCATGGCCACTTCGAGCGACTCATCGAACTTGGCATGCTTCACCTCGCACGCCAGCGTGACCGCCTGTTCCAGCGGGTACAGCTTCTGCGCCTCGACTTTCGTCTTCGCAGCCCGTTGTTTCTTCCCTTCCTTCATGACTCCCTTTGCTCCCCCGCTGGGTAGGTCAGACTACGTCGATCCCCATGCTGCGCGCCGTCCCGGCGACCATGCGCATCGCCGCCTCTTCGCTGGCGGCGTTCAGATCAGGGCGCTTCAAGCGGGCGATTTCACGCACCTGCTCGGTCGTGACCCGCGCCACCTTGATCCGGTTCGGTTCGCCCGAGGCTTTTTCAATCTTCGCCGCCCGCTTCAGCAGGATCGCCGCCGGCGGCGTCTTGGTAACAAAGGTAAACGACTTATCCTTGAAGACCGTGATCACCACCGGAATGATCAGCCCCGCGTCCTTCTGCGTGCGCGCATTGAAGGCCTTGCAGAACTCCATGATGTTGACGCCCTTCTGCCCCAGCGCCGGACCCACGGGCGGCGCCGGCGTGGCGTTCCCAGCGGGGATCTGTAGCTTCACGTAACCTGTGATCGGCTTGGTCGCCATCAGCACCTCTCAACGGCCGGGCTTGTCCTGCCGGCCAGGACCTTCAACCCGGCTGCACCTGCAAGAAGTCGAGCTCGACCGGGGTCGGACGCCCGAAGATCGACACCATCACCTTGACCTTCCTGCGTTCCAGATTCACTTCCGACACAAACCCCGAAAAATCCGAAAAAGGCCCATCGACCACTTTCACCGGGTCCCCCACCTTGTAGGGAATCTCGGTGACCTCTTTCTCCCGGCTGGTGTCCATTTGCCCGAGCACATGCGCGACTTCCTCGGCTCGTAGCGGGACCGGGCGGCCGGCGGCGCCGACGAAATTCGTAATCCCCGGCGTGTTGGTCACCAAATGCTGCGTCTCCCTAGTCAGGTGCATCTCGATCAGGACGTACCCAGGGAGGAACTTCTTCATCGAGGAAGAACGTTTCCCCTGGCGCATCTCGACGACTTCCTGCGTCGGCATCACTACCCGCCCGAGATGATCCTCCAACCCCGCATTGGCAAAGGCGCTGGCCAGGTATTTGGCCGCTTTCTTCTCGTGGCCAGAATATGTGTGGGCCACGTACCACTGCATCTCGAGACTCATCCGATGCCCAACAACGTCGACACACCGCGGGCCAGAAGCAGATCGACGCCGAATACAAAGAGACCCAGAATCAACGAGACGAAGATCGTCACAATCGTCGACCCAACCACTTCATCCTTGCTGGGCCAGGTCACCTTGCCCAACTCGGTAACAGTCTCGTTCCAGTAGGCCTTGATCTTCTCGACAGCTAACACGCTCGCGCTTCCTTGTTCTGGCAGGCCTGGAGGGACTCGAACCCCCAGCCCCCGGTTTTGGAGACCGGTGCTCTAGCCGGTTGAGCTACAGGCCTGTATTCTGTACGTCAGGCCCTTGCCGCACCCACCGGTACGTCCCCAAGACCTGCCGCGGTATCAACGCGTCTCCCGGTGTGCCGTATGCCGCCGGCAAAAGGTGCAGTATTTTCTGTAGGTCACGCGGTCCGGATGCCGGTGGCGGTTCTTGCTCACCGTATAGTTGCGCCGTTTACACTCCTCGCAGGCCAGAACGATCGCCTCGCGAGGCATCAACCGTCACCCCGATCCTGTCGTCCGTACAGACTGGCGCCGCAGCGATCCGGACAACTCCCGACGGGACCCCTCATTCCAGAACATCCGCCACGACCCCCGACCCGACGGTCCGGCCGCCCTCACGGATAGCGAACCGCAGCCCCTTCTCCATAGCGATCGGGCTGATCAACTCCCCACGAATCGTGACTTTGTCGCCGGGCATCACCATCTCCGTTCCTTCCGGCATATGGGCTATCCCCGTCACATCCGTGGTCCGGAAGTAGAACTGCGGCCGATAGCCGTCGAAAAACGGCGTGTGCCGCCCGCCCTCTTCCTTAGTGAGAATGTACACCTCACCGACAAACTTGGTGTGCGGCGTGATCGAGCCGGGGGCGGCCAGCACCATGCCGCGCTCCAGCTCTTCCTTGTCGACGCCGCGCAAGAGGAGACCGACGTTGTCTCCCGCCTGGGCCTCATCGAGCGTCTTGCGGAACATCTCCACGCCGGTCACGATCACTTTGCGCGTCTCTTTGATCCCGACTCGCTCCAGCTCATCGCCCATCTTGATCCGGCCACGCTCGACGCGTCCCGTCCCGACCGTGCCCCGCCCCGTGATCGAGAAGACGTCCTCAATCGGCATCAGAAACGGCTTGTCGATTTCGCGCTGCGGCAGGGGGACATAGCTGTCGACCGCAGCCATCAATTCGTAGATGCACTTGAACGCGGGATCGTCCTTGACCGGCGTGATCGCCACCTCCATCGCCTTCAAGGCCGAGCCGCGGATGACCGGGACCTGATCGCCGGGGAATTCGTACGTGGTCAGAAGATCACGCACCTCCAACTCCACCAGATCGAGGAGCTCGGGATCATCCACCATGTCCACTTTGTTCAGGAAGACCACGATACACGGTACGCCCACCTGGCGCGCCAACAGGATGTGCTCCCGCGTCTGCGGCATCGGACCGTCCGCCGCTGACACCACCAAGATGGCGCCGTCCATCTGCGCCGCGCCGGTGATCATGTTCTTGACATAGTCGGCGTGGCCGGGGCAGTCCACGTGCGCGTAGTGCCGCTTGTCCGTCTCATACTCGATGTGCGCGGTCGCGATGGTGATCCCGCGCTCGCGCTCTTCCGGAGCATTGTCGATCGAGTCAAACGTGCGCACTGACGCCAGCCCCTTGCGCGCCAGCACCATCGTGATCGCCGCCGTCAGCGTCGTCTTCCCGTGGTCGACATGCCCGATCGTGCCCACGTTCACGTGGGGCTTCTTGCGCTCAAACTTCGCCTTCGCCATGGCCGAAGGTCTCCCTCCTAAAAAAATGTCATGGGGTCGGAGGCGACACCTCAGCGCCGAGTGCGTCCAAGGCCCGCCTCACCGGCCACCGCCGACTGAATCATCTCCTGCTGTGGGCACTACCGTGCCCGCTGTTGTCAGCCCACGACCGGATTTGAACCGGTGACCTCATCCTTACCAAGGATGTGCTCTACCTCCTGAGCTACATGGGCAAAAAACCAAATACAACACTCAGGCATTCACACCCAAAACCACACCCCGGCTTTGGGCATGGCTGCCCAAGTTACAGACTTGCATTTTACGTAATCGCGGCCCGCAGTCAAGAAAAAAACGTGCCCAGCATGTTTCAGCCGCACACTCCCGCCGAAATCGGCGACAGAGTCCCGGCCGCTGCTCCAGGCCGTCGGCAGCCCGCATCACGCCTTGCCGTGCGCCAAGCCTCCGCCCGCCAAATCGACCGACGGCACCCTGATGGGTCCGACTCAACATCGAAAAGCCAGAGGCCGGTCAAGCGGGCATGCAAATCGGCTTCCCAGATCGCCCCTTCGGAAAACACCCAGCGCGTGGTCGGAGGAAGATCCGATAACCCAATATAAAACAATGAGTTGTCCAGACTGGCACGGATCGTGACTGGATCGAACCGCACCGGGAAGTCTAAGAAACGGTGCCCGTTTATGGCAAGACCGCCCGGCTGAACGAGCACTGGATCGACACGGGTCTTGGCCCACCCTCGAGCTAACTCGATGAAAACCGGGCACCCGGCCGCATCGAGGTCGATCCGCAATCCTACTGCCTCCACATATGAATGGTAGGGCGCATGAGGGACAACATGGTATTCCACGACACCCTCATGCGGATCCCAGAAGCCGCGGCCACGACATAACCCACTCATAGAGAACAGCTTAACCCGCAACCGCGACCGGTGAGTGAGCCGATGGGCCTCTCCGTCGACCGCATCCACGCTCTCGGCGCTGCACGGAACAGTCAAGGATGGGGGATGATTGGTGACCACGCGGTTCGTCCAGCGCTGGTCATGACCCCAACGGAGGCTCATCTCAACTCGTCAAGCCGACTCCGTGCCGGCTTGGCTTCCAACGATTTGGGATACTCGTTGACAACCCGCTCATAGAACGGACGGGCCTGTCGGGGGCGCTTCAGTTCCTCATAACAGCGCCCCAGCTTGTAAAGGGCGGTCGGCACACGGTCCGACTGCGGGAAGTCGTCGATCAACTTCTGGAATTCCACGATCGCCGAATCATAGTAACCGATTGAGTCACTCTGGCTCTCGGGTCCCCCACCACCCAGCGAGTACCAACACTCGCCGATCCAGTAGCGCGAGTTGGGGGCATACGTGGTGCTGCCAAAGTACTGGAGGACATCGCGGAACTGGTCGATTGCCAACTCGTAGTTCCCCTTGCGCACATCCAGGAACGCACTCTCATACATCTGATGTGGGTCCGCATCAGGCGGAGCCGCGGTCCCCTGACTCTCGCCGAGTCCTGAGCCCGGCGCCCCCGAGTCTGACCGCACGGCCGGCGTGTAGATGTAGGTCGCCGGACGCCGCTCGACCGTCTGACGCAATTCGTCAATCGTCTCCCGCACCGTACCGACATCCGCACGGAATTCCTCCAGCGTGGTCGCCACCTCGGCGCGGGTTCGCCGCGATTCCGTCGTCGACAGGACCACGAGCGAATCAATCCGGATCAGATCGCGTTCCATCCGCTTGTGGGACGCTTCCAAGTAATCCAGTTGATCCTGCATGCGGCGCATCGCCGTGCGCGACACGCACCCGGTCGCCACCGCCGCGCACGCGGCCACGCCGGCCAACCGCAAGATCCACCCCGTCGCGCACCGTCTCATCTGGTCTGTTCTCCGCTTGAGAGATCCCGCTGTTCTGTGATCCGCGGGGACCCTCTTGCCTCGGAATCCTGTCCCGCCTTCGGCGAAAACGGGGAGGGATCATCCGTGTCCCAGCCCCGTTCGGCTAATCCCTGGTCGCGTCTCGTGCTATTTCTTGGGTGCGAATTCGCCGCGCCGGTTCAAACGCCAGGAGTCTTCATCATGTCCCAACGCCACCGGACGCTCCTCGCCGTAGGAAATGATCGAGATGCGCGCCGGTTCAACCCCAAGCCGGACCAGATAGTCCTGAGCCGCTTTCGCGCGGCGTTCGCCCAGTGCCATATTGTACTCGTCCGTCCCGCGCTCGTCGCAGTGCCCTTCGATCACGATGCGCACATCGGCATTCTTGCGCAGAACCTCGGCGTTCGCATCCAGCATCGCCCGCGCATCCTCGCGCAGATTGTACTTGTCGAAGTCGAAGTAGACCGGCTTCAGACCGTACGCCCCTTCCAATGATGTGACGTCGCCGCGATCACCGCGTCCCGTCTCTTCCGCCCCCGGCTGATCTCCCGTGGTCCCAGCACCGGGTCGTGTTTGCCCCAGTTCCCCTTTGGGTCTCCCCCCGCCACATCCACCGACTACCAGCAGACTCAAGGCGAGCACCGCCAGAATCGAAGGTCTCCTCACATTCCCCTCCCTTTATCAGCCATATCGCAAACGCCCCAAGAACTTCCCAACGCCATATACGCTTAAAGCCATGCCCCGTCAATACTAATCGGCCAAAAATTCGCGGCATAAAATGGCCGCGACCGCCCGGTTTTGACACCCACGGCCAGCCGATGGAACTCGCGCAGTTACCGATGCCCCCAGTCGGGATCCCAGCCCTCCCGCCGGTGGACGCGGCAGCCGGAGAGCGGCGAATCACGCGCGAAAGACGCCCTGTGGGATAGTCGAATACGTGGGCGGCTACGCAGGGCCATGCCCATAAACACGCTGCGATTCAACAGGACTCTTCGACAGGCCCCAGGTCCCCCCGCCTTCGCTGCGGGTCGTCCTCATGGTGACCAGGCCGAGTTGGTGTTCCCACCGGTGGTGGTGACCCGGCGAACCCCGGAGCCATCGAAGCTCATGGTGTAGATCTCGTAGGTCCCGGTTCGATTGGAGGCGAACACAATGTGGAGTCCATCGGGAGACCAATGCGGGTTCTCATTCGACCCGACCTCGGTCAACGACCGCACGCCGTTCCCATCGGGACGCATGGTGCAGATCTGGAAGACACCCTCACTGCGCGAGACAAACGCGATCATATCCAACGTCGGCGACCAATCGGGCGAATCGTTGTAGTGCCCCTCGGTGGTTAGACGCTCCACGTTGGTCCCGTCCACGTCCATGATGTACACCTGTGGGGTGCTGCTGCGATCGGAGGTGAAGATGATCTTCTTGCCGTCCGGCGAGAATGAAGGCGAGGTGTCAATCCCCTGTGAGTAGGTGATCCGCCGCGGCGCACTCTTTGAACCGCGCTCGCCGACGTAGATTTCCGAATTCCCCTCCACCGACAGCGATAGAGCATAGCGTTTGCCGTCGCGGGTCCAGGAGCAGCCGGTGTTTAGCCCCGGAAATGAGGAGAACTTCGCCGCTCGATCTTTCAGAAGATCGTACACCCAGACATCGGGATTGCCGTCGCGGAACGAGGTGTATGAGAGCGCATTCGATCCGGCCCAGCGTGGCGACAATATGATGGTCCGGTCGGCGGTGACCCGCATATCATCGGCGCCGTCGTAGTCGCAAATGTGCACTTCCTTTGCCCCCTGGCTCTCGTGCAGATAGGCCAGACGGGACTGGAAAATCCCCTCGGCGCGCGCCAGCTCGCGATAGACCTCATCCGCCAGCGCGTGCGCCAAGAGCCGCACCGACGCGCGGCGCGCCTTCAGCTCCCGGTGGAAGAACTCGCGGTCGGTGGCAATGTCCGACAGCGTGTAGCTGACGGCGACGTTGTCGCCGTCCAGTTCCACCTCGCCTTCGATCAAATAGTCGGCCCCCAAATGGTGCCACCCGCGACGGTCGATCTGTGCCAATCCCATGATGCGCAGGTAGACCGAGTCGGGCCGGACCGACTCAAACAAGTAGGAGTAGTCCAGGTCGGCGAAGACGACGTCCGCGATCGACTGCACGAGTTCCCGATCAGCGGGAGTCGCGGCGTCGGGATTCTGCAGCCGGAACTGGTCAACCCCGACGCGAAAGGGCTCGAACTCGCCGGCGAACTTCACCACCCGGCCATAGATTTCCGGCACGCCACGCGCCATGACCGCCACACTGGGAAGGAGCACCAGAGGCGCCAGGGCCCAGAGGATCAAACGGAGCCGATGGCCCAGTCCCTTAAGCGCCTCTGATAAGATGACGGGTTCGTGTTTCGGTCTGGACTGCTCCCTCACTCGATCCGGCACTCGGTCGGCTCGGGCGAGGGGAGACAGGTGCACTACGACGGCGAACGCCCGCGTGCCCCGAGAACTATCACACCCGGCGCCCTTCATTCTGTTAGAGGCTTTGGGGACGGTATTCAAACTCAAGGTGAATGATCTGCTCATCTTCCTCCCACGAGGCCGGGAATTGTTGCCAGGAACGCGTGAGACGCACCGCCCGGAGCGCCGCCCTATCGAACAGGTCCGACCCCGACGGCTGCTCCAGCTCGATGTCTGCAATCTCCCCTGCTCGCTTCACACGGAATTTCACCACGCATTTGCGTCCGATCGGACCGACCACCGGATTGCGCCAGTTGGACCGGATGGAGGCGAAGCCGGCCCGGTGGTACGGATTGACCCCGGCGCCGGTTTCCACCCCCCAGACATCGCCCCCGTCTGCACCCTCAGTCAGCGTACCCTTTAGTCCGGAAGCGGAGTCGGTCTTGGCCGATGTCGGCGTTTCGCCGGTCCGCGTTGTGTCCCTTCTGGCCTTCTTCGTGTCCTTGTCTTCGAGCGACGTCTTCTCTTTGAGCTTCTCCGGCGTCTGCTGCTGCGATGGCTTCAACGGGATCGTCTGGTCAGGCGCCGCGGCAGGCGCCAGCAACTTAGCCGGCGGAGCTTTGGCCCTCCCGGAGCCGGCAAAATCGACCAGGCCAACCGTGATGATCGTCTCCGGGCGACCCGGCCCGATGAACCCATGAAGCGGCGCCAATACTGCGCCCCCCAGAAAGACCCCCAAGTGGGCCGCCAGCGACCAGACCAGGTACCGCCTCACGCCGGTCTCCTACCCCCATTTGACCTTGGGTTCGGGCTTCTTCTCTTCCTTCGCCGGTTGCGTGACCAGCCCCACCTGGTCCACGCCGAGACGTTTCATCGCCCCGAGAATGGCAATGACCTGCCCATAACCGACCGCTGCATCGGCGCGCAGATAGGCCTTCTGACCCGGCTTCTTGCCGATCACCCGGCGGAGTTCGTCCTCCCACTGCTCCGAAGTGCGGTAGACATCGTTGACGAAGACCCCGCCCTCTTTGGTGATCGTCACGACTATCCCTTCCGAGGGTTCTTCGACGGCGGTGGTCGTCTCGGGGAGACGCACGTCGATCCCGCTCTGCAATAGCGGCGCCGTGACCATGAAGATGATCAGGAGCACGAGCACGACGTCAACCAGATTGGTGACGTTGATCTCAGAGAGCGCGTGATAGGTTCGCGGCTTCACGGGCATTCTCCCGGGTCAGTTCGGTCAGGATCTCCAGCGCCAGGCCGGAGAGTTCATCATGAATCTGGCGCAGTTTGCGCACACACCAGTTGTAGGCGACGACCGCCGGAATCGCCGCCGCCAGTCCGACCACGGTCGCCATCAGCGCCTCAGCAATCCCCGGGGCCACCACAACCAGGGAGGCCGAGCCGGTGGCGCCGATCCCGACAAAGGAATTCATGATTCCCCAGCAGGTGCCCAGCAGACCAAGAAAGGGCGACGCGTTCGCCGTGGTCGCCAGCAGGATGGTCCACTCCTCTAGACGGCCCATCTCCTCCTGGGTCACACGCTCCAGCGTGTCCGCCACCGCCCGTTTCTGGTCGGGCGTCAGATCGAAGCCGTGATTGGCGCCAGAGGCGCCACCCCGATTCTGGCCGGTAAAGGAAGCCGCCTCACGCAGGCCGGCTTCGAGCAACCGCCAGTGGGGCAGGTGACGGAGCAGTGTCAGCGTCGCCAGACAGTCGGCCAGCCCCCGTCCACGGCGAAACAGCCCGCGAAAACGCTGGCTGTCGGCCAGAATGCGCCGGTAGAGCCGCCACTTCCAGATGATCACCGCCCAACTGACAACCGACAGGCCAAATAGGACAGTGATGATCAGAAGCGAAAAGAAGGTCGACTGGGTCACCAAGTCCCAGAAATTCCCGCCGATCACCGCAGGAACTGCTGCGCCCATCGCCATCTCCGGGATTGCCATGTTCAAACGCTTCCCTCCGTTGTCTACCGTGTTTGCCGCGGCCCGCACGCTTGCGCCCGTGGGCCGACTGCGGGGGTATATCCCAACCCGGACCACATCAGTCAAGCCATTTTAACCCCGGACAATCGGTGTGCCCCACTCACACGAGCGACTCGGAGACTGACTGCGCATTCTGGTGCTCCAAAGAGCATCTAACAAGATGAAGACGCGAATGGAAGTTGAGCATCGTGCCTGTGCGATGCTGAATGTGCCGCCCCCTCACCCTACCCTCTCCCCAAAGGGGAGAGGGAAAGCTCGGCCCCCTCTCCCTTTCAGGGAGAGGGTTCTGCTTTGCCCAAGGTCATTTTGTTAGAGGCCCCGAAGACTGCCCAACCGTGCTTGACCACCGCGCATCCTCGCATTTCTTACATCCCGGGTAGGATGAAGTTCGCTCTTCTGATCCGAAGTGAGAGCCGACGACCGAGGCAACCACGCCTCCCCAACCCAAGGCCGATTGATGCCACGCCGCGGCAAATCAGACTCCAGCGGGACAGCGATCCCCGCTGGCATTCGCACCGAGATCGACGAGCTGCGCCGGCAGTTGCGCTACCACGCGCACCGCTACTACGTGCTCGATGCCCCGGAGATTTCCGACCCGGAGTATGACCGTCTCTTCGACCGACTGGTTGCCTTGGAACAACAATATCCCCAGGCGGTAACCCTCGACTCCCCAACCCAGAAGGTCGGCGTCGAGCCATCGGCCGCCTTTGGCACGGTGCGCCATGCTGTCGCGATGATGTCGCTGCAGAAGGTCACCGACGAAGCCGAATTCCGCGAGTTCCACGACCGCCTGGTCCGGCTGCTGGAGGGCATCCAACCATCGTATGTGATCGAGCCCAAGCTTGACGGTCTGGCAGTTGAATTGACCTATGAAAAAGGCATCTTCCGGATCGGTTCCACGCGCGGCGATGGCATAAACGGCGAAGATGTGACCGCCAATCTCCGCACGGTACGGTCGATCCCTCTAACCCTGCTGTCGGACCCACCCGACCTGATCGACGTGCGCGGTGAGATCATTCTGCGCCGCTCCGATTTCGAGCGGCTCAACCGTGAGCGGCTGGCCGCGGGTGAAGAGGCAATGGCCAATCCGCGTAATGGGGCCGCCGGCTCCTTGCGTCAGCTCGATCCGAAAGTGACCGCCTCCCGCCCTTTGGTCTTCTACGCCTACGGGATCGGACGAGTCGCAGGGAGAGAAATCTCCCGGCAATCCGCGGCACTGGAGTTTCTGCGTGAAGCCGGTTTCCGCGTGCATCCTCTGGCCCGCTGCTGCGATGGGTTCGAGGACGTGATCAACGCGCATCAGGCGATCGGCACCGAGCGCGACACGCTGGACGAGGACACCGATGGGACGGTCATCAAAGTCGACGACTTCGCCCTGCAAGAGCGGCTCGGTGCGGTGTCCCATCATCCTCGCTGGGCGGTGGCGTGGAAGTTCCCCCCCCAAGAGGAAACGACTGTCGTCGAGGACATTATCGTCCAGGTTGGCCGCACCGGGATCATCAGCCCGGTGGCGGTGCTCGAGCCGGTTCGTGTCGGCGGTGTCGAAGTCCGTCGCGCCACCCTCCACAACGAGGATGAAATCACGCGCAAGGACATCCGCGCCGGTGATCGCGTGATCGTGCGCCGCGCCGGTGACGTCATCCCCGAAGTGGTCAAGGTTGTTCCCGGCGGGAAAAGCCCGCGCGGGGCGCCCTTTACCTTCCCCAAGTCTTGCCCGGTCTGTCAGGCGCCGACGCTCCGCGATGCCGATTCTGCCTTCTATCGTTGCACCAATCCGTCGTGTCCGGCGCAGGTTAAGGAGCGGCTGGCGCACTTCGTCTCCAAGGGCGGTGTCGACGTCGAAGGGATGGGATATCGCTATATCGAGCAACTGACCGACAGGAATATCATCGCCGACGTCGCCGACATCTACTTCCTCGACAAAGAGAAGCTCGACCAGATGGATCGCATGGGGCCGAAACTGGCGGAGAACCTGCTGGCAGCCATTGATCGCGCCCGTAAACCCGATCTTCCGCGCCTGATCGCCGCCCTCGGCATCGGGGGCGTCGGCGAACACATCGCCGCGGTCTTGGCCCGCGCCTTCGGTTCTTTGGACCGTCTGGCTGCCGCTTCGGTCGAGGAATTGCAGCAGGTGCGCGAGATCGGCCCGATTGTCGCTGAATCGATCCAGCAGTTCTTCTCGCTGCCCCAGACCAAGAAGCTCCTGCGGAAGCTCAAAGACGGTGGGGTCATCTTCCCCACCGTGGCCGCCGAACCCAAAGGGTCGCAGCCCTTCGCGGGCCGGACCTTCGTCCTGACCGGAACGCTCTCATCGATGACGCGTGATGAAGCCAAGGCGAAGATCGAATCGCTCGGCGGGCGCGTCGCCAGCTCGGTCTCAAAGAAGACGACTGCGGTCGTCGCTGGCACCGATCCCGGCTCGAAGCTGGACAAAGCCCAGGCCCTTGGCATTCCCGTTTGGGATGAAGATGAATTCCTGCGTCAGGTCTCGTAGGGTGCGTGTTTACACGCACCGGCATGGCCCAGCGGTGCGTCCGAAGGACGCACCCTACGGAATGGTGAAGGTCATTCGACAAGCAGGTGAATCATGCCCCGTGTAGTTCCGATCGCACCGACAGGAATCGTGTTTCTGCTATTTCTGTCGTCCCTTGTCACACAAAGCGCCAAAGCTGCCGGGCTCCGCCAGGGCGGCTACGCCGCGACCAAAGTGGCAGCGACAAGCAGTTCCAACCCCAGCCCTCCAGCGGACTCCATCCGACCGCTGTTCCCGTTGTTCGATGGGATCTTCCTACGCTTCGGGCTTGAGCTCTACCTTGGGGCGGGAGTCATGGATGATCTGTCGAAGGTTCAATCGCCTCCGGACTCATTTCCGTTTCCGCCGGGGAACACCACCCTGAAAGCACTCCAGTTCCGTGGGCGGGTCTACTGCGGGCCCGTTGGTGGGCTTGCATTCGTGGATCGCTGTGTCAAGCCAGTGTACACTCACCTCGACTCCCATGGTCTGCCGTACGGGGCTGGCTCGACGTCCGCACAACTCCTCCTGAGTCTCTATCTTGACTTCTGGGGTAATCGCCTACATATGGAGCCTCTCTATGGCTACGGCTGGGTGACAGACGATGCCCGTATCGGCGACCCAGGAAGTGCGCCCTATGATGCACGCTCGAAGGTGAGAGGCACGGTACTCGGCTGGGAACAGATCGTGCGTTTGGGGAAGAGTTTCCAAGTCCGCGGGATCTATACCTATGGAAGGTACCAGGTGAGCGACAAGAGGTTGAAACTGGAAATCCAATCTTCGACGCAGGCCGCCTCCAAAGGTGTCACCGAGGAAAAGGCGAAGAAGTACAGAGGCATCAGTATGTCCTTGGGGCTTCATCAGGTGTGGCGGGGCGATGGTCGCAAAGAGCGTATTGTCTACTTGGGGGCAGGGGTGCTTATCGGGTAACGATTCCGGGTGCCACACAGCAGTGGTAGGGTGTGTGTTTACACGCACCGGCATGGCCCAGCGGTACGTCCAGAGGACGCACCCTACGGAATCCATCGGTCGAATGATGTCCTGTAGGGGCGCATCGCGATGCGCCCGCCTGTCCCGCATTGCGGGGCGGGCCGTTCGCGAACGGCCCCTACGTAGGCGCGAACACCCCGTCAGACAGAACGGTGCGTCCAAAGGACGCACCCTACGAATTACCAACAGAAAACCCCGCTGGTCGCGGGGTCTCAAGGCAGGACCGATGGATAGGGAATGATCCCTACCGCACCCACCCCTTTTTGTCCAAGGTCTTCAGCGCCTTAGTGGAGATGCGCATCCGCACCCAGCGTTTCTCCTCCGGCACCCAGACCCGCTTGGAGATCAAATTGGGATTGAACCGGCGCATGCTTTTCTTATTGGCATGGGAGACGGTGTGACCCGATCCTGCCCGCTTCCCTGTGATTGCACAACGTTTGGCCATCGATTCTCCTCTGGCTCGCGGTCGAGCCAAGACGAATCAATAATAATACTACATGCGCGCCCGAATTCAAGCGCAAAATCAGACTAAGACCTTCTAACAAAATGAACGCCGTCCGCAAAAGCAGACCCCTCGCTTCGCTCGGGGTGACAGTAGGATTCGGGATTCCGAAGACGTCTCTGTCGTTCCGAGCGCAGCGAGGAACCTACTTTTGCCTGGACATGGCTTCGAGGGTCATTCTGTTAGGCGCTCTAAAGGCCGTCGTATCTCACCCCGCCACGAATGACTCACGCTCCTATCCCGCCGTTTGCCCCGATCCTTCAGTCTTGACTTCGCCGGTAAGGTGCGGCTGTTTGCCTGTATGGAACGGACAGACTCAATCAGACGCGCCCTCTCGGCATTCGCCCGCAGGATACTACTCCCCCTCGGCGTGGCCGCATGTGCCCTGATCCTGGCGTGCGGGCGAGGCGGCCAGGAAGTGACCGCCGACGGCCGGCTGGTCGTCCACTTCTGGCAATTCTGGACCGAACCGCGCGTCAAGGCCGTCATTACCAAGGCGATCGAGGAGTGGGAAGCCAACAACCCGCTCTACAAAGTCGAGGTCACCGACCTGACCTGGAGTGACGGCTACCAGAAGATCGTCGCCGCCTTCGCCGGGAATCGCGTCCCCGATCTGTTGGAGCTCGGCTCGGACTGGGTCGCCGAGTTCGCCGACCGCGGCGCCCTCATGGATATGTCAACCGAATGCCTGCGTCTGCACGACACCCTTGCGGGGTGGCCGCCGGCAATCTACAACGACAACTGCTGGGCATTGCCGTGGTACCTGTCCACGCGCGTCTTCTATTTCAACAAGGACATTGCCAAGCTGACCCAGGGGGGCGATCCTCGGCCGCCCATGCTCTGGGAGGAATTGCTGCAGCAGACGCGCGACGCCACGATAGAGAAACCGAAGCTCTGGGGTTTCGGGGTCAATGCCGCCGAACCGCATGTTCTCTACAAGAAGTTCCTCCCCTTCCTCTGGTCGGCCGGAGGCGACGTCCTGACCGAAGACCAGACCGTGTGCGCCCTGGAGACCGACGCGGGACGGCGGGCGCTGCAATTCCTCGTCGATTTGAGCAAGAACCAGCTGGTGGAGAAGCAGGCCGCCCTGGATGATGCGTTCATCAATGGCAAGCTGTTGTTTCACTTGTCCGGCGACTGGCTCTACGAGAAACTCAGGCGCTCCGGCTCGTCGGTGGAGTTCTCCGCCTTCATGATGCCATTCCCCGCCCCCAACGAGGGGACGCGCACCTCGTTTGCCGGCGGCGAATACCTCGCGATACCGCGCCGCGCGACTCAGCCGGTCGCCGCCATCAGTCTGGCGCGCCATCTCTTAAGCGAGAAGAACATCTTCAATCTCTGCATCGCCACCGGGTGCGCCACGCCGGTGCACATCAAGGTGGCCCGGAATCCCTATTTCGCGGAAGACTCAGTGCGCAGCGTCTTCATCCGCCAGATGTCGCAGGCCAAATCATCGCCCGCTCACCCCCGCTGGGTGGAAATCGAGGCCGCCCTCGAATGGGGGGTGGAACAGGCGTTGTATGGCAAGCGCACGGTCGATGAGGCCCTGGCCGCCACCTGCGAGAAGATCAACGCCATCCTGAGCAAAAGCGAGAAGCGCTGAGAAGGATCGCGGCGTGGGGGCAGGTCTTGGCGCACGCGGCACCGCCGACACGGAGAGATCACACCGCTTGGGTGCTGGTGTCTCCGTGGGTCTTCATCCTCGCCGTCTTCTGGGTTTACCCGTTTCTCTATGCGCTCGTGCTGGCCTTCGCCAAGTTTGACATTTTCTCCGGCCAGTGGCGCTGGGTGGGGGCGGCGAACTTCGCCGCGGTCCTTGCCAACTCCGCGTTCTGGGAGGCGCTGGCCCACACGGCAATCTTCACCGCCGGGACTGTCCCCGCCACCACCGTCCTGGCCATCCTGCTGGCGCTCGCACTCAATCGCCGCCTGTGGGGACGCGCCCTCTTTCGCGCCGGATTCTTCGCACCGACTCTGACCGCCACGGTCGTGATTGCACTCGTTTTTCTGCATCTATATGCCCAGGGCGGATACCTCTACCGCCTGGCCCAGTTCGTCGGCATTACGGTCCCTGAACGGGGGTTCTTGTTATCAGAGAAGACCGCTCTGGCCTCCGTGATGGTAATGGATATCTGGGTCTCAGTCGGATACTACGCGTTGCTGTTCCTCGCAGGACTGCAAACCATCCCGGCGGAACTGGTCGAGGACGCCGTGATGCACGGCGCGAGCGGCTGGCAGCGCTTCTGGGCGATCACCTGGCCCTACCTGCGTCCGACTCTGCTATATGCCATAGTGATCAACCTAATCAAGAGCTTTCAGATCTTCACCGAGATCTTCGTCATGACCCAAGGGGGGCCCTTGGGAGCGACAACCACGGCCGTCTATCACGTGTATAGCACCGGATTCGAGCGCTTCGACCTCGGCTATGCCGCCGCTGCCGCCTTCGTGTTGTTCGCACTGATCGCGGCGGTGGCAGTACTGCAGTTTCGTTTCTTCGCCTTCGGCCGAGGCGCGGAAGAATGACATCTGAGCCCGGTGATAGGTGAACTGCTTGCGCACAATAGTAACGATGGCGAACAAGGGGCTTAAGCCCCTTGTTGATCCTCTCGAACCGTTGAAATGGATGCGGCTTCCATGAGAACGGCATCGTGAGCACTGACCGACAGTCTCGCGTCGCATGGCTTCTGCCGGGCGTTCTCTCCCTGTTCCTGCTCGGGATGCTCTTCCCACTGTTCTGGATGGTCGTCGGCTCGGTCTCACCGCGCTGGGACGCAGGCTGGTTCAACCCGTTTACTCAAGCGCCGGTCTGGTCGAATTACGCGGATCTGTTCAAAGTGATGCCGTTCGGCCGCTACCTTCTCAACTCGGCGGTTGTTGCGGCCATGGTCACGCTCGGCAACGTGCTTCTCTGCTTCCCGGTCGGGTATGCGCTGGCGCGACGGCGTTTCCGTGGCCGCGGCTTCCTCTACGGGGCGGCCGCCATCGTGCTCATGGTGCCGCCGTATGTTCTCATCGTGCCGATGTTCACACTGATTCACCGGCTCGGTTGGTATGACACGCTGTGGGCGATTACAATCCCGGCGCTAGTTCATCCTCTGGGAGTGCTGTTGGTCAAAGGTGCGGTCTCAGCGGTGCCGATCGAAGTCGAGGAGGCGGCGCGTCTCGATGGCGCCGGACCGTGGCGCATCGTCTACCGCATCGTCATGCCGATCTGCCGTCCCACGCTCGCGGTCCTGGCCGTGCAGGTCTTCTGGCTGACCTGGAACGCCTTTCTCTTCCCGTTCATTCTGACCGGCGATCATGCCCGCACGCTACCCGTGGCACTGGCGATGTTTCGCGGGTATCAGGGTGTCGATCGGCCGCATCTATTCGCCGCGGCGACCCTGGCGACTGTGCCGGTGATCCTCGTCTTTCTGTTCTTCCAGCGGCAGATCATCTCCGGCCTCACCGCCGGGGCGGTGAAGCGGTAGAGCTCGTTCCACGACTTCGCCTCAAGATGAGGACAGGGGGCGATCAGCCCCCTGCGCAGGTGACGGAAGATTCTTATCGCAGCCCCTGCTGTCCGAACCGCTCATGCACGAAATCCGCCACCCCCGCAGCAATCGCCCGTCCGGTGCGGGAGATGAACGCCCGGGTCTGGAGCATTTCTTCCTGCCGGGGAATGATGATGAAGGCGCACTCTACCAGAATCGCCGGGTACTGCGTGGGACGGATCACCGCGAAATTCCCCTGAGTCAGACCGTAGTCATCCAGACCGGTCGCTTCGCGTACCCGCCGGTGCACGGCGCGCGCCAGTGCGCGGGAAAAGGGATGGTAGTAGTAGGTCGCCGTACCATTCTTGGCGAGGGGGTTGATGCCATCGGGGACGGCATTGTTGTGTACCGAGACAAACAGGTCGGCGCCGCCGCGCAATGCCAGCGCGGGACGGCTGTATAGGGGGATATCCTCATCCCCCTTACGAGTCATCACGACCCGGGCACCCAGCTTCTCCAACGCGGCCTTGACCGCAGCCGCCAGCTTCAGGTTCGCGTCCTTTTCCAACAGGCCGGTCGGCCCCACAGCGCCCGGATCGGCAGAGTGACCGGCATCGACCGCCACGGTCAGTCCATGCAGACCGGCCTTGACCACCGGCGCGCGGCGGAACTCAACGATCAGCTTCTCATTGTCGTAGCGTGCCTCGTATCCCCACAATGGCTCCAGGAGCCGCACTTCAATCTCGTAGATCTGCGGGAGAGTCTGTGACCAGACAACGTCGTCGATCATGTTGTCACGCGGATCGGGCTCGACCCAATCGGTATTGGAGGTCGCTCCGAAGACAACGATCTGGAGACTGCGCAGGTCATCGGCCACGGTGATCTTGAACGGCAACCGTTCCGTGGTGCCGATGACCAGACGTACCGAGGCTGAATCCGCCGCCGTGCTCAGCCGTGTGATCAACGAACCGGGCAACGGTGTCCCTTCCGGCAACAGCCGCGTCTTCTCGGTTTCAATCCAGGCCTCATAACCAGGCGCCGGTTGGAGAATCGTCCACGGCCCCGCCTCCCCCCACCAGCGTGCCTTCACTCCATAGGGCTGGAAGATCGTGAAGTACCCCAGCCGCGGCCCGGTGCGCAGAATCTGCACGCTGTCGGCCAGTTCCACCACGCGCGGCGGCCGCGCTTCCACCGGGATCAATCCCCCCGGTGCCATGGCGATCACCGAGTCCTTCTCCTGGGCTCCGCCACGCAACTCCACGCACACGCGCAACGTGTCGCTTCCCAGCCCCGAGGGCACGCGCCAGATGCCATGGTAACGTCCCCCGCCCCGACCGGAGACGAGGGTAATGGGCAGTGAATCCGGGATCAGTAGCTCATCCCGCTGAAAGGCCGCGTAGTCGGAGAGCAATCGCGCCGGCAGTTCCGTCATCGGAAAGGGGCCGCTTGTATCGTTGGGCGCTACGATCCAGAAGCGCGCCTGACACCCCACCGTCCCGTCGAAACCGATGCCGATCTCGTCGTTCGGGCGCACCGTGCGATTCCACATCGGGCGCACCGATCCCGCACGAATCTGCAATCCCGAATCAGCGGGGAGGGGTCGCATGTCGGCAATCACCACCCGCACGGTGAGTGTGTCGACGCCGCTCTTGTTCTTTGCCTTCAGGTGGAAGCGAAAATCACCGGGCGCCACCGGCAGCCAGGCAAGATATCCGCCGGTGCGATAGACCTCGACGGTCTTACCGTTGATCGACAGCGTCGACCCCGGTGTCACCGAGCCGAGAATGAAGGTCGAATCAACCGGGCCGATCTGCTGCCCGGCCAGCGGATACACGACCTTGATCACCGGCGCAGTCGCTGGCGACGAGGTCGCGCGCTTTGCACCGGAGCCTCGGTTCGGCAGAATCGACAGAACAGTAACGGCGAGAAGGGCAACAACAGTACGCATCGTCGGTATCATCCCCCCATGCTGAGGCTGGTTGATCAAGCCACCGGCCACGGCGATCGACATATGCTTGCTGCTTTCACACCATCTGTCCACAAGAAAAACGGCCCCGGCGGGAGGACCGGGGCCGTGATTCGTTCCACGAGCCCACTTAGAACCCGATCTGGAACGTGAAGTAGTGGTTGTCGTCGAAGAACTCGCTCTGTGACCAGGCGTAATCGAACTGCACAGTCGATTCGCCCAGCTTCAGCGCCACGCCGCCGCCCAGTGTCAGCCCGTAGATGTAGTCTTTCTGATCCGAGGCCGTGTACCCGCCGCGCAGGAAGTACTTCTGATCATAGCCATACTCGCCGCCGAGTTTGAACTCGTCCTGCGCGAAGTTGTTCGACTGGAAGGACCCGGCCAGATTCATCTCAGACTTGTTCTGGGCCAGCATCTTGTATGCGGCGCCCAGTTGCACGTACGAGGGGATCTCGAAGCTGGCTGATTGTGTGCGCGTCGTGTGCGGCAGCGCATTCGGATCATCGCCGGTCGCGGTGTTCTTGTCGAATCCCGACCCGCCGAACCGCATGTTCGGCCCCAGGTTCTTGATCACCGCCCCGAAGGTGAGGTTGTTCCATCCCGGGTCGTAGCGAAAGCCGATGTCGAACGCCACTCCGGTCGCGGTCTGATCGGCGATCTTCTCGTAGATGACGTTGCCGTTGACTCCCAGCGAGACACGGTCGGTCAATGTCCGCGCATAGGACACACCGACGACGGAGAAGGATGAGGAGTAGGTCTCACCCGTGCCGTCGGGGTCGACTTCCGTGGTGATCAGTTCATCTGCCATCGACAGGATCTTGGCGGTTACGCCGAACACGCCGGCATCCCCCATCCGGTGGGCGGCGGCGATGTAGTCCACGTCGATGTCGGCGATGTACTTCCGCCGCGACATCATCAGGTCGGTCCCCTGCACACTGGCGGCCCCAGCCGGGTTCCAGAAGAGAGCATCGAGCCCGGTGCTGTACGCGACGGACGAGCCGCCCATCGCCGTCCCGCGCGATCCGACCGGTATCCGCAGTTCCTGCCCACCGGCCGAACCGATTTTCAAGTCACTGCCGGCCCCGGCGGTTCCCACCCACAAGAGCGCCACCGCCCCGGCAATCGCAAGCTCACGATATCGCATTCCCTGCCTCCATCTCAAGCGGTCCCGATTCAATGGACCGGGCCACGATTCCGGTTAGTAGGTGTTGAGCTGCTCCACCTCGGTGAACACCGCCACCTTGCCGATCTTGGTGCCGATTCCCTCCGCCTCGACATGGTAGATGTAGAGCCCGGAGGCCACCGGCAAGCCGGTCTCGGTGAGCACATCCCAGACGATCTCGGCTTCAGCCGGATTGTCCTTGACCAGCGTCCGCACCAGATCGCCCGCGAGGTTGAAGATGCGGATCGTCGTCCTCGCCGCCGGTAGATTGACAAACTTGAGGATGCGGTTGAACTGATCCTTCTCCAGTACTGTCACGTTGTAGTACGGGTTCGGGACAGCATGCACCTTGTCGACGGCGTTGGCAATCACCGTACCGTCCACCGTACCCGGCTTGGCGGTCGTGAACTCGAAGACGTCGTTGGGCGTGTTCGCCTTGTTGGTGATGACGCGGATGATTGTTCCCGGCGCCGGACGCGTCGCCTCCGAGGCGTAGTTCTGGAACCAGAAGCGCCCATAGTGCAAACCGGCATAATCCGGGTCATACTGCCCGGAATGCGTACCCTCCGTTTCCCAGGCGACCTCATCATACGGGATATCCCAGAAATAGATGCCGTCGCCCCACGAAAAGCCGCCGCTCGCGTCATCGTCGTTGAGCAGGAAGGTGATCCGGCGGTCCACCGTGATGTCCCATACTTCCAGAGGCACGAGGGCCGGAAGCTCAAACGAGTAGTCACCCTGCCCGAACCAGTCCCAGCAGTGCCCCGCCGCCGCATCCGTCGTGAACCGGAGCTCGTAATCATGATCTGTAGCGCCGCTCCAACTGTATCGGTTGTAACTCTGGTCACCCTGTGGATCGATGTACCATTCACCGGTGGAGTTGAGCGACTCGTGGACATTGTCAGGCGGGCTGACCGGGCCACTGGCGTTGGCCACTTCCTTCACGCTCTTGACACCGGGCTTCGGCCCCAGGACACGGACCACCATACCGTCTACCGGATGGACCCCCAGCGGCTGGGCCTGGTCCTTAAGGAGAATCGTGTCCTGCGTGATGCTGGTCAGGTTCCATGTCTGGTCAACGTTGAACGTGACACGATAAGCGTCGCCAGTGACCGCGCTCTGATCATAGAAGTCCACCAGGACGCTACCGTTTGAACTGCCGGACACGTGTCGAACCGTGTCCGTGGAGCGGATGGTGTCTGCTAGGACCCCCGTCATCGATCGCGGCGTCACCCCTTCGGGCGGGCTCGAGGGCAGGTTCTCAAACGATTCCGACACGATTCCGAAGCTGTTGGGCCCGATCGTGTAGTCTGACTTGTTCAGCGTGTCGTAGTTGTAAGTGGTAACCGCAAAGAAGTACGGCCGGTTGTTGACCAACGATCCGCCGCGAATCCTGTCGTCCGTGATCCACAGCGCGTGGGCCAGGCCGTTGTCGGTTCCATGTTGAACGACGACCCGCTCCTTCCCGTCTGGATTGTCTCTGTCATTGTAGATGCGCTGGATGCCATCGTCGATATCGAAAGTCGCGATCTTCGTCCATGGCCCGGAACTCGAGGCGCCCTGATAAACGTTGAATCCCTCCATCACGAAGGTCTGAATGATCGGCCGCTGGCCGGTCAGAGTGTCGACGGGACCATAGCCAAATTGGACGTTGTCATCGGCTTCGAGCCCCCACAGCAACTGCACACCCTGATCATTGGGTATCGACCACACGGTCGGCGGCGGCGGCGGACCCGGGATGTTGAAGTTGAGGTCAAAGACCGATTGCGCAGTCGCGTCGATCCGCTTGAGTGCCGTGACCGAAGCCAGGTGGTTTTCGCCCTGGCCGACCAGGACTGCCACCACCACCTCTTGCGTGTCGTCGGGGAGCATGGTGAACGGCCCGGAGCTCTCCATGAAGCGGCGGTCGGCAGGATTGACGTCCAGCCACCCCTCGCCGGATACCGGGTCGCCGGAGAAGACATAAGTAGAGACTTCACCGGTCACCGGATTGATGTAGGGACTACCGTCCTTCCCGAGCCCGAGGATGTAGTTGTAGGCCTCGACGTTATTGCTGGGGTCCTCGAGATTCAGATACTTGTTGAACGATACCATCGGCAGGTTGCGATACCCGTCGATCGAGTCACCTCTGCTTGAGACCCACGCCTTCTGTCCGGGCGCGGGCACAATCGGCCCCTGGAAAAAGTCGAATCCCACGGCCGGCGCCGCCACCCCATAGATCCCATCCTCGCCCGCGTTGTAGGCATACCCCAGCGACAGCGTCGTGTCACATCCAACAAAATCGTCGCTGGCGTCGCCCAGATCAGGATCGGACCAGATGGTCACATAGGCATCATCGAGTCGCTTGCCGCCCTTGTTGATGAGCGTGTAGCGCATGAAGATCGTCTGCCCCAGGGCGCCGGCGCGCGCGTAGCCCCACACATAGCATTGCACTTCGACACCGAGCGGTCCGGCCGATCCGCTCCCCTCATCGCTCAGACGCCCCGCCGGGTCGGCATCGTTGAAGACCGCCCACAGCGCCTGGTCCCCCATCAGCAGGGGGATGCGTGTGCCGTCGGCGTCCAGTGAATCCTCACCGGCGGCATTCTTCGCCGCCGGGGCGCCATCATCGAACGGCCAGTCCTGATAGTCGAGACTGTTGCTGCGGTTGTCGCCGACCTCGATCTTGTAGACCCGGAACCCCCCTTGATCGCCCTGGAACGTCCCGTCTTTCATCGGACCCGGGACAAAGTCGTTGGCGTACTCGGCTACCGAGGTGCGCACAGCGCCATTCACCTTCGCCGCCAACCAGACACCGGCGGCGAAGATCACCGACTTGTTCGTTCCCTTGGGGAAGTACAGTCCGTCGTTCTTCCCCATCGAGGCAGCCTTGTCGTAGGCGAACGAACCGGTGTTGGTGACGAACATCAGCAGTGAGTTTGCGTCGAAGACCGTGCCATTGTCGATGATCTTGGTGTCGGCGCGCATCGGCCCTGGCCGGGGAACGGCGGCGCCGATCAGCACCAACGCCGCCAGCGGCATCACCAGCACTGCCAGCAGCCATCTGTCATGTTTCATCCATGTCCTCCTTGCCGGGCCCGGACGACCCATGCGTGTGCTCGCATCCATGTGATCACACCCTCCTTAGAATGACCACCGCGCACCGAACCGGATCTGGCGCGGCGTGTCGTAGTTCCGCGGATCCGCCTGCCGCAGCTCGTATTTCTGCTCGGCCGTCAGATCTGATGTGTCGTGCGGTTCCCGGGTATCCTGTTTGCTTGCGAAGGCTTGCCCCTCGGGAGTTTCCAGCCAGCCGGTGCGATCGGGCAATCCCGAGCCCTCGTAGACATCGACCACATTGTCACGATCAAAGACGTTGATCACCCACAGGTACAGGTCTACGGTCGCGCCGCGGAAGGGGATTTCCCGGTTGAGCTTCAGATCCAGACGGGTCACCCAGGGCGTGCGCCGGGAGTTGATCGGTCCCGCCGGGTTCGTGGGCAGGTTCGACAGCGAAACCTCGTTGTAGACTTCCGCGGGAGAATAGGGGAAGCCGCTCCCGGCGGTGAACACCAGATTCACGCCGGTCCGCTCCAACGGATGCAGGTCCCCGAGCTTGGGCCCCTCCTGGGCGCCGGCACGGATGTCGATGATACCGGTCAGCTTATGCCGCTGGTCGAATTCCAGCGCGCTGGTCAGTTTCGGCGGCTCCGAGTTGACCCAGGCGATATTCTGCTGATCGTTCGCGAACGACCCCGTCCCGCTGGCATACTGCAGGGTGTAGTTGAGCTGTCCCGAAATCCCCCGGCTGCGACGCAGGTCCAGCTGGAACTCCACCCCCTTGACCGTGCCATAGTCGCGGTTGCGATAGGTCGAGAAGCTGTTGGGCGTGGTCGGCTGGGTGACAACTTCGGTCAGATTGTTGATGTCCTTGTAGTAGGCGGTGACATCCACCGCGGTGTAGTCGGACACCTGGCGGCGCCAGCCCACCTCGTAAGCGGTCGTCTCCTCCGGCTTCAGATTGGGATTGCCGAAGGCATAGTAGTACCCGCCGCTCTTGATCTTGAACTCCAGGTAGTCGTAGTTGACGTAGAGATTCTGGAGATCCGGCCGCTGGAAGAACTTCCCATAGGAGAAGTGGAACACCGAACCATCAGCGACCGGAAACGCCACGCCCAGACGGGGGGACAGGCGCGCCACCGACTTTGACTTGGTCAGGTCCTCCGCGGTCAGGCGCTGGGATTCCAGGCTCAGGCTGTCACGCACCTCCTTGGACAGCGTTGTGTCGTTAGCCCGTGTCGCGTCGCGATGGAACGGATCCAGCGGATTCTCCGGATCGATCAGGCGCTCGGTGCGGTAGTCGAAGTAGTCCAGACGCATGCCGGCGTTCACCACCAGCCCTTCCCACTCAAACTTGTCCTGGAGGTACCCGGCCAGGTTGAGTGGATGCTTCGGCCCGTTCAAGCCGCCGTCGTCGACTTCTTCTTCGCCGGTGACGTCATAGCCAAAGTAGTTGATGTCCTGGAATCCCTTGGGCAATCCCTGGTAAATATTGGTCGGCCACAGGTGCTCGTAACGGCGCAGCGTGTGCCGCTGGAACTCCAGCCCGAGCTTCACTTCGTGGTTCGGATTCACTTGGCTGACGAAGTCGAAATCGCCGCCGATGTATGAGGACTGACGGCGCAGGTAGTTGCGGTACACGCGCCCTTCATCCCCCTTGTTGACGAAGGTGTGTTGCTCGTATATCGAGTCCAGGATCCCATCGCCCGAGGTGTCGCGCAGCGCCATCAGCACGTCGATGGTCGTGTCAAACACCACGGTCCCGACCAGACTGTCAGGATAAAGACTCTTGCTGGGATCCGCCGGATCCGGGAATTGCGGCTGCGGTTGGTTGAGGCTGTCCGGAACGAGCTTGATGTCATCCCACGACCAGAACAGCATCTCCTTATCGGTGGTGGGTTCGGCCCCCGGACGCCCGTATCCCCAGATGTTGTCGAAGTAGACCCCGTCGCCCCGTTTGCGGGCGGTGGAAAACCAGCTCCCGGAGAGTGTATAGAACGTCTTGGGATTGAGCGTGTGCGTCACCTCGCCCCACAGCGAGTAATTGCGGTCCTCATAGCGCGGCGTGTGCTTGATATCAAAGAGGT
>Ga0315277_10001218_pt1 | contig 38068 bp, 43 predicted proteins | sample YL17G05_15_MG_FD_203695 | JGI IMG/M metagenome (GOLD analysis project Ga0315277, IMG submission 203695) | Sediment microbial communities from Yellowstone Lake, YNP, Wyoming, USA - YL17G05_15 | ecosystem: Environmental > Aquatic > Freshwater > Lake > Sediment | place: USA: Wyoming | collected...
CCGTCCCAGTTGCAGGTGCTCCAGCTGTTTTCGTCGCTGCCGCAGTTACCGGAGTTGCTGCCAATGGTATCCGTCTGGTGGGCGAAATTCTTGCGAATGGTACCAATGCTCGCGATATCGGCAATAGCCTGCACCGACCCGCGATCCACGCTCCCGCTCGCGAATACCGTACCCGCTACATCGAGCTTGGAGGACGGCCCCGCCGTCCCGATGCCGACCCTCCCGTTCACCGCGTCGACGTAAAGGGTCGAGCCGTTCGCGATGAGGAATTTCGCGACGGTCAGGTTGCCGGGGAAGGCGAAGTCGCCTGTTTCGAACGTTCCGGCCGAAATGGACGAAGCCGTGTGGCCGGGGTCGGCCGCTGCGGCGAATTGCGCGAGCGAAGTTGTCACCAGCAGGAAGGCACATGCGACCAAAACGAACGATAGAGCTGACGCTAGGACTGGTTTTGTTCTGGGCTGAGTTTTCCTGCCGAAGGCTTTGCTGTATGTCGATTTGCCTCCGGTCACTGAACCACTGGCTTTTTCGTCAAACCAGCCCATCCGTCCACCTCCTCGATTCGCCTTGAATCCCCTTTCGGAGCATGATTTTGCGCCGCATTTGCACCGCACCCGGTTTTTGGAAAGCATGAATTTTCATGTTATGTCTTCCATATTTTCGCCTGCTGAAGATTTTTGCTGCATTTTTGCTGCATTTTGCATCAAAACCAAAACGTATTTCACCCCCCTCTTTCCCTTGCCGACCCTAAGCAGAACCCCTTTTTTGACCAGTTCCGTGAGGTCCCTTGTAGCCGTGAATCTCGTTGTGCTGTTTAATCTCTGATATTCTCTGTTTGAGATAGAGCCTTTCTCTTCAACGTATTTTGCCGCTTCAATCTGTCTCGCGTTCAGCCCAAGTTTCGTCAGCTCCTCTTTCGAAACGGGTTTTCTGATCGTAATCACCAAACTCGTGCCCGTGAATTCAAATATAGGCTCCGGCAACAGCCATTCCCTGCACCAGTCTATAATTTTGTTGGTTCCTGTCCCCACCTCTTCCACATACCTGATCCAGAAAAAATGTCTCGCTATTAGGGGGTTCCATGGCTTCGATTCATGTTTCTGCTTTAAAGTCTCAACCGTCCAGCCTTCCGGCAGCCTGCCCGGGTTCCAAAATTCTATCCTGTCATCGAAAATCCTTACCTGCGCGCGGCTTGGTGAAGCATAATCCCTGTGGCAGATTGCATTTGCGACAGCCTCTCTGATTGCTTTTGGCGGGTATTCCCATCTCTCCTGCCTTTCTGTTTTCCCGCTTTCAATCCAAGATTCCAATTTAATATGCTCGAGTACGAATTTTTCGACTCCTTTTATTTGGGTCATCAGGTCACCGTAAATAATTTTCATGTCAAGCATGGATTCGGAAACATTCGCCCCCTTAAAACGAATACATTTGACCTCCGCTGAGGTGAAGAAATTTTGCGGTTCGTGACCGAATAGCAATACAGCGGCATTGGTTAAAATTCCATTCCGTACAACCTTTAGTCTCAATAGGGCTTCCTTGATGGGAACATTTCCCGGCATGTCCAATCCCCTCTCTCTTCGTGCCTCTTTCAAAAACCACTTCACCTTTTCTTTGTCGATATCTTTTAGATTTGCCCCTTCGCACATCTGCCCGTCCCAGTAAATCCCTTTCTTCTCGATAATCATTTTTTCATATTCATCTCTTGAAATTCTTCTGGTTGTGTTGCCAACCCTCTTAAAAGCCCTTCCAAAAGCCAAGACAGGCTTTTCGGCTGATGCTTTAACTTCGATGGCAATCACGCTTCTTTCATCAGCGTTTTCCACTGAAATTGTCGGATAAACTTTAGGTTCGGTATTGTTCACGATTTTGTTTGATAGTCGCTCTACCGTATCTTTTCCAATCTCAATGCCTGTAACCTTTCCGGATTTTGAGACGCCGATGACAATGCGCCCGCCTTTGGCGTTTGCCATGCCCGAGATCGCTTCCACGATCTCGTTGATTTGCGACAGCGATGGCTTCAGTTCAAGCTTCTCCGATTCGCCGCCTTCAATCGATTTTACTAATTCTTTTTCATCCATCATGAATCACCATTTTCGCCAAGCAAGTTCGCGCGCCTGAGTGAAGAATTCCCCAATTGCGGAGGCGTTCACCGATTTGCCTCCTAGCATGGATTTCCTGGCTTTTTCATTCCAGCCCATTTGCGCACCTCCTCGATTCGTTTTGAAGCATGGTTTGTTTCGGTCATCATTCGGTCATCATTCGGTCACCAGTATATAATAGGTAGACTTGCCTTTGCCAACCCTCCTGATAATCTTCATTGCTATCAAATCATTCAGCTCTTTCTTGGCGTATGTGGCGCCTATATCGTTCAATTTACAATATTCCATTCTTGTTATTCTGCCCTTTCCTTTCAAGTAACCCAGTGCTTTTCTTTGCCTCTCATTTATTTCTAAAATTTGAATTTTCTTCTTCTCGATTTCCTCTTCGAATGACTTTCCAGGGCCTGCTAAACTGACTTCAAATCCACCTGAGAGGTTTTGGAATTCAGGTTCTGGTAATTTGCTTTTGAGCATCTCCTCAATCATCCTGTTCGTTCCCGTCCCCCATTTCTCGATGTATTTTATTAAAAATAACGAATCCGCTATGAGTTTATTCCTGGGGATAGATTTGTGTTTCCTTTTCAAATCTTCAGGGGTTAGTGGTTTAGGGAGTTCCCCAGGATTCCATATTTCAATTCTGTCATCGAAAATAGATAACTGAATTTCTCCGTTCGAAAAATAATCCCTGTGCACCAATGCATTTGTTATCGCTTCTTCAAGAGCCCTCAAAGGATATTCCCACCTGTCATACCTTCTGTTAGCATCAAAATAAACCGCATGTCTTATGTGTTGTGTTATAAATTTAACGGCATTTTCCCTTTGTTCAGGTATTGTCCCGTCAAAAATTTTCATGTCTATGAAATCCAAAGATTTTACACCCTTGAATCTTGCACATCTTATCCTTGCCTGCACAAAGAATTTTTGCGGTTTTTTGCCGAACAACAAAATCCCGGAGTTTTTCAGTTTACCGTTCTTGCTCAATCCCAGCTTTTCCAGCGCTTCCTCAATTGGGGTTTCTGGATCTGCATCAAAATCCCTTTCACTTTTTGCTTTCCTTAAAAACCATTTTAATTTTTCTCTATCAATATCTTTCAAATTTGCTTCTGTGCAAATTTGATTGTCAAACTGAACGTTGTCTTTATGCTTTTCCATAACCATCCTTTCATGTTCATCCTTCGAAACCTTCATTGTCGATTTCCCGACTCTCTTGAACGGTCTTCCAAAAGCCAGAACAGGCTTGTTCTCGGACTCTTTAACCTCTATAATGATTACTTCCTTCCCTCCGACCTTCTCCGCCCAGATTCTGGGATACGTTTTCGGTTCCGTGCTGTTTATGATTTTATTCGAGAGCCGTTCTATTGTATCTTTTCCGATTTCAACACCAATTACCCTTCCTGATTTCGTGACGCCAATAACGATAAATCCACCTATCATGTTTGCCATCGCCGAAACCGTTTCTATGATTTCATTTATTTGCGATAGTGAAGGCTTCAATTCAAGTTTGTCCGATTCCCCGTTTTCAATCGAATTTACTAATTCTTTTTCATCCATCATGATTCACCATTTTCGCCGGACCTGTCCGCGCCCCTGAGGTGAAGAATACCAATTGCGGAGCTGTTTGTCGGTTTGCCTCCGCCCTTTCGATTCCCGGTTCTTGCGCGCCAGCTCATCCGGCACCTCCCAGATTCTTTTTATCTCCCTTAGGAGCATGATTTTGCGCCGCATCCATTTCGGAATTATGCAATACGTCCCTCTGTTTTGCCCGGCGGCCTTGCGCCTCAGCATGAGTTAATCGTTTACCTAATCGTTTACCTAATCGTTTACCTGAAAACATAGTATACAGACCTCCCTTTGCCTTTTTTGCCCAGAATTTTTTTCTCGGCCATCTGGCTTAGTTCTTCAAAAGCTATTCTGTTTGATACGGAGTTTATCTCGCGGTATATCTTGTTTGTGATTCTCCCTTTCTTTTTTACATATTCGACAGCTTTCTCTTGTCTGCTGTTCAATTCAACATCAATTTCAACGAACGTCGGCTCTTTAACCGAAGATTCAAAAATAATTTTGGTTTCAACTGGATGTATACTGTAATAAGGCTCCTTGTTGCCCCATTTTCTGCTCAGCTCCCTCATCATGTAAATCCCCGAGCCATACTTCTCAATAAAACCTATATCATAAACCAAATTGCAGAGCACTTCATTGACTGGCCTGTGCTTGGGGTTTCTTGGAGTTACGCCTTTCGGGAAAGTGCCCGGATTGATGATTTCCAGCATGTTGTCAAAAATGAAAACCCTTACGTCTCCTGTTTCAAAATAATCCCTGTGTATAAGGGCATTGATTATCGCTTCCCTTAAGGCCTTTATCGGATACTCGAACTTGTCTTCCCTCCTGAAGCTTTTCTCGGTTCTTATCCCGAGGAGCCTGATGTTCTTCCTTATAAAGTCTTCCGCCTGTCCTATCATCTCCCAAACGGTTCCTTCACAATTGAGGGTGTCCAATGTAGGGTGAGTTACCCTTGTGCCTTTGAATTTAACAATCCTTAACTTGGCGTTTGGCAAGAATTTTTGGGGGCTCTTGCCGAAAAACAGTATCCCGGAATTGGTCGGTTTTCCATCCTTTAGCACTTTAAGGTTATTTAGCAGGTTTTTTGTGCGGATTTTTACCTTTTTGGATACTTTTCTTGCATTTTCCCTTTGTTCAAGGTACCATTTTACCTTTCTGGTGTCTATATCATCATAGGAAGCGTCCTTGCATATCTGCTCATCAAATTTGACCTTATCTCTGTACCTTTCCACAACCATCCTTTCATATTCGTCCCTGGAAACCCTTACAGTTGATTTCCCGACCCTCTTGAACGCCCTGCCACATGCAAGGACAGGTTTATCAATAGCTTCTTTCACTTCAACGGCAATCACATATTTTCCGTCGATGTTCTCCACTGAGATTTTCGGGTAGGCTTTTGGCTCCGTGCTGTTCACGATTTTATTCGACAACCGCTCTACCGTATCCTTTCCAATCTCAAGGCCTGTTATCCTTCCGGATTTTGCGACGCCTATGATGATATGCCCGCCTCTCGCGTTTGCCATGCCCGAAACCGCCTCCACGATTTCGTTGATTTGCGACAGCGATGGCTTCAGCTCAAGTTTGTCCGATTCCCCGCCTTCAATCGATTTTATTAATTCTTTTTCATCCATCGCAAATCACCTTCATCATAATTCTCAGCATTCCGGAGATGGAAAATCCTCCGGTCACGGAGGCGTTTATCGGTTTACCTCCGCCGTTTCGATTCCCGGTCCTTTCGCGCCAGCTCATCCGGCACCTCCATTTTCTCTTTCGCCATGATTTTTGGCAGTATGAACTATTCCCATTTCTACACCAGCCTTATTCCGTCCCTCAGTATGCCTTTGACCAGAGGGTCTTTCTTGCCGCCGTAAAACCCCGGTTTGTCGAAGTAGTGAGTCTCGATTCTTTTTCCGTAGAGCTTCTCCAGTTTTGCAACGGCTTTCGTTATTCTGTTTTTTCCAAGCCTTCCTGCCGCCAGTATTGCAATGTCGATATCCGAATTTTCGGTGTAAACGAGCTTGGAATATGAGCCGAAAAGATAGGCGTCAACGCCCTTGTGCAAAGACAGCTCTGCGGTCAGGTCCAGCACAAGCAGATACACGTCAAACGGGATCTCCCTCAGTTGCCTGTATTGCTTCGAGCACATTTCGATTATCGCCCTCGAAGAGGGGTTCTCGAAATTAACGGAATAGCAGTTTCCTTTCCGGGCAAGCACGCCGGACGACAGCAATTTCAGAAGAGCCTTGTCAAGAGGGACGTTGTTGAGCCTGGTTTTTTCCTTAATTTCCTTCCTGTTGAATCTCGAGCCCGGAGACAGCGAGAACAGGCTGAGTATCTTGTACGCGTCCTGGTTGAATATCTGGCTTATCATTTTAATTCACCCTCCAGTTTTCTTATGGCTTCGAGATACGGCTCGACCATGTTTTTCAGGAAATCTCCCGCTCTCCTCCTGTATTCCCCTTTCATGAATTCCGTCCCGGTGTAATACTGGACTTTAACTCTTTCCTTCCTTGCTTCCGCAAGGTCGTTAGCCAGGCGTATAAATTCGCTGTAGCCCTTTTCGAGCATTTCCGAAATCTTGGGCTTTCTCAGCACCTCTCTGACCACCTTTATGGTCGTCGCGTGGACTTCAATCTCCATTTTCAGCCTGAATTTCTTCGCAAGCAAAAGCTTCGTAATGTCATGCATCGCGTAATAACCGGATATTATGCTCCATCTCGGAAACGTTCCTAGGGTAAATTTGCAGTGCTCAAGGTTGTCCTTGTGCGAATTTTCAAAGAAATTGGCATACCTGCCTATTTCCAGCTCCCCTATCCTGCTTACCTTTCCTTCCCTCATCAGCGTTTCTATTCTCACCATTTTACCACATTTATGGTATTTATTTCTATTTTATTTAAATACTTTACCATTTTATTGGTATTTTTGATACCATTTTGTTTTAATGAGCCGTTTATCGGTTTACCTCCGCCGTTTCGAATTCCGATCCTTTCGCGCCAGCTCATCCGGCACCTCCATTTCATTCTACACTTCACCCCACAGCAATGCCAAAATGCCTTCAGCCTTTTTGACAAAATTTTCGCATTTTCCCGCGGTTATTTCCACCAGCTCATGCTCGGCCTTTACCTTCGTTCCGTACTGAAATTCCTCCCTGAGGCTTTTGGTGTCTCCACCGGCCTTCTCGCCGATGGTTCTGATGGAATTCAAATCATCCATGTCCATGCTTATTTTTTCCTCCGAGATTAGCTGTTCCATGACAGTGAACGTGCACTCCTGATTCATGCTCTCATATCCAAAATGCGAAAGAATGGCCAGGCACGCGTGATACATGGCATAAAATGCAGCGGAGAAAATCCAGTCATTGAATTCCTCCAGGCCCATGACCTTTTTCAAAAACTTCAGGTTGTGTTCGGCTTTGTGCAAATATTTCTTTGAATCACTGACGCTCGGCTTTACCATCCTGAGACCTTTGTGTTTCCTCTTTTCGGTTTTGCCCTTCTTCAGGCACCATTCGATTTTTCTTTTGATGCTCATAGCGACCTCCCAATCAAATCCCAGTATTCATGTTCGCCTTTAACCACGATACCCTCCCTGATTATCTCCAGAACCAGGCTTTCCCCGGATTTTATCTTCTCTGAAAATTCCCCGTATTCCATGTAGACGGGTGATATTCGCGTGCCCGAAGCTAATTTTTCCGTTTCCCCGACCGGCAAGTCATGCCCGAGCAGAAGCAGGTCGATATCCTTGGCGCCCCTTTCCATTCTTGCAGCGGAGCCAAACAAAACCGCAACACAGAATTTATCCAGAACCCCCGAAAATTCTCCGTATACTTCAGGTTTTTGGGCAAGGAATCTCCTTCTCCTCTCTATCGAACTCAGCTCGCAGTATTTCATCGTGTTTGGATTTTTCAGATTCAGCCTGTAGAAGATGTTGTTTCCTTTCTCGGTCCCTATTACTTCTTTTCTTTTTTCCATCTCCTTTAACATTCTGTAAACAGTTGCCACGCTTGTCTTTGACAGCTTTGAAATTCTGTTTATATTGAAACCTTCGGCCGGATTCGTACCCAACGCTTCGACCACTCTTAACATGTTTTCAATTTTCATAAACCCCCCCTTTATTCCATTTATGAAATAATTATTCCATTTATGAAATAAATATCTGAAATCCCCGGATCCGAGCTTAAAACTTTCCCCCCTCAGACCAGTTCATTCGGCACCTCCTTTTTGCCTTCTAGACGGGCTTTTGCCAGCATGGATGTTTTGTTGGCCTGCTGCAAGCACGTAATATCCCTTTTTATCCGAACCTGCCCTTTTCACCAGTCCGTTTTTTCTGAGATATGCAAAGTCTCTCTTTACCGTTTTTTCGCTCACTTTAAGGTACGATAAAACATCCTTTGTTGTAATTTTCCCTTTCTTCCCGATTAATTCAAATATGAATTTTTGTCTCGAAATTACAGGGACATTGCCCCTCCCGGGCCTCATGAATTTTACAGAAAAAAAACCGTTGAAGTCAAAAACGGGCTCCATCAGCCCGGCATTTTTCATAAGATTTCTCATTTTGCTGATGCCGGTTCCCATTTTTTCTATGTATCCTGCCCGGTGGAGCATTTCCCCAATTAGCGGATTCCTCAAGATACTTCTTTTCCCGAAGTCTTCGATTCTCAGGCCTTTTACAAGCCCGCCGAACGCTGAGCCGTTTATCGGTTTACCTCCGCCGTTAGATTTCCAGTTGTTTTTGCGCCAGTTCATTTTCTTATCCCTCCCTTTCCTTTCGACCAGTTTTTCTCCATGCCACCGCCTAAAAGTCCGAGTTGTAGTGCAGTGTCCCCGTGAAGTTCATATTCCCCATTGCCCCGTTTATGTAGCCTACAACGCCAGTCGAATTCCTCACGATGAAATAGTTGTTGCCCGAGGGCGCTGGATTCGGCCCCCTGTAGAAGTACCCGCGGGTCGCGAGGTTCCCGCTGCTGTCTATGTACAGGACGACCGCCGTGACGTTCCTGACCATGAAGCTCCCTGCGGGCGGGGAAAGCGACGACTGCGAAGGCGACCAGCTGCCCTTGACGTCGACGTAGCCGAACTTGTCGAACCTTGCCTTCACCACTCCGGCAGAGTTCTTCACGAGGAAGCAGTTGTTGGAGGCGTCGCACGTCGTCCCGTGGCCGCCGTTCAGGATGTCGCCCGGCATGCAGTCGTAGCTCGCGTTGCATACGTACCCGCTCGCGCACTGGGCGTTTGCCAGACAGTCATACCACGTCCCCGAGTTGCAGTAATCCGTGTCGCCATTGCCGTCCACGTCGGTGGAAACGCTCCCGGTATCGTAACAGACGCTGTTATTGACGCAGTCGGTCGAAGCCGAGCAGCATGCGTCATCCGCGCTGTTTGACGCATATCCGTTGTGCATCGAGGCAGAATCTGCCGCCCTTGTTCGGTTGAATTCGCTGGCTACCTCATCCCCGCAGCAGGTCGATGCATCAGCCTCCCCGCTAATATTCCAATGGGGTTTGGCTGTCCCCATCGTGCAATTGCACCAGTTCTCAGTATCGTCCCAGCCTACCGTGTAAAGGTTGAATGAAGTGGAAGTGTCGTTCGAATAGACGGCGCAGCTAGCGTCCCCGCCAGCGGACGAGGCGTTCTCGACCGCCGTGTATTGCCCTTCCGTCGTGCAGAACGTGTAGCCTATGCTGCGGGTCCAGGTTTCATTTATATAAAATGGCGTCGAGCTGCAGGCGCCGGAAGAGCTCTGGTACGTCAGGTTATACTCGCGGCTTCCCCCTCCGGAAGGGGCGGTTATCTTGACCCACATGTTGTTGACGTCGCAGCAGGCGCATGGAGAAAGATCGGTTCCGGTGCAGTCCGCGAAATTCTCCGCATACGCAGTTTCGCCCAAAAACGAGAATTCCAGGTAGTGGTGGCCGGTCGCGAGAATCCTCAGGACGAGCCTTGCCTTGCCGTCGCAGTCCCAGTCCCTGGCAACGATCTTGCCGTTGTCCGCCCCTTCGGTGAACGGCTCTTCCATCCCTTTGCCGGAAAAATGCTCTTCAACGTCAATCTTCCTCCCGCCGCAGTACAGCTGGACGTATTCCACGTCCTTCCGGAAGAACGTCGCCCCGTACGCCTCTATTCCCAGGTCGCCCTTCCCCGTCGTTTCGAACTCCACCTCCCATCTCCCCCAGAGAGTCGGCTTCGAGACAGGGTTCAGGATTTTTATATGTTCGGCCTGCGCATGCGAAGGTTTCTGCAAAAGCATGTCCACGATCATGTTGAAAAGCGTGGTCTGCTCTGCCCTGACGTATATGGGCAGCGTTGCGATGAGCAGGCAAACGGCCAATGAAACCGGAACCATGATTTTCCTGTTCATTCCCCGCCTCCGTCGTTCCCGTTATTTCCGTCCTGAACCCGGATTCCCGAGGGCGAATACAGCTTCGCCTTGCCTACGTCTCTCCTGCTGACATGGCCCTTCGCCTCCAGGGCGGAAAGGTATTTAGAAGCCGTTACCCTGTGTATGCCGGTCCTTTCTGCTATTTCGAGTATGGTCAGGGAGGTGCCGGATTTTTTGAGCGCGTTCAGTATCATCTCCTCTAAAAAAGCAGGCCCCATCCAATCCCCCCAATGCCGAAAGGCGCTCGCCGCGAACGCCGCACGCTCTTTGACATCAATGTCAGTTTTTTAACATCCATGTCAATATTATATAATTGGCATAAGTGGTATAAATCTATTATAAAAAGTTTTGATGTTAAGACTGTTAGACTTAAGAATTTAAAGGCGAATAGAAATCCATGAAAAAGCTGAAAATATGCATGATAAGCAAATATCCCCCCCACAAAGGAGGCACGTCCTCCTTAAACTACTGGCTTTCGAGACGCCTGGGGGAACTGGGGCATGAAGTTCACGTCGTGACCGATCCCCCGGAAACAGGTGAAAACTACCTCAAAAATCTGGATGCTGAGCAAATCAGTGATTACGAACCCAAGAACGTAAAGGTGCATGGCGCGGAATCAGTTTCCGGTACAAATTTGAAATCAAGAGTCTCGTTTCTGGTCAATTTTTCTCTTGGCGTTATGGAAGAAAATGCCATTGACGTGATAGACACCAAGTATTTCATACCCTATGGTGTCGCAGGGTTTTTCTTAAAACTGATCAAAGGAAAACCTCTTGTCACACGGCACGGGGGAAGCGACATGCTTTATCTGCTAAAAGACCCTTCTTACAGAACGCTGCTGATAAGCATGCTGAAAAACTCTGATAAGATAATTCTAGACCCGTCCAAACTTGAAGAGATAAAAAGTTTGGGAGTAGAAGAAGAAAGGATAGCTGCTTGCAGCGACCACGTAAATGGCACCGGGCACGTATCAGCGAAGGAGGCAAGGAGATTTCTTGAAAAAACGGGTATAGATGACGCATTCCCCATAATAGGATGTTTTGGCAAAATCTCAAGGGGAAAGGGTTTAATCGAATTGCTGAGCAGCCTGTCCAAAATAAAGAACGAGGAGTTTCTGCTGCTTCTGGCCCCAGAAGCTGAAAGGGGTATGATAAAATCTTGCGTCTCCAGATCCGGTCTGGAAAGAAAAACCAAAATCCTGGACTACCAGCCTCCTTGGCTGATGCCGTATTTATACCATTCTTTGACTGCGCTTATAGCGACAGAAGTTGATTTTCCTGTCAAATTCCACACGCCGCTGACAGCATACGAGGCCTTCGCTTCCGGCAAATGCACGGTCATAAGCGAAGAAACCCATGAAAAATATCAATTTAAAAATCTCAAAGATGGCGTGGATGCCGTCATCGTCAATCCAAAAGATACCGGTAATTATGCCAAAAGACTGAAATGGATAATCAGAAATCCCGAGAAAGCAGAGGGGATAGGCATCAACGCGAAAAGCTCTGCCCGATGTTCCAACAGAGGAGTCATCCTTAAAAAATTACTTGAAATATACGGCGAGACGGCAGAAAGTGGTTAAATGCACATGTGGCTAAAGCCGAAATCCTTCCACCTGCAATGGCACATCACGGAAAGATGCAATTTCAGGTGCAGGCATTGCTATGCTGAAAAGGCATCAAAGGAGCTGTCAGCCAGGGAGCTTTCCGCCGTACTCGACCAGTATATCGGCATGATAAGGATATGGGAGCTTGACAAGGGCAACCGCCCGAGAAAGCTTACAATAGGCGGCGGGGAGCCTTTCCTGAGGGGCGATTTTTTCGGCCTCCTGAAAATCATAAAGGAAAACAGGGGCATGTTCACGTCCGTCGGCATAATGAGCAACGGCTCGATGGTATCGAAAAGCATCGCAAGTAAGCTGAAGAATCACGGGATTTCAGGCGTCCAGATAAGCATGGAGGGGACGGAAAAGGTCAACGATGATATAAGGGGGAAAGGTTCGTTCAAAAAGGCTTTGAGGGGGATAGCGAATCTGAAAGAGGCCGGCGTGCCCGTGGGAATTTCCGTCACCGTACACAAGGAAAATCACGGGGATTTTTCGAATCTTCTGGCATTCCTTGAAAGCTTGGGCATAAAATCGATAGGCGTGGGCAGGCTCGTCCCGGCAGGGAGGGGCGCGCGTCTGGGAATGCTCGAACCTCTGGAAATGAAGAGATTTTATGAAAGAACAATGACCCTGAAAAAGGCCGGAGCGGCCAGAGGCATGCACATACATACGCATTGCTCGGATTCGCTTTGGTTCATCGAGAACCGGAACCATGAAACACACGGCTGCTCCGCCGGCTATGACAGTTTCTCCATACTCCCGGACGGGGGCGTCGTCCCGTGCAGGAGGCTTCCCGTAAGGGTCGGGAATGTTTTGGAGAGGAGTCTTATCGACATCTGGTACTCGTCGGATTTCCTCTGGAAACTGCGGAACAAGGGGAACATATCCGCCTGCAGAGACTGCGGGTTTTTCGGCAAATGCTTCGGAGGGGCGAGATGCGTGGCTTACGGCTATTTCAACGACAGCTTCGCTCCCGATCCGCAGTGCTGGAAACTGTTCAATGCGCTGCCGGGAAAAATGAAATTTCCAGCCGTAGCCGGCAATCGCGTCGTGTTCAATGAAGCTTATACCGAAAATTTCAACCCCGAGAAATACTTCAACGAGGCATCCGATGTTTAAATTGTTTAGCTGAAAGTTATGGTTATGGACAAACCCAAATACGAGATAGGGAAGGTGGAGATTCTCCTCGGCTGGGTGTGCAACAACAACTGCATGTTCTGCTCAGTCGGGCACAAGCTTTCCGAGAGAAAAATTAAAGACTGGAATTTAGTCAAAAAGCATATAGATTACGGGAAAAGCGTGAATTCGGAAACCATATCATTTTCAGGCGGGGAGCCCACCATAATAAACTATCTCGAAGAAGCGGTGAAATATTCGAAAGAACTTGGATTCAAGACCATAGAGATACAGAGCAACGGCAGGATGTTTTCATATCCGGATTTTGCGAAAAAGATTGTCGACGCAGGAGCAAACCGCTTCCTGATATCGATACATGCGGACAACCCGGAACTCGGCGACGCAATTAACAGAGTAAAAGGCTCATTCGACCAAACTCTGGAAGGCATTAAAAATCTGAAAAAATTGGGCGCGGAAAACCTCAGGTTCAGCGTGGTCATAAACAAGCTGAATTACAAAAGGCTGAACAAAATAATGGAATTCCTGCTTGCTTTTGACCCCATAGGCATCCATGTGAGCTACACCATCATAGACGGGCACGCATACACGAACAGGGACAGCATAATGCCGCCCAAAATGAGCGTGATCGCCCCCCATGTGCATGAAGCCATAAAGACGGTTAAGAATGCCGGGAAGGAGGTCTGGATTTATTCGTTTCCGTACTGCCTCATGCAGGGATATGAGTTCGCCATAGCGGAAAAGGGCAATTTCGACTCGCACCTCATAGGTCCTGACTTCGAAGTATCGCTTCAGGAAAACAGGCATAAACATAGAATGAAAAAGGAATCATGCGAAAAATGCAGGTATTACAAGGTGTGCCTCGGGCCGTGGAAAAGGTATGTCAGGATGCACGGCTTCGGCGAGTTCAAGCCGGTTGAAGGCAAAATGATAGAAGATGAAAAGGATTTGATGTCGCAGGGATATAGAATCTAACGGTGCCCGATGTTATGAATGAGATAAGAAAGATAGAAATCGTGACCGGGTTCGCCTGCAACAACAACTGCATGTTCTGCTCGGTAGGAGACAAGCTGAGGTCGTTTGACAAAACCACGGAGCAGATAATAGCCGACATAGACAGGGCAGTTTCAGAAAACCCCGAGGAGATAAACTTCACAGGCGGGGAGCCGACCATAAGAAGGGATATTCTGAAGCTTGTTTCTTACGCAAAATCAAAAGGTGTAAAAAAAATCCGGGCAACAACAAACGGCAGGATGTTCTCATACGAAAAATTCACAAACGATATTGTGGAGGCGGGCCTGACCGGCGCAATATTTTCCGTGCACTGCCCCGATGCGAAACTGCATGACAGGCTGTCCGGCGTGCCGGGCTCATTTGGGCAGACGATAAATGGCCTGAAGAACATTAGCCTGCACGGAAAAACGATAGACGTGAATACTGTAATCACATCGGAAACTTACAAACTCCTTCCGCAAACCATGGAAATGGTAAAGGATTACGTGAGGTCCGTATGCCTCATTTTCCCGACAATCGACGGCCACCTGAAGCTGAACAAAGAACTGATACCCAGAATGAAAGACGCCGAGAAACACATACATGCGGCAATAGACGTGCTCAAATCCGCGGGAAAACAGGCGTGGACCATGAATTACCCTGTCTGCTTCATGAAAGGATACGAAAGATTTTCATCCCTGACGGAGCTTAAAACCAAGATGTTCTGGCCACATATGGACACTATTCTTGATGAAAAAAGAAAGGGGGACAACACGCTTGTGGACGCATGCAAAGACTGCAGGTACAATCTTGTTTGCATAGGGGTCATGAAAAATTATGTCACTGAAATGGGCGACAGCGAGATAAAACCGGTAAAGGGCGAAAGCGTAAAGAGCGCGAGCGAAGTGTATGGTGAAGGGTGATTTCATTGGTTGACTGGCCTCTGACATTCAAATGCAACAACAACTGCCTCTCATGCATATACAACATGGAAATTGCCTACAAATTAAAGGTGGGTCAGCCAAAGGAAGAAGCGATAAAGAAAGTGATAGACAGCGTCAGACCAGACGACATACTTGGTTTGACCGGCGGGGAGCCGACCATAAGGGATATCTTCTTCAAAATTCTCGAATACGCAAAAAAAAAGGACCCGGAAATGAACGTATTCGTAGTTTCGAACGGCAGGATGTTTTATTACAGGGAATTTGCCGAGAAAACGGCCAGCGTAGGGCTCAAAAACCTGAAGGTTGGCATCGCGCTGTATGGCCATACAAAGGGATTGCATGACGCCATAACCAGGATTCCCGGAAGCTTTGAACAGACGATAAAGGGAATCCAGAATCTCATTGGCTTGAACGTGCCCGTAGAGCTGAGGATTATAGTGAGCAAAATAAACTATAAATGTTTGAAGGAAATGGCCGATTATATCGCCGGGAATTTAAAGGGGGTTTACAGGGTCGTTTTCATTAACATGAAATACACGGGCAACGCCTACATAAACAGGAAAGTCCTCTTCGTGAAATACAAGGATGTTGTTCCCTACGCCGAAAAGGCCGCGGATTTGCTGCTTGGGAATGGCATAGAGGTCAAGCTTTTCCACTTCCCCCTCTGCACGATAAAAAGGAAATACTGGGATTTGGCGAGAGGCGTCACGAAGCAGGAAAGCGAACTCATGTTCGTAAAGGAGTGCAAAAAATGCAGAATGAAGGGCGAATGCCCGAGGATATGGAAGAGCTACTGGGTGCTGGCCGGGGACGGCGAGTTCAAAACCATTAAAATCAGGTAAAATCGATTATCATCCCGTCATGTTCATTTCCCTTTTTTATTACACGAATTGTTTCCTCGTCCATCAGAATCCTGATCTCATCGTCTTGCACAACAATCCTGTTACCGCTTCTGAAAATTTCATCCGGGTACAATGATTTTATTGGAAATACGCTCTCGTATTTTATCATATTTTTATTTTTGACCATGCCATTGAATATTACCCAGTTAAAGTCGTCAAAAACCAGGAATGGATGTTTTAGCGCAGATGCTATCTCATTTGCAAATTCAGGCAATTCTGCCTTTAAAATCCTCAGCACATCCCTGCCCATTTTAACGCTTTCCTTGCAGTCATACGAACATGGGATGTGCGAAATCAAAAAATAATCCATAAACTCGTCTGTTTTGTTAAGTTGTTGCACCGTTCTTAATTTTTCAACTTGTCCGCTTATTTTGGAATTGAAGTTGAAGATATTATTCGTGTGAAAATTCGGTTTTGATTTCGTGTTCAGAAAGGATTCTGTACAACATAAATTGCCTTTCTTCATTAAATTTTTATGAATGTCAATATAAAAGTTCACACAGCATTCAGGATACCCTAAAATTTCCCCTACTTTCTTGACGTTGCCATTTTTTTCGGCCTCCGAAAGTTCTCCTGCCAGATTTTTTGACTTCGTGATATAAACTATATAATCAAGATTTTGAGGAGTAACGTTATGAATTTCCTTATAAGTTTTAATCAGGAAAATCAAACCATATTTTTCAAACGTGCATTTTAACGCTTCCATTGCCGGCTTTTTAGCCTGCGGAATGGAAAATCTCAGAGCGGGTTTTACGCCATTCTTCAGCGCCAGAAACTCTTGTTTGGCAAGATAGCATATGTTTTTCAACTCATCCGGATAAACCATACAAAAAGTTTGATTTATTCAGATTTATAAAATTTATTGGTATATGAAAGGTATGGAAAACATAAACCCCGCAAGAATTGAACATTACTTCACCCCCGAAGTCTGCGTGGGCTCGGAATGCAACAACGCCTGCCTGTTCTGCTCCGTAGGAAGCCCCACGGCGTTCAAATGGAAGACTTTGGATGAAATAAAGGAGGAGATGAAGGTTTTAAGGCAGGTTGCAAACAACGTGAAATTCACGGGCGGGGAAGTCACGATAAGGAAAGATTTAGCGGAGATGATATCCTTTGCCAAGTCGCTCGGTTTTCAAAAAATAATAGTGGAAACCAATGGCAGAATGTTTTATTATGAGGATTTTACCAAAAAAATTTTTGAGGCGGGGGCAACAGATTTCCTGATATCAATCCACGGCCATAAACCGGAAATACACGACGCCTTGACAAGAATTCCTGGCAGTTTCGAGCAGACCGTGGAAGGTCTTAAGAATCTTGCAAAATATTATAAAGGCGGCGTAGGCGTGAACGTCGTAATCACAAGACCTAACTACAAATATTTACCTGAAATTGTAAGTTTTCTTTCTACAGTTCCTGTAAAACACATAACTTTAAGCTTCATTACCGTATGCGGCGCGGCAGCCAGAAACAGGAGCATTGTGCCAAAGAAATCAGAAGTAATTCCATATGTTAAAAAGGCCATCGATGGATTGAAAAACCAGATGGTGTCTTTGAATCACTTCCCCGTATGCCTTCTCGCGGGCTACGAAAAATATGCAAGATTCATGAAAGTTCCGATAAGGACTCAGATAAAGAATCCTAATTACATAATAACCCTGGAATCCCAGCTGGCAAAGGTAATGACAAAGGGGGAAAAATGCAAACAATGCAAATATGATAACTTATGCGAAGGGTTGTGGAAGGAGTATGTGAATCTTTATGGCTTTGATGAATTCATGCCCGTGCCGGGCAGAAAATTGCAAAACATTGAGGAATTTGAAGCGGAGCTAAGGGGCATGTGAAATGGCAACAAAGAAGCTGTCATTGATTCTTGGATACGAATGCAACAACAACTGCAGATTCTGTTACTGCGCCGACAAAAGATTTGATAAAAAAATAGGCCGCAAAAAAACTGAGGACGTAAAAAGCGAACTTGAAGAAGGCATAAAAAGGGGCTGCAATTTTGTAGATTTTTTAGGAGGCGAACCAACAATAAGAAATGATATTTTCGGGCTCATAGCACATGCAAGAAAACTGGGCTACAAAACAATAGGGATGACCACAAACGGAAGGATGCTTTGCTACAGGGACTTCGCGGAAAAAATTCTGAACGCAGGCCTGAATCATATAATCTTTTCAATACACGGCCATACGGCTGAGCTGCACGATTATCTGACAAGATCGCCGGGCTCATTCGAACAGGCAACCATCGGGATGAAGAATGCAAAGGGGATAAAGCCAGATACCTACATATGCACCAACACCGTTATAGTCCGGCCCAATTACAAATACCTGCCGCAGATAGCTGAGAACAACATAAAACTCGGGGCAGACGCATGTGAATTCATTTTCATCCATCCTCGCGGCAACGCGTACAAGAATTTCGATGAAATCGTGCCGACAATAAGCGAAATCGTTGATTATATCCCCAAAACAATACTAGTGGGAAGAAGCCGCGAAATAAAGCATTTCGTGTTCAGATATCTGCCCGTATGTTACATGCTCGGCGTTGGATATGAGTCGTATCTCAGCGAATACGAAAGCAGGGAGAGGTTCAAGGAGGAACACGTGGGTCCTGAATATCGAGACCTTAATGTGGAAGAAAACAGGAGGAAATACGGCAGGGTTAAAGGCAGGCAATGCAAAGCATGCAAATATGACAAGGTATGCGAGGGTATATTCAAGGAGTACGCTGAGAAAAGGGGATTTGAAGAACTAATTCCGGTCCCGTGATTATGAATGGCATAGGTTTGACAACTGTGAACACTATTTCTTTCGCCAACTCGGTATATTTGCTTTTCACTAATTTTACATTCCCTGTCTATTTAGATGTCCACTTGCAATTATTTAATTTTAATTAGAATAGTATATCCAAAGGTGGTATCATAAAGATATTGGGGATATCTGACGGGAAAGAAGGGAGCGCCTGCCTGGTTGATGATGGAAAGATCATCTATGCTGTTGACGAGGAACGGCTAAGCAGGGTTAAGATGCAATCAGGCTTCCCCCAGAATTCTGTCGAGAGGATACTTGGGGAACATAAGGATATAGATGCGGTGGCCGTTGGGGGAATACTCACCCCGTTCGTACTGACAAGAATGCTAAGACGTTTGCAAAAAATGGAGAGCAAGGTTTTGGCCGGGAAGAAAAATTCAAAATCATTCGTTTCTGATTTCATAAAGTTCAAACTAAAATGGTCCTTGATTAAACCGGATTCTGTCTGGTCAGTAGCGCAAAAACCATTTATCATTAGGTTTTTAAGGAGGGATTTGCCTGAAAGGCTCAGGAGAAAACCTTTGACCATTGTCGATCATCACCTGGCGCATGCGAGTTCTGCATATTTCACCTCGGGGAAGAAGAAGGTTCTCTGCATAACTGCGGATGGATACGGAGACGGCGTTTCGCTTACCATAAACGCATGCGAGAACGGGAATATAAAGAGGGTTTATGAAACTGGTGCCTGGGACTCATTCGGCCTGTTTTATGGCCTGATAACCTTGATGCTGGGTTTTAAATCGCACATGCACGAGGGAAAGATAACGGGCCTTGCCGCGTACGGAAACGCTGAAAATGTAAATATGAAATTCCCGCTTGTGAGCAGAGGAAGGAGAATTTGTTATCTGGGCGAATGGGGCAGGAAGGGTGTGGAGAAATTTGCCGAGGAACTCCGTGAAAATTCAAGGGAGGATATAGCGGCATGGCTGCAGAAGAACCTGGAAAATGAAATATGCAGGTTAGCGAAGAAATGGATAAATGAAACCGGAATAAGGGACGTTGTCCTTGCCGGAGGAGTTTTTGCCAACGTGAAACTCAACCAGAGAATATGCGAATTGCCCGAGGTGAAATCTGTTTATATATTCCCGGATATGGGAGATGGTGGATTATCTGTTGGCGCTGCCATGTACGTCTGGTCGAAAAGGATAAATAAACAAAGAAATGAAATCAGATATCAGAATTTGAATCATGTTTATCTGGGGCAGGAATACTCGAATAAAGAAATAGAAACGGAGTTGGTAAAGCACGGATTGGAGTATAAATTTTATATGGAAATAGAACCGGTAATAGCGAAGTCGCTTTCTCAGGGAAAAACGGTTGCGAGGTTCAAAGGCAAGATGGAGTTCGGACCTCGTGCGCTCGGCAACAGGAGCATATTGTATCAGGCTACAGACCCGGCTGTCAATGACTGGCTGAACCGAAAGCTGAGAAGAACTGAATTCATGCCATTCGCCCCTTCCACGCTCCTTGAATATGCCGGTTTGTGTTATGAAAATTACAAAAAGGCTGTGCATGCTGCCCATTTCATGACCGTAACTTTTCGCTGCACGGATTGGATGAAGAAGAAATGCCCTGGGGCAGTGCATGTTGATGGAACTGCAAGGCCCCAGCTGGTTAATAAAAAGTTTAATCCATCATTTTACAGTATGATTGACGCTTACAGAAAGGTAACAGGCATACCTACGGTCATAAATACCAGCTTCAACATGCACGAAGAACCCATAGTCGAAAACCCGGATGACGCGATAATGGCATTTGTCTCGGCAAAGCTGGATTATCTTGCAATCGGAAATTATCTGGTAAAAGGTGAATGAGGTGCTGGAAAACATAGTGAGTATTCTGGAAGGTAGCAGGAGTCTTTTGCCATCGCTCCTCCCCATATTCTTCACGATAAGCTTTCTCCTCATACTAATATCTTTTGTCCCAAGCTTCCGCAACATAAGAAAACAGTTCAATATAAAAAGAATTACATGGGTTATGCTTGCTCTCATAGTCGTGCTTGGGTTTTTCTTGAGGATCCTGACCCCCGTGTATCTGGCTACCTATAATGATGAATTTATACACATAGACACGGGCAAGAATATCGTTAGCTACGGCAAAGCTGAGATGTGCACAGCTGGATACAGAAATCTGGAAAACAAGAATTGCCAGCCTTTCAACGAGCCTGCCGGATTTCCCTACGTTGTTGGCATGTTCTTCCTTTTTCTGGGGGTAAGCCTGGCATCTGCATACGCGGTTAACCTCATAATTGGGTCTCTCTTGAGCGTGGTCGTTTTCCTGTTCTGCTTCTTATTGTTCAAAAGCGAGAAAACCGGCTTGTATAGCGCATTTGTAGTTTCGATCCTTCCGTTATACATATTGCTTTCAAGAAACATCGAGCCGGACACGGTGTCCGCATTCTTTATTTTGCTAACGTTTGTGGGTTTCATTTTGTTTTTCAAAATAAGGGATCTCAAAACAGGAATTTTCGCGACGAGCATTCTCGCGTTCTCTATTCCAATAAAACAGGAAGGCATACTCCTGATACCGTTAGTCTTATTGCTTTCCACTCTCTTCCTTAATCTGGAAAACCTCAAGCGCGCAATTAAGAATTACAAGCATTGGTTGCTATTTGCGCTTCTGATAGTCTTGATAACCCCGCACATTTTCCATTTGTCCCTGGAACTTTATCCTCCATTATTTTATGGCAAAACGACAGCAACAGGAGTTGGCGGGAAATTGCTGAACTTGGGTAATTTATCTATGAGCGCACCAGTCCTGAACAATGTAATGTACGGAAGCTTCTACCCCATACTGATAAACCTGTTTATCGTGATCGGTTTGATACACGCCTTTAAAAAACACAGGAAAGAATGGATATTTTTAATACTTTTCTTCTCTTTTTACATGTTCGTATACCTTACGTATTCTGGCAGAATACTTGAAAAGTATTTGATAACAGGTTTAATTCCACTGCTCTGCTTTGCTGGCGTGGGAATGTATGTGGTTGAAAGGTTTGCAGCTTCGAGACTACATGGAACTGCAAGAAAGAAGATGATCAATTTTGCAATACCTCTGATTCTTGTTCTAGTTTTATTCCTGTGGTCCGTGCCTTATTTTTACGATGTGCGTGAAGGCCTGAAACCTCTCAAGGTTAATCACGGCTTCCAAAGGGGCGCAATAGAATACAAGGAAATTGAGGCTATAAACTCAATGGGCGAGAAAATAGACCCTTCCTGTTACGTTGTGGCAGAAAAGCCTTTTCTTTTCTCGGCGACCGATTTAAAGATAATAAGAACGAATTCTGTTTTATCAAATCCAAAACTAGTAAGCGATGCTATAAAGAACAAAGGTTGCATCCTTTATTTTAAAGATCTTTATTGCACGGATTTTTACTCCTTGGGCAGTAGATGCGGAATTAAGAATGAATCATTCGCTGGCTGCGAGGAATTAAGACAAAATATCACATCCAATTGCAAGAAGATGGAAGAACAATTTAAACTTCAGTCATATTTAAACTATGAATTCGGTAAATTCAACTTTACCGTCTATAACATATCATTGAGGTCATGATTCGGACGTGCACATTTAAAATTTAGGTAATTAGATCTATAAGATGAAATTTTTCGCAGAACATCAAACTATTCTATTTATTTAAAAAATAGTAAACCAAACCAATAATCACAATTATTATGACCAAGAAAATCCACCATAGTGTTGGCGCAATTAATTCACCTTTTTCTCGATATTGTTCATAATTATACTGAATATCGGCTATGTTACTAAGACTTATATCGTTTCCATATATCTCATTTTCCTCTTTTGAAGCATTTAAAAAAATCCCGTATTTAGCACTTTTTGTGATTTTGTTGTTTGAAATAACACCATATTTACATCCCTTATAAAAAATGCCATTATCACATTCGCTTATAAAATTTTCACTTAGCGTGTTTCCGTTGCAATAACCTCTACTATCATCGACAATTGAACCTTTACTACCATTGAGAATTAGTATGCCATCTGGGCTATATGTTATATTGTTTTTATAAATTCTGTTATCTTCTCCTTCATAAACTCTTATGCCGGCGATGGCGGCATGTTCAATTACATTGTCGTGAATTTCATTTTTACTCGAATTGTGGACCAATGCTATTGCAACATTAGATACATTACTTAAGTAATTGTTGAAAATCTTATTTTCTCTGGTTGTACATAATTCGATTCCATACGTATAATTGACCGCTTTACAATTTTTGACGGTGATATTTTTTAGATTAACATAGCATGGTATATTGATTCCAAATCCTGAACCATTCCCTTTTAAAATCGTTCCATTGCAGTCCAAAACTATATCAGAAGAGTTTAGGATTAAGACCCCCCTTTCATTATTGTCGTGTATTTCACAAAATCCACCCGGCAAGATTGTATTGGAGTTTATATAAGTATCATCGTCAGGACATAATGCTAATACAAAGCTACTAATAAGAAGAAAACTGATCAGAAAGCTGAGAATATTACAATAACATTTTATCATATAACTATTATAGTTATTTTTTATTTATTTGCGTAAGAAATCCAAAAATTCGACAGATTTAATAATTAGATTCAATTATAGTTTATGAAAAAAGAGAAAAAGAAACATGCAATTCTCGCTGGCATAATCGTTATTGCGCTGTTAATTTCTGGCATAAGACTTTATTGGGAAGATTATAATGCTTATGCTACGGGTAATTGTACGATAGAATACGGCAAGGGTGAATGCGTCGATGGTTATTTTAAAATACCATTTTACAACTCCAATCAACAGGATATAACTCGTATAAAAATAACAGTCTCATCCGGAATCCGAACAAACATCACACTGCCCGCGGATTTTACCGTGGACGAACCATTATATCCGGGGAAAACGGGTGTTTTGATGTTGTTTTCATGCAAGGAAGATGCTGATATAGGTGGGTTTTTAATGGAATGGTGTTGTGGTGGCGGATGTTATAGAAGTAGCATGAAATGGATAAATAATGAAGTAAAAATTGCAAAATAGCGCGATATCATGAAAAGGCTTTACATTTTGGCACTGACTTTAATCGCAGCAATGGTCATTATTTTTTCAATACCTGTACCCAAGGAGAAAATCACGACCGAACACCAAGAATCATCTGCAAACTTAAGCGAGTCTTACCCAGAACATCCCAGAACACTCCAAGACTGCGAAAATACGAGCAAAAGAAATTTTTGTATCGATGATATAGCGGAGATAAGCAATAACATAAGCCTGTGCCTTGAAATAAGCGACGCCGATATCGGGGTTTTCTGCAGGGCACGGATACTGCTTGACGATGGCTTGTGCAGCGCGATAGGCGATCCGGGTCTGGAAGAGGCCTGCCTGGAAAGCGTGAAAATGAAGAAGGAATGGATGAATGGCAACATCTCTCTTGCAACATGAGATTCCAATCAAAACTAGAAATGCCCTGTCAGGCCATTCAGAATCCTATTCAGAGGCTGAGCAATTGTTTGGCTGTTCTTATTCTGCTTCCCTTTACCGGTCTGAATTCGGCGCTGCCGAACTTTTCGGCGTATTCCTTCCATGGGCCTTCGCAAACCTGGTCGAATCTGCACCTGCCACACTGGAGGAACTTTTTCTTCCCGCCATTCTTCCTGTCCCTTTCGAAGTCCTCCACAAAAATATCCGGATATCTTATTTCAGTCGACGGCATGAACCTTTCTGCGCAGTATTTTTCGTATCCTTTCATGAAGCAGAACGGGTAGGCCTCGACCATCACGTCCACACCAGCCCCTATCCCTATGTCCAGTGCCTTATGCACAAATGGCTCGACATCTGATTTTTTCGGGACTATCGAATCGAAATTTTCCCGCGCATTGCCTATTGCATGTATGAAGGCCAGCTGAAACTGGTTTACTTTCAGGGAAGCCAGAAGCTTCGCCAATTCTGGCAAATACCTGTAGTTGACCTTGTTTATAACAGAATTGGTAAGGACATATTGATCCAGTTCTTTCAGATTCTTTATGCCACGCACAACTTGATTGAAAGCACCGGGGGAGCTTGTAAGGTAATCATGCATTTCAGGCGTATGGCCATGCAGCGCTGGTGAGAATTCATTTACGCCTGCCTTTATTGTTTTTTTAACGAAATCCATGTAAGAGAACATCCTGCCGTTGCTCTGAAGCTGTATGGTAGTAAAACCGATGTCTTTGGCATATTTCACAAGCTCTAATGCGTCTTTACGTATGGTAGGCTCGCCTCCAGTAAAAACGATGCCTTCACACCCAGTCGCTCTTCCTTTATCCATTTCCACCCTGAGTTCTTCGGTGGTTCTGTCACCGAGATGCTTCTTGTGCGCCTGAACGCAGAACCTACAGTTATTGTTGCATGAGAAGCCAACCTTCAAGTCCAGTCTTTTCATAAGATGATTTAGAAAATAAACTTTTTAAACGGTTTATTAAAATAGTATCCAACGTTAAAAATCCAAGGTGAATTATGAATACGGCAGAGGCGGTTATAATAAGTCAGATTCCGCTGGGAATAGCATGCATAATTGCGGCATACGAGCTTCGCAAGCTCAGGAAGGAGTTCGAAAGGATTCGCGCCCTCAAGGAGAGGAGATGAATGGATGTCGTTTTTAGTTTAATATTGAGTCAGATACCTTACTATATCATAATATTTTTATGCATAAAGGAGATAAGAAAATTCAGAAAAAATGAGTTTTTAAAAACAATGGCTAGCTAATTATTTATTATGGAATTTTTAAAATTGAAACCAAAATTTACCACTTCATTAAAAACTGTCAAAATAAAAATTAAAAAGGACCCTAGAATTTTTGTATACATAATGGTCATACTCTACGTCTTTCTTTTTACATTACTTTCTTTTAGAAGTTATTTTTCGTTTACATCTTCAAACGACTTGTGCGTATGGGACCACAGGGTATGGGAAATGGCCAGCGGGAGACCGCTCTATGGCGTGCTAGAAAAGATAGAAGCGAATTCTATTTCCTGGGCGGTGCATTTTTCCCCTATAACCATTTTCATAGCAGCTGTATACTTTTTTGTCCCGACACCCCTGCTTCTTTTGTTCATACAATCGCTTTTCTTAGGCATCGGAGCCATACCCGTATATGAGCTAGCGAGAAAAAAACTCGCTTCAAATGCCGGAGGCCTGATATTTAGTTTATCCTATCTTCTTTACCCCGCTCTTCAAAATGCCAATTTATTTGAATTTCATCCGGTAGTTATATCAGTACCACTTCTTATCTGGACATTTTATTTCGCGGAAATGGGGAGTTACAAAAAAACCGTCATATTATCTTTATTTTCATTATTCTGCCAAGAAAATGTAACAGGGCCCGTGATGTTCATGGGGATCTACTTTATTCTCAGGAAAAAGAGAAACATAGGTTTAACGCTTTTCCTGTCGGGCTTATTTTGGCTCATTTTCGTTTCATTTTTAATCATGCCAATCGTTTACCGCACAACCACGCTCCAGTATTTATCTAGATTAAGCGAACTGGGAAATACGCCGTCTGAAATCTTGGCCACTGTTTTGTCAAATCCTGTTTATGCATTTACGCGATCCTTTTTTCAGGATCGAATGGAGATTTTATTGCAAATGTTTTCCCCACTTTCCTTCCTTTCATTCTTTAGCCCGGTATTGCTGATAGCATTACCAGAATATGCGTTAAACATGCTTACAAATTTGCCATGTCTGATGAAAATGGGTTATTGTCTGGTTTTGGTAATACCCTTCACATTCATAGCTGCCGTATATGGCGCTAAACGCATCCTTTCATTTTTACCTAATAAAATATGTTCCATAAAGGTTTCGAACATAATCTTTGCCGTAATTTTATTTACGAGCATATACTCAAGCTTGTTATTTTCGCCTCTCTGGGGACATGGTTTTTCGTGGTTAAATTTTTCTTTGCCAAATTCCGGACCAGATGATCACTATCTAAAATTAGAAAACACGATAAATTCAATACCATCAAATTCAACATTATTGTTACCGGCTAATATGTGCCCCCACGCTTCCCATTTTGAAGATTTGTATACTTTTGAATTGTATTTTAATGATATTAAACAAAAAAACACTACAAGAAAAAATGTAAATTTCATGATAATAGACAGAACAACGTTCCAACGTTTAAAACAGGATGATATTGAAATTCTGGAAAGGAAAATATCGGAAGATTTCATAAAGATAAATCAAACAGATGGCATCGAAATCTATAGAAAAAGGAATGACCAATAAATTGTTTTTTAAAATCAGATGGCATCTAATATATCATGAAAATCCTGCTGCTCAATCCATCGTATTCAAAGAAAAAGCTTTCCACCGATCCCATTCTTACCAGATGCACGGGCGTCCCCTCAAAGGCGCCATATACATGGCCGCCGATAGGCCTTGCTTACATAGCATCGGCTATTAAGGAACTTTCGGATGCCGATGTCAAGATCATTGATGCGCGGGTTGACGGTTTTGAAATCGGGATGGCAAAGGATTTCAATCTTGTCGTTATCAACACGGGCACACCGACGATAAATTTCGACATACAGTTGTCGCAGAAAATCAAAGAGCTAAACGGGCCTAAGGTAGCGCTTATCGGGGTTCATGCTGCATTTTTTCACAATGAGCTTGCAAAATGTTGTGATTTCATAATCAGAGGGGAACCAGATACAGTCTTGGCAAATTTGGTAAATTGCATTGAAAGGGGACAGGATGCCAGAAGGGTCAACGGGATAACCTGGAACGATAGAGGCCATGTTTGCGTTAATAAAAACGAAAAGCCCATCGAAAATCTTGACGGACTTCCTTTCCAAGCCATAGACCTTCTTTCAAAAAAATACTATGATATTCTCACCAAAAGACGGCCGATAGCATTCATGATAACATCACGCGGCTGTCCTTTCCGGTGCGCATTTTGTTCTGCCAAGTTCTACTCCGGAAAATACAGATACAGAAGCGCTAAACATGTTGTGGATGAAATGAAATTTCTTCTAAACAAAGGCTTTAAAGACATTACGTTTTTTGACGACTCCTTTACTGCAAATAAGAAAAGGGTAATTGATTTATGCGACATCATTCAGGAGGACAAACTAGATGTGACATGGAGATGTTTGTCAAGGGTCGATGCACTTGACGGGGAAATGCTCAAAAAAATGAAGCAGGCAGGCTGTTATCAGGTACAATTCGGCGTCGAAAGCGGAAACCAGAGTATTTTGAATTCAATGAAAAAGGGTATAAGCATAGAGAGGATATGGAAAACATTTGGGCTGTGTGATAGCATGGGCATAGAAACCGTCGGCTTCTTTATGCTTGGTTACCCAGGTGAAACAATTGAAAGCATAAATGAAACCATTAAAACCGCTCATAAAATAAGCCCCGACTTCGTTACATTTAACCTTTTTACACCTTTACCCGGCTCTGAAATTTTCAATTCCATGGATAAAAAAGAATGGGAGCAATATGATTTCACTTCAACATCATTCTGCGACATTCCTTCCGAAAAAATGGTCGAACTCATAGGCAAGGCTTACAGAGGTTATTACTTAAGGCCTTCTTATTTATTCAGAAGAATCAGCAAGACCAGAGAACCTATAAGAATTTTAAGGCAAAACCTAAAATTCTGGACCAAAAGAAGCGGCGTGCTTTGGGATTTTATAAAATTGCGAAAATAAGTGCTTAGTATGATAATGGAGAACCTGACACTGATTCTTGATGTGCAATCTATACTGTTCATATTATTAATTTTGCTTAATTTCAATGACCTAAAAACTCATTTCGTGAAAATAAAAAAGGTAACATGGTTGATTCTGATTTTAGCAATTTTATTAGCTCCATTTTTATTTTTATTCAACCACTCCCCCATTTTTTTTTCAGAATCTTGCAGTTGCCAAGGAGTTCTTTATAGGCGGAAATTATCTTGTTAAAAATACTGCTTATGGTCCCCTTTACCCTTACTTATAGCGACCGTCAATAATATCTGACCCCAATCCCATATTATAAAGAGGGTGGTTTTTACGAACAGCAGCAACAACCTCTCTCTGGCAGAAGCATACAAGAGGGAGAGGGATGCCAATGTCAGGGAGAGGATTCTCGTGGTGTCTCTCCTCAAGCAGGGGAAATCATCCTATGAAATAGGAGAACTTCTGGAATGCCCTCATTCGAAGGTCTTGTACTGGAAATACAGGTATGAAAATGAGGGGATGGAGGGGCTTAAGACGAGAAAAAGGCCGGGCAGGCCTTCCATGGTGCGGAGGGCTAGGCTCGATGAAATAAGGGAAGCAGTAGAGGACAGGGACTGGTGGACGGCAAAAACAGTGAGGGAGCTGATATGCAAGGATGGCGGCTACCTTTACAGCGAGAGGCAGGTGCAGAGGCTTCTGCACAAATGGGGGCTGAGCAGAATAAGGCCGAGGAAGAGGCACGTCAAAGCAGCCACGGATGAGGAAGTGGCTGCTTTTAAAAAAAGGCCCGGAGGGAGATAAAGAAAGCCCTGAAAATACGCTGGAATGTTCTCGCCGAGGACGAGTCGATAGTGGTGTACGACTCTGTCGCAAGGTACGTGTGGGCTAGGAAGGGCAGCAAGCCTTGCATCCTGAGCACGGGAGTGCACAAGGCAACATGCTTGTTCGGCGTGCTGAGCCTTGACGGAAGGCAGCTGTTCAGGCAGTATGACTGGGTGAACGGGGACAACTTTCTCCTCTTCATGAAAGAGGCGAAAAGGAAGTTCGGAAAATTCCTTATCTTTCTGGACAAGAGCAACCCGCACAGGAAAAACAAGAAGGTAGTGGAATGGCTCAAGACAAACAAGAACTGCATAAAGGTTGTGTGGTTTCCCACGGCAAGGCCCGAGCTGAATCCCGTGGAGGAGTGCTGGAGGCAGACAAAGGACGCAAAGGTTGCGTGCAGGATATATCCGAGTTTCGGTGAGATGAAGGGTGAGATAGCAGGATATGTGAGAACAAGGAGGTTTAGGCTTGATATAGTCAAGTATTTATGTCGTTAGCTATAATTTATCTATCTTTTTTGATTTTTGGAGTAAATGCCACCATTGTAAATTATTTGGAATTGATATTTTTGGGTTTTAGCATTTTAGGGATATTTTTACTGTCATATTTCATAACAAAAGATGAATATTTTTCGCTGCTATCTTCAGTGATGTATTTGCTGGCTATTTTCATAATCTTCTATTTTTATGGATTTAATGATCTTCTTTACATAGGCATCTGCCATTTATTCATAATCTTTTCCCTGTTTTTCCCTGTTTTCCTATAAGACGAATAGCTGGAAATCATATTCTCTTGTTCTATTGACAATTTATTTTGCAGGTATGGTGAGATTTGAACTGATGAGCCTTTTGTACGTTTTCGTGATAGGTATTCTTATTTTCAGGGCAAATGATTTCAAAGGTTTTAAATAAAGAATTCCACCAGTCTATCTGACTGGTGGCCAGGCCACCACCAGCCCAAACCTTTTCTGCGATAAAAACCAAAAATAGTGCAGAGAGCGAATTGGCTCGCTGCACCGGTAACCAACTTGCTTGGTTATTGGTCGAGCCAATTCATAAACCTTCTCGGAGGCGATTTTATGACGGACTATGTCAGAGGCAGCTCCAGCTACACGAGACTGGAGATACACCTGGCCTTCAAGGTCAAGTACTGCCACAGGGTCTTCGACATCCCTGACTTCAGGAAAAGATGCGAACAGATATTCAGGGAAGTCGGAGCCAAGGAACAGGTGGTAATCGAGGAAATGGGCTTTGACGGCGACCACGTCCACATGTCATGGCTCATGAAGGTCTACCACAGGGCAGACCTTCTCTCCAAGGCGTTCAAGGGCACGTCAGGCAGGAAGCTGCTCAGGGAATTCCCCGCCATCAAGAGGCAGTACTTCTGGGGGAGCGGGCTGTGGTCAGGTGTCATATTCTGCGACAGCATGGGCAAAGACCCGGATGCCATGAAAACCTACGTGAGAAACCAGGGCAAGAAGCCAAAAGACCAGAGAACCGTTGCCGAATATCTGGCCGGGTCATGCCACCAGTCTATAGCGAGCTGAGTTACGCGCAGGCGAGCGGTGATTGGTGGTAGTTGACAATAACAAAAAAATATCTTTTCGCGTATTTATTTTTACTTGTAGCGATTTTTTCAGTTCTTTATTCTTTACCTATTTATTCAGGTGGAACGGTTCTTCATATGATTGAAAAAAATCCGGTTAATAAAGAATTATATGAAATTTCAGAAAAGATAAATAATGCTTCCGGTATAAAGGAAAATGATAATGTTCTGGTGATAATTTCTGAATATGGATTTGATGATGAAATCAGATTTTTAACACTTAAAAAAACTTTTTCATTATTGGACATGGTGACAAGATCAAGTGAAATTTACCGGAAAAATCTGGAGACCATTAAACCTCGATTAGAACAATTGGGAAGCACTGCCGCACTATTATTTTACAATAGGTCAGCCTTAGAAGAATCTAAAAATATGAGAAAAATGATTCTGATAAAGGCCATAAGTGAAATCCAGAATGAATACGAGAAAGGCGGCGACCCTCTATCAATAAGACCAATGAGAGGGAATACAACCTTTTTTGTCAAATGGCCCGAATGCAACGTCGATGTTGGCCCGCTTGCATGCAAACTGATAACTGAAAATTTCAATTTAACTTTGCTGAAAGAAGTGAAAGGATATGAACTTTATCTTTTGAAATGATAGTACTATCTTCTTGTCAAAATAAAATTCCCAATTGCCAAGAAATCAAGCTTTGTCCTTATAAAATCATTCAAGGCGTCTAAGGGCGTATGAACTATCGGTTCGCTTGAAACATTGAATGACGTGTTTAGGACAACGGGAATTCCTGTCACTTCTCCGAATTTTTCGATGAGCTGATAGTACTTAGGATTCATCTGCCTGGTTAATAATTGCGGTCTTATGGAATTATCTATATGCACCACGGCGGGCGTTTCTTCTCGCCCCCTTTCTGTCGAATCAAATGCCATAATCATATAAGATGCGTCCACATTTTTGGGGTTGACTATGTAATCCTTAGAAACCCTGTCCAAAATACTCTGGCAGAACGGCTGAAATGCTGGCCTGTCCTTTAAGCAGCTTATTAGCTTTTTCGGCATGCCCCTGTCCCTGGGGTCAGCCAAAACACTCCTATTGCCAAGCGCACGAGGTCCCATTTCCATTCTTCCCTGAAACCAACCACCAATCATTCCTCTTGGCAGAAGCTCTTCACCGACAAAATCAGAAACGTCTTCCCTATGCTCTACTTCGAATTTATTTTTGTATTTTTCCAATGAAGTTTGTATTTCTTCTTCTGAAAACTCATCCCCAAGATAGGGCGAACCGAAACTCTTAACATTATTGCCAGTTAGCTCATTGTAAGCGAGCAAAGCCGAACCGGCGGCTATTCCATCATCTCCTGCCGCAGGGAAAATTTTCACATCCTTGACGCAATCCATTTCCATTATCCTTTTGTTCAGTTTAACATTAAGAAAAACCCCGCCAGAAAGCATAACATCCCTTATCCCGGTTTCTTCTGTAGAATTTTTCACCAGCCTGCAAACGGTATCTTCTAAAATTTTCTGTGCAGCAGCGGCTATGTCTTTTTTTTCATATTGGTTTAAAATCCTTTCAAGAAAGATTCCTCCTCTCCTTGTATACTTTTTTGGAAATCTTTTGCATATTTTCAGATTATTCACGTGAAACATTTTTTTAAAAATGCTGTAAACACTTTCTGGGTTTCCGAAGGGAGCAAGTGCCATCGTTTTACATTCATCCCAATCCATCCTATACCCCAGAACTTCCGTGATGTTGCCATAAAAATAGCCCAAAGATCCAGAAGTTTTGAATTGCGAAATATTTTCGGTAATCCGGCCGTTTTTGCCTATCCATACGCCTCCCGATAAACCGTTTCCTCTCCCATCTAATGTTATTACCAGATGTTTGCCTTCAGGATTCATGTGCTTTGCGGTTATGGCATGCGCCTTGTGGTGGTCGACAATGAAAAGCTTTTGATTTTCGAAACCTGATTTTCTTATCATCCTCTCCGTAATTTTTTTAGAAAACCTTATGTCATATTTTAACAGCCCGGTATTCTCGGCCAGAAAAAGATAATAATCCCATATCGTTGAAATATTTCTATTATCTGAATTTGTAATCAGATTCTTAGGAAAATTTTTCTTGCGAAGAGAATACAGTGTGGGGAGCATTTCCATTGCATTAAAGGCAACGACGTCAACATCAGAGGATTTTATCCCCGCTATTTCAAGGCACTTGAAAATCGATTTTCTCGGGAAACCAATAAAATGCTTTATTCTGTTAATCCTTTCTTCTTGGATGGCTGATATAATCTTCCCATCCTCGACTAAACAAACACCCGATTCATGGCCACCATAAATGCCGAGCACTATCATGACATCCTACTACATTTATCCTTTTTAAAAATAAAAATCAAATTGCAACTATGATACCATTGACAGGCGGTTATGGACGAAGCATCATAGGTGAATTTTTCATAACCAACATGTTTGCCATAATGACGCTGATATTCTTGGCATTTATTGTGCTTCTGGTAATAAATTACAGAGGGTTCGTAAATCCCTTTGGAAAAATCAGCAAAAAAACATGGTCTGTACTGCTGGTTATTTTTATTATAGGTTTCGTCTTGAGGAACGATTCATATTTCTATGGCTTTGCAAACTTCGACGGCCTGCACTATCAGGAGACTGCAAATTTATTTTTCAAGACAGGATTGTATGTCAAAGGATGCGCAATAGGAAATGTTCATGACTGCAAGCTTTACCACCAGGCCTTATTTCCTGCTGGCTTCCCGTATCTGATTGTGCTGTTATATTACATTTTTGGGCAAAACAGTCTATTGGCAATGATTCTTCCCGCCTTTTCGGGGAGTTTGACGGTTATCCTTGTGTTTCTCATAACTTATTCCTTATTCAAAAAAGAGGAAATAGGATTATATACCTCTCTTGTATTTGCCCTTATTCCTATGGAGCTGGTGATAAGCGGTTCGGCTGCCGTAAGACCAGTTTCTGACTTTTTTATGGCTCTAGCTGTTCTGTTCTTTTTGTTAGCATTGGAAAAAAACGAAGTTAAATTGTGGTCGTTGTTTGCCGTAACATTTTCATATTGCATATACGTGAGGCAGGAAAATTCAATATTGTTTGTGCCCATGCTGCTTCTGTTCGTTGCTAAAAACAAACTGACCATGAATTCATTTGAGACAAAAAAAATCGTGAATTTTATCAAAAAATACTGGTTACCTCTTGCTATATTTATCATCTCCCAGATACCAGTACAACACTGGATTCTGTTCGGGGAACTCGGCTTGAGTGCCGGCTCTCTATTTTCTCCCACATATTTCCCCTACACGGCGCCCGTAATGCTCACGTTATTTTTCACTGACTACTCTTGGATTAGAGTGCTTTTCAACCCCATCACATCTATTTTGCTTTTTGCGGGCATCTACTTTGTGTTTAAGGGAAAATACAGAACCAGAATGGCATTCCTGTGGCTGTGGTTTCTGTCCTTTTTCCTGATGCAAGCGTTTTACTTCCAATGCTGGGGTTATCCGCAAAATTTCTGCTTAGGCAACATGCAAAGATATATGACAACGCTGAGCTTGCCATATTCCATGATTTCCGGCTTCGTTTTGTTTAGGATGAGCGAGAAAATAAAGATTAGCAAACTGGCATTTCTTGCCATGATATTCATAATGTTATTCATAACTTCTCATATCAACCTCCCAGCAACTCTTTTTAAAGATGCGAGACTAGAGGAAGCGGATATAGGCGATATGATAGTTGCAATAAACAAAACAGGCAAGGACTGCCTGATTTTTACAAGCCAGTCCGCCGCTCCCGATAGCGACATGCTCAGCGAAAACAACAGAAGATGGGTGGATATATATATGATAATGAGCTCAAAAGCTCAATGGACATGGGAGGAGGTTAAAAATTCCACCTGTATCATCCTCATAAAAGATTATAAATGCAGACAAATTGCCGATGAGGAGTGCAATTTTATCTATAAAAATTTTGATATGGAATTTTTGTTCAAAGAAAACTCCGTTGAAGCCTATAGCCTCAGGCTAAAGACCAGCTAAAATGATGTAATTTTGGATTTAATGCCCCAAGGAGTATGTCTGCCGGATTTGATCTCAAAACTATCAAGAATTTCAAATCCGCCATCTCTTATCATTTTAATTGCACCATCCAGATTATCATTTCTATATTCCACCTTATATGAAAACAGATAATCACTTTCAACTTCCTTAACTTCATTTAGCGGCGTATTTTCTATATCTTGGCATCTGATTTTTTCCAATCATGATTTATCTTCAAAGCGATAACAATAAAAACTTTTTAAAAACGCCGGAAAGAATTTCTTTATGAAGATTGCCGTAATACCAACACTCAACGAGGAGAAAAATATAGCATTGGTAATGAACCGGGCAATAAAAATGGTAGATAAGGTCATAATAGTGGATGGCCTTTCTTCTGATAACACGGTAAATATTGCAAAAAAATTCGGAAAAACAGAAATCGTGCTTGAAAAAAAGCCAGGGAAGGGTAATGCTTTGCGCAAGGGCTTTGAAATTGCATTGAAATACAGACCAAAATACATGGTAATGCTGGATGGCGACGGGGAGAAGGATCCAAATGACATACCCAAAATGGTAAAGTGGTTGAAAGCAAACAATGCAGACATGGTAGTCGGCTTTAGGCAGCAGAGGAGGTCGCTTGGAAGAAAATTTTTCAACCTGTATGCCAGCTGGTGGATAAGATTTGCAACAGGTTATAAAATAAGAGATTGTCTTTCCGGTTTCAACATCATAAAAACCGCATGTCTCGAGAGAATGAAGCTGATTTCAAACAACTTCGAAATAGAAACAGAGCTGATACTTGAAGCCAGAAAAAACAATCTAAAAGTTATTGAATATCCTGTAAGTTCTCCAAAGAAATCACCATCCAGATTGAAAAAAAGACACATGAAAGAAATAAACATTTTCTTTGATAAATGGATTCTGAACTGGAATAATTCCAGGTACTGCGACAACCCGTTTTATAAAAAAATATTTTTAAATTTCTTTTGCAGATTAGGTTTATTAATCTTTAGATAAAATTCTAAATGGTAAAATGTTAGATGAATTTGATATTTGTAATATCGATATCCAGAGCTATCTGCTGCTTAAGGAAGGACTTAAGCCGGTCATAAGGGTTGGGCTTAACCGAAGCGTGGTGGAAAATGCGAAAAAAACCGCTAACAAACTGGAGCTTAAAGTGATAATAAGGGAATTCAGACAGATATACGGTCAAAAACTAGAAAATTCTTTAACCCATGCCTACTATTCGTTGGATAAGGAATTATGCATAGAGGCGTTTGATGCAGAAAAAAGAGGCGACAGACAAAAATTTGGCCAACTACTCGGATACCCGGAATGCTGCATTGATAATTTCATAAAAAATCTCGTAGAAGGAGTTGACTATACTTTATTGTCTCTTAAGAATGTCAGGACAAAACCAAGTTTTTATTGCAACAGCTTGTTCGTTTTTGATTCCAAGCTGAACAGTTTTCAAATGAAAACATATTTTGACAATCATAAGCTACTACGTAGCCCGCACAAATTGTTTTTAATACGTCATGTTCCTTGTTCATTCGATTGCAAACATAGCATTAAAATAGGCAAAACAACCCTGAAACTTTTAAAAAACAATTCACCAGATTTAGCCGCAACAATTGTAAATGCCCTGAAAAGGCCTGTATTGTATTGGAATTATTTTGAATGGGTTATATTTAATGGTCGCCAGCAAGGCAATACAATAAAATACGATGGAATTTTAAATTACGAATCTTTGGTTAAAGATGAAGCAAAAAAGATAATTGAAAATGGAAACAATATTAAAATTGATGATGAAAAGATTGTGATATTTAATGACAATGAAAAAACAGGAGAAATTCTCAGAAAAGATGGCATACCCGTATGCATAAATTTTCAATAATATATAAGGAATGTTAAAATTTTTGGACAAAAATTCCCCGTACCAAAATCTGGAGTAGCACAGCATTTTAAATCAATAATCATAAATTAAGTGGTATGGAAGCAAAAAATTATCAAGTGCAAAGCAGCTTGCTCGATTCGTTTATCAAGGAAATTAAAAGTATAAGAAATTGCTGTATAATTTTTAATTTTTCCTTTGAGGATATGCACTCTGACAACGGAAAAAAAATCAAGAAAATCATTGACATGATAGAAAAGGAGCATCTTAATCTCTTTTTAAGTTTTGTTCCTTTGTGCGTTTTCCGCCCGGATAAGAAATCTTTAAAACGATTTTTGGAGCATAAAGAAACGCCGGTATTCATACTTGAAGATTTGGGAGTTAAACAGGCGTTGACTAAAGAAGACAGATATCTAATAACTCTCAGCAAATTATATGAAAAATGTGCTGATTGTGATCACAGGGTTAATGGGAAATGTGGCGGCATCTATGTAAAAAAGCCGGATAAAATAGAAGAGCAGAAAAGATATACATGGTGCTTTGAACATTTGAACAAATTAAACGAAGGTAAAATATTGGACTTGGGTTCTGGAGTTACCTCATACCTAAATTTTTATGAAGAATTAGCATCAAAAAATAATAGAGTAATGGTCATTTGTCTTGAACCCTTTAAACTCGCAATTAAAGTTCTGGATAATAAGATAGAAAGAAAGGATAAAATTATGCAGGTTTGCGGTTTCGGTGAAAATATCCCATTCATGGAGAACTTATTTGATCTGATATTGATGCAATCTTCTTATGCGCATTTTTTTAATTTAGAAAAGGTCTTGGAAAATGTATATACATCTTTGAAGGATGGTGGCAGGCTCGTGATTTTTGAAGAGCATGCGCCCATTCTCGAGAAATCAGAATTTTGGACAAAACATCATAGAGACCATACACTTGAGGAAGCAATTCTGGAAATCCAAAAATATAAATTCAAAGTTCTTGACAACTTCGAACACGATGGGAGTTGGGGAATTTTGGCATTAAAAAGTTAAAAAACTTTTAATTTATATTATATAAAGAATTGATAGATGGGTGTGAGTTTATTAAAATTAAATCCTATAATTAATTCATTTAAGTGTCTAACGTGTCTAAAAAAAATATTGCCAAAAAACCAAGAACGATATTGCCAACAATTAAAAAAGAGATAAAATCTTTCTTGGTGGAAGAATCAGGTCACATACACAAGCATAGGCTATTTACCATGGGTGCTTTCTTGGGCTCTATTTCTATTTTAAGCCTTTTGCCAGAGGTTGCTGCAGCCCACACAAACAGTTTTAACATTTCATGGAGTGGAGGAACAATAACGGCAACACACGGTCATCATGCCAGTCATTCGAGTCATGCCTCCCACGCCAGCCACTCAAGCCACGGCTCCCACTCCTCCCACGGCTCCCACTCCTCCCATTCTTCCCACTCAAGCCACGGCTCCCACTCCTCCCACGGTTCCCACGCCTCTCACGGCTCCCACGCCAGCCATGCCGCCCACGCTTCCCACGGCTCCCACGCCTCTCACGGCTCCCACGCCAGCCAAGCCGCCCACGCTTCCCACGGCTCCCACGCATCTCACGGCTCCCAC
>Ga0315277_10001219_pt1 | contig 38028 bp, 28 predicted proteins | sample YL17G05_15_MG_FD_203695 | JGI IMG/M metagenome (GOLD analysis project Ga0315277, IMG submission 203695) | Sediment microbial communities from Yellowstone Lake, YNP, Wyoming, USA - YL17G05_15 | ecosystem: Environmental > Aquatic > Freshwater > Lake > Sediment | place: USA: Wyoming | collected...
CAGTACGTCGAGGAGACCGACCGAGCGCAACGCAGTAGACATGCCCGGATCCGCCGCCGCAGTAGAAAGCTGGTGAGAAATGCGGGCTAAGCTTCATAAAAGCAATCTTTAACGTGGTCCGACCCCCAACCCCGATGGAAAATGTGTTATTCTCGGCCCCGCATGCTGATGGCGGTCCATCAGGATTCAGAGCGCAGAGCATTTGGGAGGAGGAAATCATGAGGCGAAAATCATACTGCTGGAGCGCGGCCGCGCTGGCTGCGTGCACCGCGGCTTTGTTTGTTCCGATCATCTTTTCGCAGGCGCCGGCGCAGGCCGGGCCTGAGTTTCAGCTCAAGGCTTTCAACACGCACAAGACGATGGCCGAGGCGTCGCCGTACAAGGCGCTGCCCTGGCAGTGGATCGGCCCGACCAACAACACCGGCCGCATGACCGCCATCGCGGTGGCGGACGACAACGGCAAGCGCACGATCTATGTGGGGGCGGCCAGCGGCGGCGTCTGGAAATCCGAGGACGGCGGCGACACCTGGCGGCCCATCTTCGAACGCGAAGCCACGGCGAGCATCGGCGATGTCGCGGTTGCGCCGTCCGATCACAGGATCGTGTGGGTGGGGACGGGCGAAAGCAACCTGTTCCGCGCCGGCCTCGCGGGGACGGGCATCTACAAATCGACCGATGCGGGCAACACCTGGCGCCACATGGGCCTGGGCGACAGCGGCACCATCGGCCGCGTCCTGGTGCATCCCGCCAATCCGGACATCGTGTTTGTGGCTGCTTCCGGTCACGAATGGACCGCTAACGAAACGCGCGGTGTATTCAAAACATCCGACGGCGGCAGGACCTGGGCAAAGGTCTTCTCCCGCAGCGCGAACACCGGCGCCGTGGATCTGGCGATGGATCCCTCCGATCCCAATACGCTTTACGCCGCGATGTGGCAGCGCGCCCGCAGGAAGTGGACGGATCCGCGCGTCGAACCGGGCTACGGCGAAGGCGGAGTCTGGAAAACGACCGACGGAGGAAAGAGCTGGAACGATATCAACAGCGGCCTCACGCCGGCTCAGTTTCGCGGGCGCGTGGGCGTTGACATCGCGCGCTCCAATCCAAACGTGGTATACGCCATCATCGACAGCTACGATCAGGGCCGGCCCGCCAGGGTCAATCCGGATGGAACCATGGAAAATGACGCCTACAATCGCCCGCTTCCGCCCGGCAGCTATATCATCAGGGGTCTGGAAGTCTTCCGCAGTGACAACAAGGGCCAGTCCTGGCGGAAGGTGAGCGGCCAGACGCCGGAGGCGGCTCTGAACATGATGAGCCTCGGCAATACCTATAACTGGGTGTTCACACAGATTCGCGTCGATACAAAAGACGAGAACACGGTTTACTGTCTCGCCTTGGGGGTGACCGTATCGCACGACGGCGGCGCCACGTTCACCAGATATCAGGCCGGGGGCGGCGACAACCATCGCATGTGGATCGATCCGGACAATCCGAAGATCACGTACGTAGCCCATGACGGCGGTTTCATCATGACGCAGGACGGCGGTACGACATCGAAGCGCGTATCCGGCATCCAGGGGATCCAGGGAACCCAGTTCTACAATGTCGAGGTCGACAACCAGTCGCCGTTTTTCATCTATGGGTCCATTCAGGATACCGGCAGCCGCCGTGTGGCGCTGGACTTGAGCAAAGGCCGCGATAATCTGCAACCGCTCGCCTGGCAGAGCGCGCCCGGCGGCGAGGGGAGCAACCAGGCCATTGATCCTGCTGAGCCCAACATCGTATACTCACACCAGTACTATGGTGCTTTTTCCAGAACCGATTTGACTCCCCAGCCCCAGGCGGCCGGTGCAGCTGCAGGCCGTGGAGCAGGCCGCGGGCGCGGCGCGTCGAAAGACATCCGGCCGAAGCTCGGGCCAGGCGAATCGGTACTGCGCGCCCAGTGGATGGCGCCGATCATCGTGTCGCAGCACGATCGCAACACGATCTATGCAGGCTACCAGTGCCTCTATCGCTCACGCGATCGCGGTGACACATGGGAGCGGATCAGCGGCGACCTCACCGACAACAACCCGGCGCAGATGGGCGTGAATCCGTCTGCAATTTCGTATCAGACTATCACCCAGATCGCGGAATCGCCGCGCAAGGCGGGACTCCTTTATGCCGGCACCGACGACGGGCACGTGCACGTCACCATGGATGACGGCAAGACGTGGACCGAGCTGACGAAAAACGTGCCCATGGCCGCGCGCAAATGGGTCTCGCGCCTGGTGGCATCGAAGTACGACGACGCGACCGTCTATCTCGCCCAGCGCGGCCGCGAAGACGACGACTTTACACCGTACCTGTGGAAATCCACGGACTACGGCAAGTCGTGGAAGAGCATCGCCGGCAATATCCCTTCGGGATCCATCAATGTCATTCGGGAGGATCCGGCTGTCGCCGGCCTGCTGTATGCGGCAAATGACTTCGGCGTCTACGTCTCCGCCAACGGCGGGCAGAAGTGGAACGTTTTGGGCGCCAATCTGCCCACCCAGGAAGTGTCGGACCTGCAGATCCAGCCGAAGGACCACATGATCGTCATCTCCACGTACGGCCGTGGCATGTGGGTCATGGATGCGCTCAAGGTCCGTGCGGTAAAATAGAACTCATGCGGCGCAGGAAACAACGAAACATTCGCCTGCTTCTCACCGGCGGCGGGACCGGGGGGCATGTGTATCCGCTCCTGGCCATCCATGAGCTGCTGCGCGAAAAGATCGGCATCAGCGATACGCTCTACGTGGGCTCGCGCGGGCGGGCCGAGGAGAGAATCGTGCCGCGCGCCGGCATCCGGATGCGCTATGTCGTGTCGGCTCCCGTGTCCGGCCTGAGCCCCTGGCGCCTGCTCCCGGCGATCTGGAAAAACCTGATCGGCACCCTCCACGCCATCTTGATCCTGCTCCGTTTCCGGCCGCACCTGATTCTGGCCTCCGGCGGTTACGTAAGCGCACCGGTCACCTTCGCCGCTTTTCTCCTGCGCCCGTTTCTGCGCGCCCCGCTCCTGATCGACGAGCAGAACGTCGTGCCCGGTCTCATGAACAAGGTCGCCTCGCTGTTTGCCAAGGCCATCCTGGTGAGCTTTCCCGAAACTCCTTTCTTCCTGTGGAATAACCGCTGCGTACATGCCGGCTACCCGGTGCGCCGCGAACTTCTCGAATCCATGGATGCCGCCTCAGGCCGGAAAAAGCTGGGGATTCCCGAAGGCCGATTCGTCATTCTGGTTTATGGCGGATCCCTGGGCTCCCGGTCGATCAACCGGCTGATCACCGGAGTCATTCCTGAGTTTTTGAAACAGGCGCGGGACCTGCTCATCGTCCATTCAGCCGGGCTTGCGGAAGGCGAATACAATGCCTGGGAGGAAACCTCCAGGTCGATCACAGAAGCCTGTCCGCAGGGAACGGTCTTTTCCGAATCCGGCGCCGGCATGGAAGCATCGTTCCACGGCGGCCACGTGGTTTTCCGTTCGAAAACCTACCTGCATGACATCGCCGACTATCTCGCGGCGGCAGACCTTGTCATCTGCCGCGCGGGCGCCGGGGCGATCACCGAAATCTGCGCCTGCGGCAAAGCGGCGATCGTCATTCCCAAGCGCGATCTTCCGGGAAACCACCAGGAACACAACGCCATTCGTCTTGCCGAGAATCAGGCGTGCGAGGTGGTTTTCGAGCGCCGGGGAAGCGATGGCGTCGACTTTATAGGACGTGGTGAGTTTCTTTCCGTGCTCGAGCGCCTGCTGGCCAGCCCCGGACGCCTGGCTGAGCTCGGCCGCAACGCCCGCCGCCACTTCAACGAAGGTTTTGCCGAAATCATCGTGGAGACCGTGGAAGATCTGCTTGCCCGCCAGGAGGCGGATTACGTCCAGAGCATTGTGGAACCCGCCGGCATGGAGATCCTCAAACAGGTCGACTTGCTCGTCAGTTTCCTTCGCAAGCAGCCCGAGGACAGTTTTTACCGCCGTCTCTATACGATAAAAATGGAAGAGTATCTGGAATCTCCCGACTGGCATGTAGTCAACAACGGCATCAAGCTTATCGGCGCCCTGGGGCGCGCGGACCTGCTGCCGGTACTGGCAAAGCATTTTTCTTCCGGCAACGGATTCATGCGGCGCAACGCGCTGCGCGCCCTGGATCATATCGGTGTCTTTGCAGATCAAATTCCGGACATGCTCATGCGCGCTCTTCAGGATTCCTACTTCGAAGTGCGGGCCGCCGCCTTTTCGGTGGCCGGCAGATTTGCCGGCCAACTCTCCGGCAACGATGCCCTCGTCGCACGGATGAAACAGGCCATGGCCCGCCGGTTCCAGCACTTTGACGTCCGGCTGGAAGGGCTGCACGTCCTGCCGCTGTTCCTGCCGCTCGACGAATACCTGCGCATCGCCGGACGCTACCGGTTTGCGCCCAATGCGCGCCTGCGGCAGGCGATTCTCGAAGGCCTGCGCAAGGCTCTGGAGTCGGGCAAGATCCGCGGAAAAGAGATCACCCTGGCGCGCAGGTTTGTCCGCGAGATGTTGATCACCACGTCCGATTTCAATCCCCAATTCAGCATCCGGGACAGCTATGTACAGCTCTTTCGCGGCCTGACTGAAAAGCACGATTCCGAGAGGGACCGGCAATGATCGAGATGCTTGTGGACTGGATCAAATCGTTGGGATGGAATCCCGGCTTTTTCCGCATCTTCGACTACATCACATTTCGCGTGATGATGGCGGCGCTGACGGCGCTGGTGGTGGAACTGCTGTTCGGGCATCTTTTCATCGTGTTTCTCTATCGCAGGCGCTTCCGCGACACCGGCGGCGAGTACCTCTCGCTCGACACCCACTCCAAACGGGGGACGCCGACCGGCGGCGGGCTGATGATCCTGCTTGCCGCGGGAGTCGCGCTGGTTTTGTGGGGGCGTCTCGGGAACCCGTACCTTTACGGCGCGGCCTCGGCGTTTTTCTATTTTGGCCTGGTGGGCTGGTTCGATGACTGGCAAAAGGTGCGCTTCAAGTCTTCGCTGTTCGGACTCGGCCAGGCGGCCAAAACCCTGCTGCAGCTCGCCTACATCGTGCCGTTTGCCTACTGGCTGGTCTCGGCGTTCAGTCCGCTGCCCGCGGCATGCAGGACAACGTTTTTCCTCCCGTTTGCCAGAGGCGTGGCGTATGACGCAGGCCCGTGGATTTTCGGCGCCTTTGTCGCCTTCGCATTTTTCTCCATCGTAAACTCGGTGAACATCACCGACGGAATGGATGGCCTGGTCAGCGGCCCCGCGGTCATGACCGCCGCCCTCTACGGCGCGTTTGCCTACATCCTGGGAAACGTCAATTTTTCCCGGTATTTGTTTTTTCCGCTTTTCCCGGACATCGGCGAGCTCGCCATTTTCGCGGGCGCTCTGATCGGCGGCGTGATCGGCTTCCTCTGGTTCAACGCCTATCCCGCCGAGATATTCATGGGGGACACGGGATCCATGGCCATCGGCGCCGGACTCGCCGCGATGGCCTTTCTCACGCGCCAGGAGATGCTCTTCCCCGTGGTGGGAGGTGTTTTTGTCGCTTCGATTACGTCCTCGCTGATCCAGGAAAAGATCGGCATGAGGGTCGGGCGCAGGATTTTCCTGCGCGCCCCGCTGCATCATGGCCAGGCCTACAAAGGGATCGCCGAACCCAAGGTGGTCGTGCGCTACTGGATCGTCTCGCTCATCCTCGCCCTGATCGCCGCCCTCTCCATCAAAGTCCGGTAGGCAGGAACGGAGTCAGAAGCCAGGAGTCAGGAGTCAGGAGAAAAACAGATCCCGGTATCCTCCACGAATCTCCGCTCCTCCCTCGCCTGCCGCCCCGCCTAAAAAGGCGCATCTCGTTTGGAGTGCGGCGACTTGTCATGCCCCTTATGCGAATCTCGATCCGATAAACAGCATGACTGGGAATGCCGCCCTGATGCCGCTGGGATTGAGATTCCGCCGGGGCGCAATCATGAGCGCCGAAGGCGCGTTCGATACCAGCCTGGGGCAACGCCCCAGGGACGGTATGATTAGATAGACAAGGGCCGTAGGCCCGCTCCATAGACGTTTATGGGGCGGGCTTACAGCCCTTTTGTTTCTATAGGATCGCCGTGAATCCTGGGGCGTTGCCCCAGGCTGGTATGGAGCGGGCCTTCGGCCCTTTGCTTTGCGCTGGTTTCTTGGATAACGCCTAGCCGCATTTCTCTACCTACCAAAGATCTGGGTAAGGAGCAGGACCCGTCGCCGCACTCCAAACGATTATTTGCGCGCGGGGACCGGGATGCCGCATTCCTGCAGCAGGACGGCCGCGGCATTCCGGGCAGGATCGCCGGTGAGCAAATCCATGCCCTGCCGGATCTCGCGGCCGGCTTCATCGGCGCGGCCGGCCGACGAAGCGATTATGCCCAGCAGCAGGCGCGGCAACGGATGTTGCGGATATGCATCCACGGCCTGGCGCAGAGCGGCTGCAGCCTCTTCATTGCGCGTCCGCAGCATCAATCGCATCACCCAGTCGCCGAGCGGCTTCATATTGCCGGACCGCGCGGCTTCCGCGCTTTTCTGCATGCCGTAATCATCCAGCGCCAGCACCAGATCCGCATACGGGTTGTCCGTGAGCACGGACCGGATGCGGCCGGCAAGCGCATAGTTGTACAGCACCCGCAACGATTCGTCCGGGATGGAAAAGGTATAAGAGCCCATATCGTACAGCCGCTGCCATGCTTCCAAGTGAAGCTGCAGGGCCGCTTCCTGGTCCTGCGGGAAATTGCGCAGATACTTCCGCAATTCCTCAAAGGACCGCTGGCGGAGGCTGCGATCCACCGGCCGCGGTTCGGTAAAGCAGTACTCGAGATATGGGCGGTCATCCGTTACGATCGGAACGTTGCCGGCATATGCCTGCAAAACCTCGGGCCCATGGAGAAACGTGGCCAGCAGGCTGAGCTCGTTATTGACACCGATGCCCTGCAGCGCTTTTGTCAATTCAAGCTGGCGAAATGCATCGCGCAGCCGGTTGAAATCGATTTCCACAGGAGCGATCGAACCCACCAGCACCAGGTTATTGGGCGATCCCTGCCACAACGTGGAGGAAGGAAACACCGCCAGGAACGTGCGGATCACCATGCGCGTCGCCTCGTCTCCAAGCGTGGCGAGCGGCACCCACTGCGCCACCATGCCCTGAGGAGTCAGGCGGTCCCGGCATAGTTGGTAGAACTCCCGGGAGTACAGGTTGACCACGCCCGCATTGACGGGGGGCGGCGGCTCGAAGGTCATCACGTCATATTGGTCGCGGCTGCGGAGGAGGAAATTCCGTCCGTCTCCAAGCACCACTTCGGTCCGGGGTCGTTTCAGGACATCGTAATTCACGGCCGAAAACAGCGGCGCGGTTTCCAGCACCGTCGGATCCAGTTCCACGCAGCGCGTCATTTCCAGCGAAGGATGCAGGCTGACGGCGCCCATCGACATTCCCAGGCCGAAACCGATCACCAGGGCCCGGCGCGGCGCCGGTTGCAGCAGGACCGGCAGGTGTCCCTCGAGGCAGGCATAGCGCTGTGCTTCCAGCCCGCCGCTCATCATGTGCACGCTGTCCACAAGCAGAGCGGGCCCGCGCGGCATGTCGACCACGGTCACGGTCCCGTAAGGCCCTTCTTTCAACTGGAGCACCTGGGATGGTTTCGTTCCAAAGTGGAGGGTGTGCTGGGAGACATACAGCAGGCGCACCAGCGTATCGGAAGGGAGGAGCGCGAAGGCCGCACAAGCGGCGGCGCCCAGCACAACCACAATGGCAGCCGTGCCGCGCCGTGCGATATGCCAGCCGGTCAACGCCGCGGCCACAACCACAAGGGCGGCCAGCAGGAGAAGCGTTCCCTGCGCGCCCCGGTGCGGCAGGATCCAGAAGCTGACCGCGATGGATCCCACGATGGCGCCGACGGTGTTGGCCGCGTAGAGTTCGCCGACGGGACGTCCGGTGCCGCCGCGCGCGTCCAAAGCCACCCGGCAGACGAAAGGAAATAGGGCCCCCATGAGCAGCGTGGGTAATCCAAACAATGCGATGGCTCTGCCCAGTCCCTGAAGGGTATCGAAACGGAGAGCCGCGGTTTCGGCCGCTCCCAGCCGCGCCGTTTTCAGCAGGACATCCGCGATAGGAGACGTCATGAGGAAGCGGTCCACGGTGGGAATCCAGAGCACACCGGCGAGCGCGGTTGCGGCCAGAAGCGCCTGCATGCCGGCCAGCACCGTTGCCGGACGTTTGCTGCGCGCGGCCCAACCCGCGACGGTCGCGCTGCCGATCGTGAGCCCGGCCAGAAACGTCGTCAGGATGATGCTGAAGACAAACGCCCGGCCCGGCATATACATGAGGAACAGGCGCGTCCAGGTCATCTGCAAACCGAGCGCGGCAAAACCGGTCAGGCAGTAACCGGCATAGAGCGGCCAGGGCGCCGGCTTTGCGGGGCGGGGCGGCCGGCCGCTTGCCGCCACAACCGTGGAATAACGCCGGGCGATCACGAAGCCTGCCAGCGCGGCAAGGCCATTGGCGGCAACGGCTGCCAGGGCGGTTGCCGTCACTCCCATGGAAGGAATGAGGGCAAAGTCCGAAAGAAACGCGCCCGCCACGGCTCCCAGCGTGTTGGCGCCGTAGAGCCATCCCACCCAGCGACTCGTATTTTCGGGGCCGGCAAGCGTCCGGGACAGGACCGGCAGCGTGGCGCCCATCAGGATGCAGGGCAGAAGGACCAGGACAAATACCAGAAGGGCGTCGATGATGGATGGACTGCTGCCGCCGGCCGCGGCCGCCCACCACGGCATGCGCCGAAGAGCCAGGGTGGCCCCCAGGCCCAAAACGGCAATGCCGCCTTCGAGCGCGGCGTACATGCCTAAATGAGGTTTCCTGATGTCGGTAAAACGCCCGAACAGCCAGCTGCCGACGGCGAGCCCGCCCATGAAGGCGGCGACCACGACGGCGACCGCATGGATCGTGATTCCCAGGACCAGGGTGGCCAGCCGCACCCAGACGACTTCAAGGACGAGGCCGCTGAAGCCGGACAGAACAAAAACCGGCAAGATCCATGCGCGCGCCTTCACCATTCGGCGGTCAGGAACTGCCGGGACAACGCGGCGTTTCGGCATCGGGCCTCCCTCGTCCGCCAACTTTAGGGGTAGAGGGGCAAAGGGGTCAAGGGGCAAAGGAAGAGAGAGCGCCGGTCAGCGGCACAACATTTAGAGTGCGGCTAGAGTGCGGCGACAAGTCCTGCTCCTTTCATACTGCGCGGCGTCCGGCCCCTGGGACCGCGGGCGTCTCGCCCGCAAAACACTCATGCATTCGCATCCCCCAATCTTAATCCATAGGCGACTTTTTGCGGGCGAGACGCCCGCGGTCCCAGGGCCCGACGCCGCGATTTTTTGACCGAACTCAAGCATCGGCCGGCCTCATCCGGGATGCGAATGGCATGACAATCCAGCCCAACCCCACAGTGTCAAATGTGGGATACAGCCAGCGCAGAGCGGGTGGCTCCCTGAGTATTGCTTTGCAGCATGTTTCCCGTTTTGATGGTCGATTCGAAGTCATAAACAAGCGTTAATGATTGTGCGATTCCCGGATTATTGGAGCGCGCCGGATTGCTGCCGGAAGTAGCGTCAAACCAATAAAGTTGAGCCCGCGGAATGACCGGCAGCTATTGCCGCCGAGGTAGAAGGAGGCCTGGGCAGTTTGAAAATAAACACAACATAATTACGATTGGCTAATTTTTCTGTTGCCACGCGCCCTGGTTGTCTCCATAATAGGCCCAAAATTTACGGGATAAGGAATCAGTGGTACTTAGAAGAATGGAGAAGGGGCCTCTCCGGGATCGCATTCACTGTATTGATGGAAGCTGCCCGGCAGGCAAGATCACCGCTGATTCCCTCGGGTCTCCTGGCGATCCGAGAACTTTCGCCGTGTGCAGGCCGAGCGCTCGAAGGGGGTGCATGGATGGGCTGCGACCCGGCACGGCTGAGATCCTCGCTCCTACGCTTGCTCCCAGGCAGGACGTCGAGGACAGCCGATTGAGTGAACGAAAGGGAAATCGCGCAGATCGCGATTCAATTACGGAGGATAAACCTTCCACAACTCAAAGGGGACCCTATGAGAAAATTTTGTTTCCATTCAGTTTTCACGTTGCTCTTGATTGCGGTCCTGAGCAGCGTGTGTTTCGCACAGGGCTCTGGTTCATCGCTGTCGGGAACAGTGGTCGACCAGACGGGCGCCGTGATTCCGGGTGCGGAGGTCGTGGTCAGGAATGACAACACCGGAACGGAGTACAAGGCCATAACAGCCGACAACGGGACATTCTCCATCCCGTCGCTCTCCGTGGGCACTTACACAGCCACGGTGTCCATGCCCAACTTCAAGCAGTCGATCACCAAGAACATCGTGCTGGTGACCGGCACGCCGACCACTGTCAATATCAAACTCGAAGTCGGCGGCCGCACCGAAACGGTGACGGTCACGGCGGGCGCCGAGGTGATCCAGACGGCGTCTGCCACCGTCTCAAATACGCTGACCAACAGCCAGATTGTCAACCTGCCGCTTCAGACGCGCAACGCGCTCGATTTCATGGTGTTCATGCCGAACGCCAACACAACCGGAAGCGCGCGCAACACCACCTTCATGGGTCTGGCGTCTACGTTCATCAACATTTCGGTGGACGGCATCAACACGCAGGACAACTACAACAAGAACAGCGACGGCTTTTACACCATGATTACCGTCCGGCCAGATTCGATTCAGGAAGTGACGGTAAACACGGCTGCGTCGGGCGCCGACAGTTCCGGCGGCGGGGCAGTGTCGATCAAGTTCGTGACCCGCGGCGGGAACAACGACTACCACGGCAGCCTTTACGACTACGAGCGCAATTATGCGCTCAACTCCAATTACTGGTTCAACAACCGCGATATGGCGCCTGTATATTGGGGTGATGTAGGCAAGGGCCAAACCTGCACCGCGCAGCAGCTGGTCAACGAATTTGAAAAATGCAAGGCGCCGCGCTCCAAAGTGATCGTGCATCAGGCCGGAGGGCGATTCGGCGGGCCGATCTGGTTCCCCAAACTCTTCAACGGTAAAGACAAAGCCTTCTTCTTTATCAACATGGAGAGATTCATGATGCCTTCCTCGGTTACGAGGACCAATACGATTTACGCTCCGGGTACCGAGAATGGCATTTATTCCTATGTGTACCGGCAGAGCGGCCAGCCGGACGTGGTCAAGACCGTCGACCTCTGGGCCCTTGCGCAGGCCAATGGCCAGGTGGCGACGATCGATCCGACGGGGCAGAAGCTTATCTCCGATGTCCGCGCCGCGGTGCAGAAGAAAGGAACGATCAATACTTATCCGATGGTTGTTACCGATCCCTTGTATCAGCAGCATATCTGGATGATCAAGGGGACCGAGATCCGCAACTACATTACCACAAGGCTCGACTTCAATGTGTCAAGCAAACACCGGGTGGAAGCGAGCTTCAACGGTGAAAACCGGCTGAGAGATCCGGATAACGTCAACGGCGTCGCCCCGCGCTACCCCGATATGCCCAATTATGGGGTCAATCAGGGGATCCGCGGCGCCGTTTCCGCGGCGTTGCGTTCCACGATTACTCCCCGGATCGTCAACGAGGCGCGCGCCGGTTTTACCATGGGGACGACGCTTTGGTATCACAATGTCCCCGGCAACACTGCATGCGGAGACGCCAACGGAGTCGCAAACATGGGCTGCTATTTCTGGACTCCCAACGGCATGTCGAGCCTCTATATCACAAGCAGCACGGAACGCCGCAACGCTCCGAACAAGACCTTTGAGGACACGATGACCTGGTCGAAGGGCTCGCACAGCTTCAGCTTCGGCGGCAGGTTCGAGCACCGCGCCGGCTGGCGGTACACGAAGACGCACGCTCCGTCGCTCGGTATGTCGCTCCCGAGCCAATACGATCCGGCGTACATCATGTTTGATTCCAACAACGGCCCGAAGAACTTCCCCAATGCGACCTCCGGGCAGATCTCCACCGCCGCTTCCTTGTACGCAGGACTGACGGCGCGCATCACCTCCATTAGCGGCACTGCCTACCGCGATGAGAACACCGGCGACTACGTCCAGCTGGGCGGCGCCAACCGGCGCTCCCGGCAGCGGTTCATGGGGCTTTATTTGCAGGACACCTGGCGCATACGCCCGAACTTCACCTTCAACTATGGGGCGCGCTGGGAGGTGAACTTCCCATGGATGCCGCTCAATAAGTCCTACAGCTGGTCCAATCCTGCCGAGACCTGGGGATTGTCCGGAGTCAACAGCCTGTTCAAGCCGGGCGCCAGTGGAGGCATTGCAAGCGTCGTTTATCAGTATAATCCCGGAGACCCTGCCTACAATGTCGACTACAAGGCCGTCAATCCGACCGTCGGCTTCGCCTGGAGCCCCCAGGCAGGCGGAGTGCTTGGCAAGTTTCTGGGATCCGGATCTAAGACCGTGCTCCGCGGCGGTTTTTCCATATCCTACCTGAACTATGATGTCGGCACCTACGACAGCATGTTCTTCAGCAATCCCGGAGGAAATGTTTCCACCGCGCGCAATGAGAACCTCGGCAACCTGAGAACGAATGGAACGGATCCGGTCCTCACCTATCCGATTCTGTTCCGAAACCGAACTACCATACCCACCATGCTCAATCCGGCGCCCTTCCCCAAGGGGCCGACCTATCCGCTTTTGGTCGGGTTCGCCAATTCCATCAACTCTTTCGAACCGGATATCCGTACCCCGTATACCATGACTTGGTCGTTCGGCATTCAACGCGAAATCACCAGGGATATGGCAATCGAGGTGCGCTACTCGGCGCAGCGCACGAAGCAGAACTGGTTCCAGACCGATCTCAACGAGGTCAACATCGTGGAAAATGGCTGGATCCAGGAATTCCGGAAAGCGCAGGGCAACCTGGTTGCCAACATAGCCGCCGGGAAAGGCAGGACCTTCCGATACGACAGCTCCGTGGCAGGCACGGTGCCGTTGCCAATCATCATGAAGTACCTGGGAGGCACTGTCGACCCGAATGTCTCGTCCAATTACACAAGCGCCGTGCTGGGAAGCACCCAGGCCGCCGCGTTCACCAACGCTACGGCCGTTAACTCCCTGAACACTTACAGCCCTGTCCTCTACGGCTCAAACGGCTTGGCCTATGCTCTTTACAACGACGCGACGCGGCGCCAGAATGCGATCAATGGCGGCTTGCCGGCCAACTTCTTTATAGTAAATCCGGCTGTGCAAGGAGGCGGCGCGTGGGTTTACAAAAACGGCGGCGGCAGCCTATACGATTCGATGGTCGTCGAACTGCGCCGCAGGCTGTCCAAGGGCTTGCTGGTCCAGGCCAGTTATACCTTGGCCAAGGCGTCCTCCTACAACCAGCTTTCCTGGCGCACGCCGTGGGCCAAGGATCTTCAGAACCAGCTGCCGCACGCCTTCAAGCTCAACTGGGTTTACGAACTGCCGTTCGGGCAGGGAAAGATGCTCTTCAACGGCGCCGGCAGGTTCGCAGATCGGCTCATCGGCGGCTGGGAACTCGAAGGCACTAGCCGGATCCAGTCGGGCAGCCGCATGGATCTCGGCAATGTCAACCTGGTCGGCATGACCGACCAGGATTTCGCAGAATCCCTCGGAATCTATTTCGACGATATCAACAAAAAGATCTGGTACTTGCCGAGAGACATCGCAAACCAGACCTACCTCGCGTATCAGTATGATGCGGGAGGCTTTACCGGCGGGCAGGCGCCAAGCGGACGCTACTGGGCGGCCGCGGGGAGCGGGGGCGGCGGAAACTGCATTCAGGTCGTTTCCGGCGATTGTTCCCCGCGCCACCACTATGCCAGGGGCTTGCGGTTCGTCCGCGTCGACCTCAGCCTGGTCAAGAGGATCAGGTTCACGGAGTCGGCGAACTTCGAGCTGCGCGGCGAGTTCCTGAACGCATTCAACAACATCAATTTCAGCACCTCCAGTCTTTCGGGCAGCAGCCTGAACAATGGTCTGATCAGCAGCGCCTTCACGGATGCCAGCAACTCCCAGGATCCGGGCGGCCGCCTGATCCAGATCGTACTGCGCATCAACTTCTAACTTCCAACCGTTACTTGAGCCGCCGCACTCTCCGGAGTGCGGCGGCCTCACCCCTCGATAAACCGCGACAAAAAGCCCAGCCCGTCTGGAGTGGGCGCCCAGGCGCCGCTTTCTTACTCCAAGTGCTGCCCGCACCAGGCGGATCGCCGCCCGGAATTCCCCCGCCCCGATGATGCCGGATTTACAAAACCAAGGGCGGACTTGGCGCCTGATATAAGCAAGAACTGCGATTCAGACAGTGAATAGTGCACGCAGGAGGGCATATAAGCGAACAGAGCCGCGCGCGTCAGCAAGCGGATCTCCGCAGTCCTTGCCGCCGCATTGGACGCGAGTTGTTTGACTTTCAAATATCCGCTTGCTGACGCGCGCGGCTCTGTATCCTCCCGGTTGTTGGCTTCCATATCTCGGCGCCTTTTGCCGGGATAACAAGAGCGCGGCCCTTGGCTGGCTCCTTAAGCCTTTCGGACTGAAACTCAGTCTTGCCGATATTCATCGGCCGCGCCGCAATCACGCGGCATGATGACCATGCCGGCGCATGGCCGGCCGATTGCGCAGCTCCGCGGCATCCGGCGATTCCGGGATCGTCCAATCTGAAATCGTGCGCCGTTCTTTTCCCCGGGTGCAATCGGAAGTGGGACTCGGTAGCTTGCCAACGCTTTCGGAGCGAATCGGGCTGAAAAAAACGCCACGGATTCCACGGATTCAAAAAGCCTGGCGGATGATGCGGTTGAACTGAAGCGACTTGGTGCCGACGTATCTGACCGGCGGCCTCGGCGCCTGATCGAGAATTTGTTGGCAGATCCGTGCAATCCGTGGAATCCGTGGCGTTTTTGTTTTGATTTCGCCGGGCGTGACTCTCACTTGCGATTGCATCCCCTTTCCCCAATTGCAGTGACTTGATAGGAGAAAGCCGATATGATCGGATGCGGATCTGGGAAACGCTCAAGAAAACGGAGGGTTCGATGAGAAGAAGAATCAGAGTTGCCGAAATCGCTTTTGTTCTTCTGGTCATGCTTCTTGCGGCTTCAGGATTGCAGGTTCCGATCACGAACGCGCAGGGCCAGGTTACGACGCCCGAGAAATTCTTCGGATTCAAACTGGGCAGCGACCAGAAGATCGCGCGTTGGGACAGAATCATCGAGTACTATCGCCTGCTGGAGAAAGAAGGCGGCGGTAAGCTCAAGGTGACCGACATGGGGCCATCCACCATGGGCAATCCGTTTCTCCTCGTGACTATCTCCGCGCCAGGCAACCTGGCCAGGCTGGACCGGCTGCGGGAGGTCAACGCCCGGATCAGCGATCCGCGCGGGCTTTCGGAGCAGGAAGTCAAAACCCTGGTTGCCGAGGGGAAGGCGGTCATCTGCCAGTCCATGAGCCTGCACGCCACCGAGATCGGCGGCACGCAGATGGCGCCCGAACTCGCCTATGATCTCCTCACCCGGAAGGATGAAGAGACGCAGAGAATCCTCGACAATGTCGTCTTTCTGCTGGTGCCTTCCTTCAATCCGGACGGCGCGATCATGGTGGCCGACTATTATGGAAAGACGCTGGGAACGGAATATGAAGGATCCAACACTCCTTTTCTGTACCACAAGTATGCCGGCCATGATAACAACCGGGATGCGTTTCAGACCAACCTGGTCGAGTCCCAATACATGGCCAAAATCATGTTCCAGGACTGGAGCGTCCCCCAGGCGTACGTGGACCATCACCATATGGGCAGCAACGGCGCCCGGATCTACGTGCCGCCCTATGCGGAGCCGATCCGCCCCAACGCGGACCCGTTGGTCTGGCGCGAAATGAGCTGGTATGGCGCGCACATTGCCTATAAGGAAGAAGAGGCCGGTCTGTCCGGCGTGATCAACTACTCCCAATATTCAGGCTGGGGGCATTTCGGATTCCACTGGATCACTCCATTCCACAACATTGCGGGGATGCTGACGGAATCCGCCAGCGCGCGCCTGGCCAGCCCGATGTACATCCACCCGGACCAGCTCCAGGGCGGCGCGCGCAACCTGCCGAAGTATGAAGCCCAAACTATTTTCCCGGATCCCTGGCCGGGCGGCTGGTGGCGGCTGCGCGACATTGTGGACCGGCAGAAGGTCTCTGCCTGGGCTACGCTCGACCTGGCGGCGCGCAACAAAGAAACCGTGCTCTGGAACGCATACCTGAAGGCGAAGCGGCAGACGGAACGGGGCGCCGCGGGGAAACCGTCCGCGTATGTGATCCCCGCAACCCAGCATGACGAGCTGACCGCTCTGAAGATGGTCAACAAGCTGCTGGTTCAGGGAATAGAAATCCAGCGAGCCGTAAAGCCGATTTCGACCGACAGCGGCCAGAGCTATCCGGGAGGGTCGTTTGTGGTTTCGATGGCGCAGCCCAAAATGGGACTGATTCGATATCTGCTCGGCCGAACTTTCTATCCGGACAACGAGTGGACGCGCAACCGGGACGGCTCCCCCATGCGCCCCTACGACATGGCGACCGATACGATGTTCGAATTCATGGGCGTACGCGTGGATCCTGTGGATGGACCCGTTGCCGGCGGCGAGCTGCGGAAACTCGCGGGCCCGGTGCAGCGTACGTCGACGATCCTTACGCCCGTCCCGGCGGGATACAAGTTCTCGGGCAAAGAAAATGACTCCTTCAGAGCCTTGAACCTGCTGTTTGACAAGGGCATTGCTGTTCGCCGCGTCGATACCGCCGACTCGAGCCAGGGCTTGAAGCCCGGAGATTTTGTCCTTGCCTCCGGATCTGAAGCCTTGCTGGCCGATGTCAACAGGCAGACCGGAGTTTCATTCCTTCCCTTGCAGCGCGAGGTCAAACAGGGAGTCCGCGAGGTCAAGAGGTCGCGCATCGGCATGTATCAACGATATGGCGGCGGGAACATGGATGAAGGATGGACCCGCCTGGTGCTCGAGCAGTTCTCATTCCCGTACACATCCCTTATGGATGCGGAAATCCTGAAGGGCAGCCTGAACGACAAATACGACGTGATCATCCTGCCCGACGACTCCACGGCGGCGATCACAGGCGAACGGGGCGCGGCGCCGGCCGGCGGGCGCGGCGAAGGAAGCGGACGCGGCGGTGCGCCTGCCCCGCCGGAGTATCGCAGCGGCATCGGCACGGAAGGAGTCAATGCGCTCCGCGCGTTCGTCCAGAAAGGCGGCACGCTGGTCACACTTGCGGGTGCAAGCAACTTTGCGATCGAGCGGCTGGGGCTGCCGGTGCGCAATGTGCTTGCCGGCAAGACCTCCACGGAGTTCTGGTGCCCGGGCTCCACGCTGAATGTGAAGTTCGACAACAGCCACCCGCTCGCCTACGGCATGCCGCCCGAGGGCCTGGCGGTTTTCCTGAACGGCTGCCTGGCGTTCGAGGTGGGCGCGACCAACCGCGGCGATCAATATGAGACCGTGGTGCGCTACGCCGACCGCAACCTGCTGCAGAGCGGCTGGCTTCTCGGTGAAGAAAATCTCGCCCGGAAAGCCGCCGTGCTCGCCGCCAAATATGGCGAGGGCAGGGTAATCCTCATCGGATTCCGAGTCCAGCACCGCGCCCAGACGCACGGCGCCTACAAGCTCCTGTTCAACGCGCTGGTGCGCTGAAACCAGCCAAGGGCTGCGCCCTTGATATCCCGCCAAAAAGCGGCGGGATATGAGAAGCCAGAAGCCAGAAGTGATCGGCGTAGTGCTTGCCTTCGCGGGCTGCTTTGAGCACGACGCGGAGATTCTGGATTCTTGCTTCCGGCTTCTGGCTTCTAACGAGAACAAAATTATCGTTACGCTTCGCATAACGGTCTAAACTCCAAAGTCCTCCAAACCATAACTTGGAGGCCTTTGAGGTCTCCGTGGTTCAAAAATCGAACTTCCTCTGGTGGTGTGCGCTGCCGCAGCAGGTGGTGCATGCCATCCGGTTGACATCGGCCATCGATATCGATACCATAAGCGTAATACCAATCTTTCATCGATGGAGGATTCATGAGTGCGCTGAAAATCTCCCCTAAATATCAGGTCGTCATTCCCAAGCCGATTCGCGAAAAACTCCATTTGTCCCCCGGCCAGCTGATTCGGGCGATCGTCTACAATAACCGGATCGAGCTCATACCCATCCGCCCCATCCGGGAAATGCGCGGCTTTCTCAAAGGCATGGATACCACCGTCGAGCGGGAGGCCGATCGAACATGAAAGTCGTTGACTCCAGTGCCTGGCTCGAGTATTTCGCCAATGGACCCAATGCTTCGTTCTTTGCCCCGGCGATTGAACAGACCGAGGACCTCCTGGTTCCCTCTTTGACACTCTACGAAGTATTCAAGCGGATCCTTCAGCAGAGGGATGAAGGCAGTGCTTTGCAGGCGGTGGCGGCGATGCAACAGGGCACGGTAGTCGACTTGGACGCGCGCATTGCCTTGGATGCTGCCCGCATCAGCCTGAAGCACAAGCTCCCGCTGGCGGACAGCGTGATCCTGGCCACAGAGCAGGCCTTGGATGCCGCGGTCTGGACGCAGGACGATGATTTCAAAGATATTCCGGGTGTCCAATATCGAAAAAAGAAATCATGAACACCAAGGCCGCGCCGCTTTGGAGGCGATGCGGCCGCAATCGCAGGGATGTAATGGACCTTTGGTCCGACGCGTTCAGGCGATCTGCAGGTCCGTTTTTTCAAAATCTTCACCGACGCACAGCAGGGGGTGGCCGGAGAGCCTGGCGACTGCGTAGGTCATGCAGTCCCCGAAGTTGAGCGCTGCCGGATGCTGCCCTTTGCCATAAATGCCATAGGTTTTGACCGCTTCCCGCCAATGCTCATCACCGAAAGGTACGGTCACGACAATGAATTCGCGCAGAAATCTCTCCAGAAGGCCGGTCGATTGCCGGCCGAGCCGGGCACGCATCACAATGCCGGTTTCAGCCAGGGTTGGGGTGCCGATAAGGATTATTTCGGCCTCGGCGAGCTTGTGAAACACATTCTCGAAGCCCGGCTCTTTGAAGAGGATGGCGATCACCGCCGAAGTGTCCAGGATCATATGCCCTTGTCGCCGTACCCGAGGATCCGGTCCTGTTCGGATTGTGTCAGTTTCTTGCCCAGCATTTGCCTGGGTATGGCCGGCCAAATCTCTTTCGTGAGGAACTGCAACAGGTCCGCTTTCCGGTCGCGGCTCACGATGTGATAGGAGAGGCGATTGCGCCTCTCTTGCAGCGCTTTCCGAATGGCCTCGGTCTTGGTCTCCCCGGTCATTCCTGCCACCTCGTCCGCCAGCCGTTCCACCTCGGGATTCTTGATATTCAATGCCATGAGAACATGGTATCCTTATAGGTGTAAAAAGTCAACCAGGGTGTAAATCACCGGCCGGGTCGCCGCACTCCAGACGATCGTGGCAATCACGAGATGACGTCAATGCCGTAGGAAGGGAATACCGGGTCTGCGGTGACCACAGCCAGGTGGCGCATCCTGGCGGTTGCTATGATGAAACGGTCGCATGGATCCTTATGGATGGGAGGCAGATCGACCGCCGCCATGCAGACATCCCAGTCGAGCGGTTCGACCGCGAGGCCGTGGTGCTCGACAATCCCGCGAAACCACTCCATGGGCGGAACGGGCAGCTTCAACTTGCCGGAACGGCATTTGCCCGCGATTTCGAAGGCGCTGATGGCGGAGACGAATACGACCGGGGCATCTTCGATGCGCTCGCGGGCTTGCTTGGAGAGCTGCTTCCCGCCCTCGGCCAGCCACAGGAGCGCGCAGGTGTCGAGAAGCATCAGAGTTCCTCCGCCCATTCGTCCGCGCTTAATGGCTCCGTAACGTCGTACTTGATGCGCACCCGGCTCAGGACGGGATGAGGAGCCAGCCGGCTCTTTTTGACATGGGGCACCAGGTCGGCGACGGGCTTACCGTTGCGGCAGATCAGGTACTTCTCTCCCTTCTCCGCGACCGCAGCCAACACCGATGACAACCGTGTCTTCGCTTCGTGCACATTGAGCGTTTTCATGACCTGTTTCCCCTATGATCCATAAGACTAAACTAACCTAGTCCACAAATCAATTAATCTCCGGAATTTTTTGGAGTGCGGCGCCCCGGCGCCGCTTTGCCAAACCGAAGAGTGGCCGCACAAGGGCGGCCTGCCGCCCGGGAATTCCACCACCCGCCTGCCGCCGGAATTCGCCGGCGGCAAGCCGCGGTTCCGTGGTTGCATGCGGCCTGAGAAAGCGGCGCCGGGGCCTGCACTTTACCCGGATCTCTGCGCAATAGACACGCGGACTGGGTGTGTTTCCCACTTGCCTCGGAAATTGAGATTCGTTGGAGCGCATAAACAAGCGCCGAAGGCGCGCTCCATACCAGCCTGGGGCAACGCCCCAGGAAAGCGGATCGGATCATGAGACAAGGGCTGAAAGCCCGCTCCATAATCGATTATAGGGCGGGCTTTCAGCCCTTCAATTCCTTTTGGGGATCGCGTGAATCCTGGGGCGTTGCCCCAGGCTGGTATGGAGCGGGCCTTCGGCCCTTGGTTCAGGCCACGATCCGGAATATGGGCAATGCCTGAATGCAGGCCGGATCATGCAGCAGCGTCTACTCACCCAAGATCCGTATAAGGTCCAGGTCGGGGCGCCGCACTCCAAAGCCGCTGCGCGGCTCGCCGGCGAGAATGATGCGGATTAGTGGCAGCTGCAAGTGTCCTTGCCGCGGAAGCCGTCGACTCCTTCCTTGGCGATGATCGGGACCATGGCCAGGGCTGCTGCCGGGTCGGCCCACCACCAGCCGAGAACGGCGTTGAGCAGCAGGCCGGCCAGAAGGATGGCCGAAAGGCAGGTGCAGAAATCGGTTTGCCGGGAATCCGCCTGCATCGCGCGGCTGCCGATGCCGGCGGCGATGCGCCTCTTGGCGCGCGCAAGCAGCGGCATGACCACCACGGACACGCACGCCAGGATGATCCCCGCAATGCTGCGATCCGGCGCCTCGCGCCGGAGGAGGCATGATACGGAATCATAAGGAATGTACAAAGACAAAGCCAGGAAGCAGCCGCCGACGATGCGCAGGGCGACTTTCTCGGCGTGCTTGCGCCGTTCCGGCGTCGTCTCGTGGCTGAGCCGCCACAACAATGCCGCTCCGGAAGTCACTTCGATCACGCTGTCGAGGCCAAACCCGATCAAGGAGACGGATCCGGCAATCAGCCCGGCGGCAATGGAAATCAATCCCTCGAGGCTGTTGTAAGCGATTGTGAAGTACTCCAGCCTCCGGCCCCGGCGGACATAATCCTGGCGGGCGGGTGCGGCATGATTTTTCAAAACATCTCCTTGAACCTGTCCCATTAGGGATAATCATTCTACCAGCAACCGCCGGCCCGAGGCGAGCCGCCGCCCGGTTTTGGAGTGCGGCGACCCGGCCTGCTCCTTACACAGATCTCCGCCGGATAGGCAACAGAGTGAGCTACCACCCGCAGAGCGGGTGGCTTCAGGAAGCCCCCAGGATGTGGGCGTGCAAGTAGGTCCCGGCGGCCCGCCGGGACCCATACCGTATTCCAACCCAAGACGGATGCTGCCATGATGCTGCGGTTGCGGAGTTACGGAGGCCGCAGGTCCCGGCCGGCGGCCGGGACCCACTTGCGCGCCCGGCTTAAGGAATGCCGCCCTGATGCCGCATGGATGGAGATTCCGTCGGCGCTCGCCTTTGCGCTCTGACGGGATCTCTATCCCTGCGGCATCAGGGCGGCGCTCCCAGTCCTGTTGTCTCTCCGGTGAAGATTCGGGTAAGGAGCAGGACCCGGCGCCGCTTTGCGGAACCGAAGGCTGGCCGAGCAGGGCGGCCTGCCGCCCGGGAATTCCACTACACGCCTGCTGCCGGCCATCACCGGCGGCAAGCCGCCGTTTTGTGGTTGCACGGGATTTGAGAAAGCGGCGACCAGTCGCCGCACTCCAAAAGCTTGCCGCCGGTTTGTTTCCCTTCTTCCGCCGCTTCGGATTTTGCGTGTTTCCGGCCGCGGGATGGTGGTATTCTCGCGCATCTGCCGTGAGATGTTCCCTGTTGTTGATTATTGAAGGAATGACAACCATGCGAATCCTTAGCGTTTTCTTCACTCGAAAAATGGCGATCTGTCTGCTCTTTATGCTGTGCGTGATCGGCGTCGTGGCGCAGGGCCCGGTCGACCGCTGCGTCGTGCCTGCGAATATTCGCGATGCGATCCTCAATGAGACGTCGGGAGAAGAGGCGTACAGGCACGTCCAGTTCCTGGCCGCCAACCGCGACCGGCAGGCTGAGGAATATGCCAACGCCTACTTCGAAACGACCTATATCGAGAAGATGGCGAAGCAGTACGGTCTCGCGGACGTGCAGGTGGACTTCTTTCCGGGCCGTGACGTGTGGGATGCCGAGGAAGGGGACCTGTGGATGATCCAACCGACCCGGAAGAAGCTCGCGAGCATCAACATGGTCCCGACCGCGCTGGCGCAGGGGAGCATGAACGCCGATGTGGAAACCGAAGTCGTCTATGTCGGCCAGGGGCGCGAGGCCGACTACGCGGGCAAGGACGTCAAAGGGAAGATCGTGCTCGGCAGCGGCAGCGTCGGCCAGGCGTTTACGAGCGGCATGCAACGCGGCGCGGTTGGCGCGCTCGGCACCGGCAGCGCGGGGGTGAGCGCCAATTCCGCCGGCTACACGCTGGACCAGCTCGGCTGGTCGAGCGTCTCGGCGCGCCCGGAAACGGGAGGATTCGGTTTTGTCCTGAGCCTCCGGCAGTTTTTCGAGATGCGCAATCTGCTCGAGCGCGGGCAGAAGGTGGTGGTGAAAGCTCACGTGCGCGCCAAGACCTATCCGAGCCGGATGAGTGTAACCTCGGCGTCGATCCCCGGGACCGATCCGGATGCGGGCGAGCTGGTCACGGTTGCCCATGCATTTGAAACCATCGCCACCCCCGGCGCCAACGACAACTGTACCGGGGTTGCGACCATCCTCGAAGTGGGCCGCACGATCGCCCGCCTGATCCGGGACGGTGACCTGCCCCGGCCCAGGCGTACCCTACGCTTTATATGGGGTCCGGAGATCTCAGGCACGACGGCCTACATGAACAAGCATCCCGAACTGCAGGACAAGCTGATCGCCGCGCTCAATTTCGACATGACCGGCGCCAACCTGAAGCTGACGGACAGCTACCTCCGGATGAAGATGACCCCGGACTCGCTGCCGAGCTATCTGAACGACCTGCTGGCGAGCCTGCTGCAGTTCGTCGACCAGACGGAAATCAGAACGCAGCAGGGGGACAACGGCCCGTTCAATTACCGCCTGTGCCCGGTCGCCGCAATCACGTCGGGGAGCGACCATTCGGTCTTTAACAATGGCGGCATCCCGGCGATGCAGTTCAACCACTGGCCGGACAATTTCTATCACAGCAGCCACGACCTGATCGTTTATGTGGATCCGACCGAACTGAAGCGCACCAGCTTCATGGCCGCCGCGGCATTTTACTACCTTGCCACGGCAGCCATTCCCGAAGCCAAGGTGCTTGCCTGGGAAGCGGCGACCAACGGCCAGAAGTGGATTGCCGAGGTCACCCGCCAGTCGACCCGGCTGCTGGGCAACGATCCCGCCGGGATCCACGATCAGTACAAGGCGGCGCAGACCAAAGTGACGGGCGCGTTCAACCGGGCCAAAGGCAGCGTCGAATCGGTGCTTACGCTGTCGAAGGATGCGGGCCTTGCGGCCAGTCTCAAGCCGCTGATCGCCACCCTGGAAGGCGCGCGCGATGCCAATTCGAGGCTCCTGGAAGCGGCTTACCGGGACCGTTGCGCGGCGATCGGCGCCACGCCGGCGGCCATCACTCTGACGGACAAAGAACGCGAGTATTCGCTCATGGTGCCGCGGCGGCTGTTCAAGATATATTCGCTGGAAGCTCAAAAGCGGCAAAGCGCCGGGCGCGGGCAGGCGGCCGGCGGCGGACGCGGCCAGGAGGCGGGCGCGGGCGAGGCTGCACAAGGGCGTGGACAAGCGCCGCCGGCCGGCGGCCGCGGCGGAGGCCGCGGAGCCGGGCTGCCCGGCCTGGCGTCGAGCGAAATCAATATCGCCATCGACGGCAAGCGCAGCATCCTCGACATATACAACCTGGTGCGCGCCGAGTGCGGCAACCTGGTGACCGGCAACAACGAACAGAAATTCGCTTATGTCCTGTCGCCGGATGCCGCCGACGTCACTCTCGATGCGGTTGTCAACGCGATCCTGAACCTCGAAAAAACCGGCGTGGTGGAGATCAAGAAACTGCCGCCGCCACCCGCCCCGGCGCCCCCGAAGAAGAAATAGACGGGAAAGTAAAAAGGATCCACAGCAAGACACTGAAGAGCGCGATCCCCGAATCTTCAAAAACGAACCACAGAGGCACAGAGATCACGGAGAAATAGGATCCCGAGTCTCTGTGCGCGAAAGGAAGAGGCGGCTTTCTGCGACGGGTTTTGCCCTGGCTCTGAGGGGAAGCGCTTCCAGAATGCTTCCGAAAGGCGCCCATTGGTGCGCTTCCCCTCAGAGCCAGGGCAAAACCTGCCAGCTTCGCTGGGCCCTCCGGGCCCGCGGAAGGCCGTCTCTTCCTTTCGCTTTCTCTGTGTCTCTGTGTGCTCTGTGGTTTGCTTTTATCAGACTGGGTTTCAGCCTAATCCTTCTCCGCGATCGCGGAGTAGAACAGTCCCGCGATTGCGGCGCCCACGATCGGGGCGATCCAGAAGAGCCACAGCTGCTGCAGCGCCCAGCCGCCCACGAAAATTGCCTGGCTGGTGCTGCGCGCCGGGTTGACCGAAGTGTTGGTCACCGGAATGCTGATCAGGTGGATCAGGGTCAGCCCCAGCCCGATCGCGATCGGCGCACAGCCCTGGGGCGCCCGTTTGTCGGTCGCGCCGAGGATAAACCAAAGGAAGAATCAGGGAAACAGGTCAAAATTCTGTAAGCAGGTGTATGCAGGGAAACGCCAGCCGGACGGCGTGGAAGAACCTCTCATCGGCCGTGATCAAATCACAGCGCTGCTCCAATGCCCAGGCAAGGTAGAGGCAGTCATACACGGTTCGATTGTGGGCTATTGCCAGATGCAGGGCGGATAGATTCACCTCATGGGAATCCAGAAGAATGGGACAGTCCTTGAGCAACTGTTGAAAGCATCGGATCGCGGCAGGCTGCGTCAATTCTCCGCGGCGCACCCTTTTCCACAGGATGTTCCCTGTTTCCACAATCAGCAGGTAAGGCGCCACAAGATCTATTTCTTCATCCTGGTACATCTCCTGGACCCGGAATGCGCAGGACTGGTCCTCTTCCGGAAGCACCCATTTAATGGCCACGCTTGCATCGATAACAAAGGCAGGGCGGTTCATCGATGATCCCGGTCCCGGTCTTCTCGAATCATCTCCGTGCTATCCGTAAATGCTGGCAGGGAAGCCAGAAAGGCGCGGAATTCAGCCCGTCCCTCGCGCATCATTTGCCGCCGGCAGCGCTCATCGACGGACATTTCCAGAATCGAGACTATGTAGCCGTTCAGACTCCTGCCCTGCGACCGGGCTGCGTTCTTCAATTCCTTGTGAACCTTGTCGGGCAAGTCCTTGATCGTAATATTTGCCATACCTGCTCCCCTTCTGCTGAGATACCATAAGAATACCATAAACGGTTGCATTATGGTTCCCAAGACCTATGTTCCAAGTGGGGCCGAGCTTCAGCCCGGAAGACGGATCGTTATTGGCGGGCTGAAGCCCGCCCCCACAGCTTTTGGGTTAAGTTGTATCGATCCAATAGATTCCGGTCAGGAAACCTCCTTCAATTTCTGGATCCGATCCGATATTCGCTTACGGATCAACGTCGGTAAACAAAACAAGGAGCCAGAATTCAGTATTCAAGAGTCAGCAAGAAGACAAAGGCCTCGGCACCTGTTCCGGGCAGGTTGTTTTTCTTCTGACTCCTGACTCCTGACTCCTGACTCCTTCAAACCGACAGCTGCGAATCAAGTACTTGGTTGGACGTAGCCACAAACCGCACCAAGTACCACGTTTCAGCCGTTCTTTTTCTCGAATTCCTGCATGAAGGCGACCAGGGCGTCGATGCCTTCTTCAGGGAAAGCGTTGTAAATGGAAGCGCGCAGGCCGCCGACGGAGCGGTGCCCCTTGAGGCCGTCCATGCCCGCCGCCTTGGCTTCCTTGACGAACTTGTCTTCGAGTTCCTCTTTCGGCAGCCGGAAGGGGATGTTCATGCGCGAGCGGGCTTCTTTCCTGGCGTGGCCGCGATAGAAGCCGGTGCGGTCGATTTCGGCGTACAGCTTTTCCGCTTTGCGGATATTGATCTTCTCCATTTCGGCCAGGCCGCCGAGCTTGAGCAGCCAGCGGGTGACCAGGTTCATGACATAGATCGCGAACGCCGGCGGCGTGTTGTGGAGCGACTTCTCCTCTGCGTGAGGCCCGTACTGGATCATGATCGGCAGCTTTTCGTAGGCCCGATTCGCCTTGGCCTTCTGCAGCAGGTCGTCGCGCAGAATGACCAGCGTGCAACCGGCAGGCCCTATGTTCTTCTGGGCGCCCGCGTAAATCCCGGCGTATTTCGCGATGTCCAGCGGCCGGCTGAGCATGTGCGAGGAGGCGTCGGTGATCAGCGGCACGCTGCCGACATCAGGAGGCTGATGGAATTCCACGCCGTGGATGGTCTCATTGCCGGCCATGTGCACATAGACGGCGTTCGGCGTCAGCTTCAGCTCCTCCTGCTTGGGGATGCGCGTGAAATTGTCGGCCTTGGCGGTGAAGGCGACATTGGTGTTGCCCACTTTCTTCGCTTCCTTGAGCGCCTTCTCCGACCAGGAACCGGTCGTGATGTAGTCCGCCGTTTCGCCGGCCGCCAGCAGGTTCAGGGGCACCATGGCAAACTGCAGGGTGGCGCCGCCCTGGAGGAACATGACGTGGTAGTTTTCCGGAATGCCGGCGAGCTTGCGGATATTCGCCTCGCATTCCTGGATCACCGCTTCAAAGGGTTTGGAACGGTGGCTGATCTCCATGACGGACATGCCGACGCCGGGAAGAGCCACGAGATCGCGTTGCGCTTCTTCGAGCACCGGCAGCGGCAGGATCGCCGGTCCAGCGGCAAAATTGAAAATACGGTTCGTTGCCATAATGAGCTCCTCATAAATATTGAATATAATGAAAATCACTCGCGGCCTGCGGCCGCAACCGAATCTTTAAAAGCAAACCACAGAGACACAGAGCTCTTGCAGCGGGGCGTCGTTCATTGACATCAGAAGCTCAGTTGCATTGATGAAGCCGCAAAAAATAAAGCAGCCACGGATTGCACGGATTTCACGGATCCAAGCACGAATGAAACCAGCGCACACCCGAATTCCGCGCAGCCATACCCCCCACACCGGCGCAGCGCTACGGGCAGCTTGCTGAAGAAATTGGCATTCGGATGCGTTTGCCTGCGCGACGGGAGCCAGGATGTTGGCCGAAGGCCGCCGGTGTGGGGGGTAGGGCTGCGCCGGATTCTCTCCGCTCCGTGAAATCCGTGGCAGCTTTTTCATTTGCGCCTGTTTGCCCATACCCGCATTGGTAAGTTTCCGGAGAGATCCAATGCCATCTTTCTCTGTGATCTCTGTGTCTCCGTGGTTCGAAAATCCTTTACCCTTTTGCCGCCAGCTCCACCAGGTGCAGGTCGAGCACGTCCGCACAGGAGGATTTGATGCCGTCGAGCAGTTCCTTGGGTGGCTCGCTGTCGAGGTTGATGCGCACGATCGCGGCCACGGCGCCTTCAAAAATGATGTTTTCCGTTTCCTGCACATTGATGGCATGGTCGCGCAGCCTGTCGAAAATGCCGGCCAGCACGCCGGGCTTATCCAGGTGCCGTACGATCAGGGAGTAGCGCGCCGGGCTGCGGGTTGCCAGGTTGACGACATTGGGGACGATACCTTTTTCTTTATAGGTTTTTACGATGCGGACGGTTTCCGCCGCGATCGCTTCCTGGGCCTGGTCGGTTGATGCGCCGATGTGATGCGTGCCGCAGACGCCGGGCAATTTGGCCATCGGGAAATCGAAGTCCGCGGTTCCTTCAGCAGGCTCGCCCGGATAGACGTCGAGGGCGACGCGGATGTTCTTTTCCTTGACCGCCTGTTCCAGCGCCTTGTAATCCACCACGTCCGGCCGAGCGGTATTGATGAAGTAGCTGCCCGGCTTGAGTTTTGAGATCACGTCGGCGCTGACGACTCCTTTGGTTTTGGGGCCGGCAGCCAGGTGGATGCTCAGGATATCGCACTTTTCGGCGACCTCTGCCGGGGTGCCGGCAACCTGGATGATGGGCTCGATCAAGGCGCTCGAAGCGGGCCGGAAGCGCACCAGGATGGGCAGGTCGATCGGCAGGCCGTCGCGGTCGGTGGCAATCCCGATCTCGCTCCAGATCACCAGGTTCATGCCGAAGGCCTGGGCGCGCTTGGCCATTTCCTGGCCGATGTTGCCGAAGCCGAGCAGGCCAAGTGTCTTGCCGTGGAGCCCGCGCGCCTTTGAAAATTCCTTCTTGTTCCACTTGCCGGAGCGCAGTTCGGCCGTGTTGTCCGCGATGCGGCGGTCCAGCGCAATAAGCAGGCCGAAGGCAAGCTCGGCCACCGCGACCGCATTCTTGCCGGGGCAATTCGAGACATAGATGCCGCGTTTGGACGCGGCCTTGACGTCGATTGTGTTATAGCCCGCCCCCGCGCGCACAATCAGGGCGAGGCGCCCTGCGTCAAGCATCGGTTCGGTCACCACGGTCGAGCGCACCACCAGGACATCGGCACCGGTTCTGCCAACGGCTTCGACCAGCGTGGCATCTTTCAGATCGGGCTCATAAACGACTTCACACCCAGCCGCTTTCAGCCCTTCGATTCCGCTCTTTTCAAATTTGTCGGCAACAAGGACTTTCATAGGTCCACCTCTTTATTAGGTTATCGGTATGTTGACCAGACCGTTATGCAAAGCGTAACGGGAACATCATATTAGAAGCCAGAAGCCAGAAGCCAGAAGCCAGAAGCCGGAAGCCAGAAGTTGGAAGTCGGAAGGAGGAAGCCGGAATGTTCACGCGGCGCTCCTGGGGGGACCGGCAAAAGATACCATGCGATGAATCCTTCTGGCTTCTGGCTTCGGGCTTCCGGCTCCTAGATTAAGTGACTGAGCAAGCCATCCCGCAATTTGGGCTCGAACCAGGTCGATTTGGGCGGCATGATTTCACCGGCATCGGCGATGCGCATCAGGTCATCGGTGCCGACCGGGAATAAGGAAAATGCAACCGCGGCCTTCCCGGAATTTGCGAGCTTTTCGAGTTCTCCCGTGCCGCGGATGCCGCCGACGAAGTCGATCCGTTTGTCCGTGCGCGGATCGCCGATCTTCAGCAACGGCATCAGCACCTGTTCCTGAAGCAGGCTGACATCGAGCGTGCCGCCGATATCGGTGGCGCCCGGCCGCCCTTGCACGCGCAGTGCATGCCAGAGCCCGCCGAGGTACATGGAAACTTCTCCCTTCCTCGACGGTGCCGGCGTGCCGGCGCCGTGCAGAAGTCCGCGCGCGGCGAGTTCAGATAAGAGCGTGTTGGGCGTGTGCCCTGCCAAGTCTTTTACCACCCGATTATATGGCAAAATCCGGGTTTGGGCATCGGGAAACGCTACCGCATACATCCACGCAGCTTCCTCATGCGCAAGGCCCGGTTCCTGCCTGGCGAGAAATTTCCGCGTGCGCGCGGCACTGGCGGCGCGGTGATGGCCGTCTGCGATGTACAGGCAGGGGAGGGCGCCAAATCCCTTGATCAAGGCGTGCAGGTCGGCGCCGGTGACACGCCACATCGTATGCCGGACGCGGTCGACCGCTTCGAAATCGAAAAGGGGTTCGGCCGCAGTCACCCTGGCGGCCACGGAGTCGATCGCGCTGGAAGCCCGGTAGATCAGGAAAACCGGTCCGGTCTGAGCCCGCAGGGTGCTGATATGACGCGTGCGGTCGTCTTCCTTGTCACGGCGGGTGCGCTCATGTTTCTTGATCAGGTTGCCCTCGTATTCGTCAATCGAGTAGCAGGCCGCCAAACCCGTCTGCTGATGGCCGCCCATGCGCAGCCGGTAGAAATAAACCGCCGCGGTATCTTCCACGATCAGAGGAGCGGCGGCGCGCAGGCGCCGGAAGTTCTCGAGCGCCTGATTGTAAACCGTGTCGGAGTAGGGATCCGTCTCAGCGGGGAGATCAATCTCCGCGCGCGAGACATGAAGGAAACTGAGCGCATTGCCGGCGGCGAATGCGCGCGCCTCTTCCGCATTCACCACGTCATAAGGTACGGCCGAAACAGAGGCTGCCTGGGCCGGCAGAGGCCTGAGCGCCTGAAAAGGACGAATGATTGCCATGGTTCTACCCAAAGCGGCCCAAGGAGCCGCTGAAAAAAGCTATAGCCCGCCATCTTATTAACTGAATTTTCACAAATATGTCAAGGAAAGACGCCGGGACCCAAGTGGGCGCCGGCCGCCGGCCGGCGCCCGGGAGATAAGTGTGCATGGGTCCCGGCGGCCCGCCGGGACCCACTGGCCCTTGACCCCGATGCCTTTTTGCCCCTACAGTGTTTCTTCATAGAAGGAAGATATGACCAAAGGGACATCGGTGTTTGAGTGTCAGTCGTGCGGGCATACTTCCGCCAAATGGCTGGGGCGATGTCCTGAATGCGGCGGCTGGAACTCCTTTACCGAAGAGAAGGCTCGCCCTGCGGAGGGGAAAAACATTGCAATGTCCGCGGCCAGGCCGCTGCGCCTCAGCGAAGTCTGCCCAGCCGAAGCGCCGCGGATTGCCACCGGAAATGCGGAATTTGACCGGGTGCTGGGCGGCGGTCTTGTCCCGGGGTCGCTGGTGCTTCTGGGCGGGGAACCCGGCATCGGCAAGTCGACCCTGCTTCTGCAAATCGCCCAGGCGCTCCAGAAAAAGGAACGTCGCGTCCTCTACGTGTCGGGCGAAGAGTCGGCGCAGCAAATCAAAATGCGCGCCGAGCGGCTCGGCTCTCAAGATACAGGCGAGATCTTCATCCTTGCCGAGTCCAGCCTCGAGGCGATTCTGGCAGCTGTTGCGGAAGTGCGTCCTGCCGTCCTGGTCGTGGATTCGGTGCAGACGACCTTTTCCGAGGAGTTGGATTCGGCGCCGGGGAGCATCAGCCAGGTGCGTCATGTCGCGGCCCAATTCCTGACGCTTGCCAAGAGCCGCGACCTTCCCGTGTTCCTGATTGGCCACGTAACCAAGGACGGCAGCATTGCCGGACCGAAGGCGCTCGAGCATATCGTCGACACGGTCCTCTATTTCGAGGGGGAGCGCCACCACAATCACCGCATCGTGCGTGCGGTCAAGAATCGCTTCGGCGCCGCCAACGAAGTCGGCATTTTCGAAATGACAACTGGCGGGCTGATCCCCGTCCTAAATCCTTCCGATCTGTTTTTGAGCGAACGTGAAGATAATGTTCCCGGGAGTGCCATAGCCTGCGCCATGGAAGGGACGAGACCCATTCTGGTAGAGATTCAAGCCCTGGTGCTGCCGGTCCAGTACGGAACGGCGCGGCGTACGGCTACCGGACTCGACTACAACCGGATCTCGGTACTGGTCGCCATGCTGCAAAAGCGAATGGAAATCCCCGTCATGGGATGCGACATTTATGTCAATGCCGCCGGCGGCCTGCATGTGGACGAACCCGCTTCCGACCTGGCCCTTTTTGCCGCGATCCTGAGCAGCTTCCGCAACCGCGCGCTTCCTTCCCAAACGGTGCTGATCGGCGAATTGGGATTATCCGGCGAGGTGCGTCCGGTCAGCCAGGCCCACCTGCGCGTCCGCGAGGCCGCGGCCATGGGTTTCCAGCGCTGCATTCTCCCGGCCGGGAATCTTCCGCTCCACGATCCGGTGGACAAGATCGAACTCATCCCGTTGCGCAATATCCTAAGCCTTTCGGATCTGATCTTCTGACCCTCCCGGGACGCGCTCTGGAGTGCGGCAAATCCTCCACATTAAAGCTTTAGCAGAAAGGGGGGGTGTTATGATAACTTTTGGGAAGCGCATGTGCTCCGCCGACCGGAGCGGGCTTTTTCAATATTGATTTGGAATGAAAGGTCATCTGTGCTGAACATGCAGGCGATGCCATTGTTGATTTTGATGTGCTTTGTCTGCGTATCTTTAAGAGTTATCCGGCAATTTATTTCAAGAATCATATATATGCCGAAGGAGCTGATTCATGGACCTCTGGATTATTCGTATCCTCCTACTGGTTGCGATCATGGTGAGCGGCTACTTTGTCAGGCCGTTCCACCTTGAAAGTACTCGCTATGAAACCGAATTTACGCTGCTCCTAAGCGGGGCGCTCGGAATACTGATTGTTTTCTTCGAGTTCAGGATCCGCAAGCTCTCCCTGAAGACGCTGATTGGCGCAGCGATGGGTTCCATCCTTGGCATCATCGGCGCCAGTCTGGTCAGCCTGATCATCGCCCACATGACGATTCATGAGGCTACGAGAAATTTCTCCCAGGTGATGATTCTGATTCTCATGTCCTATGTCGGCCTGGTCCTCGGCGCCAACAAGGGAGAATACCTCGATCTGTCCGGATTCGGCGGTTTTTTCAACGACCGCGGCTCACGCATGTCCTATAAGGTTTTGGACACGAGCGTCATCATCGACGGCCGCATCGCCGATATCTGCAAGACTGGCTTTCTGGAAGGCACGCTGGTGGTGCCTCATTTCATCCTGCGCGAACTGCAGCAGATCGCCGACAGCGCCGATTCAATCAAGCGCAACCGGGGCCGCCGCGGCCTGGAGATTCTGGAAAAGATAAAGGGCGCGCCCGGCATTACGGTGCAAATCGTCGAAAAAGATTATCCTGAAGTGAAAGAGGTCGACCTCAAGCTCATCGAACTGGCCAAGGAGCTGGGCGCCAAAATCGTCACCAACGATTTCAACCTCAACAAGGTTTCCCAGTTGCGCGGAGTGGATGTGCTCAATATCAACGAGCTGGCCAATTCGCTCAAACCGGTCGTTTTGCCGGGCGAAACCATGAGGGTGTTCATCCTCAAAGAGGGCAAGGAGTACAATCAGGGGGTAGCCTATCTGGATGACGGCACTATGGTGGTGGTGGACAACGCCCGCAAAATGATCGGGAAAACCATCGCAACCCAGGTAACCTCGGTTCTCCAGACAACCGCCGGCAAAATGATCTTCGGCCGCTTCCCGGAGGAACCGGAGTCCGGCAACTCGAGCGCCAGGCAGGACCGGCGTCCCTATGACCGGGTCTCGGCCTCCGACCGGATCGTGGATGACGAAAAGATCAAGGGCCAGGGCCGGTAAAATGAAGGAGTCAGGAGTCAGGAGTCAGGAGTCAGAATGGGATCCGGAGGCCGTGCGATCATCGTATATTTATGCGGCCCCTCCTGGATTTATTCTCCTGACTCCTGACTCCTTTTTTTCATGCCTTCGGATAATGATCGGATGAAGATGCCCGCAATCCCGAAGATTGCCGTTGTCCTTGCTGCCGGGGGGGCAGGCACGCGCATCGGATCCGCTCAGCCGAAGCAGTTTCTTGTCATCGGCGGCAAGCCGATCCTGGAGCGCACGGTCGAAGCGCTGCTGGCGCTGGACGGTCTGATTCAGGTGGTAATTGCCTTGCCGGCCGAGCACATCCCGCGAGCCGAAGCCATGCTGCGCACGCGTGCCTGGCCGGTTCCGGTGGTATGTGTGCAGGGCGGCGCCACGCGCCAACAGTCGGTGCACTGCGGCGTACGCCGGACGGTTGCGGATGCAGACCTGATTCTGGTGCACGACGCCGTGCGTCCCTTCTGCACCCGCGAAATGCTGAACCGGGTTGCTGAAGAAGCCTGGGCTGCGGGAGGCGCTGTCCCCGGCCTTCCTGCCACTGAGACGATTCAGCGCGTCGGCGCCGACGGCCGCGTGCGCGAAACCCCTCCCCGCGAAGAGCTGTATGCCATCCAGACTCCCCAGGGATTCCGCGCCGATATATTGCGGTCTGCCCTGGACCGAGCCGCTCGCGATGGATTTGAGGGTACGGACGAATCTTCGGTCGTGCGCTGGGCCGGCCACGAGGTCGCGGTGGTGGAGGGAGTGCCCGAAAATATTAAGATCACCCGGCCGCTCGACCTTGCGGTTGCTGAAAGGCTGCTGGCCCGGGACGGGCTGCGGCGCAAAACGGGAGAAACTGCAATGGTGCGCATCGGACACGGCATCGATTATCACCGCCTCGTCGAGGGGCGCAAACTCATCCTCGGCGGCGTGGAGATCCCTTTTGAGAAGGGCCTGGAAGGGCACTCCGACGCGGATGCGCTCATCCATGCCATCTGCGACGCGCTGCTCGGCGCCGCCGCGCTCGGGGATATCGGCCGCCACTTCCCCGATACCGATCCTGCGCACCGGAATCGCTCGAGCCTGGAGTTTCTCCGCGAAGTGAAGGATCAACTGGCGCGGGCGGGATGGGCCATTCAGAACGTCGATGCCACGGTCCTGGCTCAAAAGCCAAAGCTTGCGCCGCATTTTGAGGCCATGCGGGGCAATATCACCCGGGCGCTTGGGCTGAGTCTGGACACCGTAAGCATCAAGGCAACCACCACAGAAGGCTTGAACGCCGAGGGCCGCGGCGAGGGCATCTCAGCCCACGCCCTCGCGTTAGTGGTGCATAACGACTGATTTGAAGCGCGGCCTGCAGCCGCAGCCAAACTGAAAAAGCAAACCACAGAGACACAAAGAGTACAGAGTACTATGGATCCGAATCTCTGTGCGCGAAAGAAAGGGGCTGCCTTCCGCGGCCAATCCCGCTAGCTATGCTGGGCCCTGCGGACCCGCGGAAGGCAGCCCCTTTCTTTCGCGTTCTCTGTGTCTCTGTGGTTTGCATTTTTAATTTGGTTGCGGCTGTACGCTCGCGCTCCGTTGCGCCGCAATCCCGATATTTCTGCTGGTATACTGAGAATATGGAACTGGAAATAACAGAAATGGCAGTGAGGGTGCGGTTCGCGCCGAGTCCGACGGGATTTCTTCATGTTGGGAATGCGCGCACCGCTCTGTTCAACTGGCTGGTGGCGCGGCACCTGCGCGGGGCCTTCGTCCTGCGCATCGAGGATACGGATGCGGAACGCAGCCGTCCCGAGTACGAGACGCAGCTGATGGAGGACCTGCGCTGGCTTGGTCTCGAGTGGGATGAAAGTGTCGATGTCGGCGGGGCCTATGGACCCTATCGCCAGACCGACCGGTACGGTCTCTACCGCGAGCATGCGCAGGGGCTGTTGCGGCAGGACCGGGCCTTCCGCTGCTTCTGTTCCGAGGAGGAAGTCGAACAGACGCGCCGGGGGCAATTGGCGCGCGGCGAGATGCCCCGCTATGCCGGCACATGCCGGCATCTGACCGAAGAGGAGATCGGCGCCCGAATGCAGGCCGGCAAGCCATTTGTTCTGCGCCTGCGTGTGCGCCCGGGGATGGCCGGTTTTACCGATCTCGTGTACGGCCGCATTGAAATCGACACCAGCCAGATCAGCGATCCGGTGATTGTGCGCAGCGACGGCAGCCCCACCTACAACTACTCGGTCGTGATCGACGATGTGGCGATGAAGATTTCGCATGTGATTCGCGGCGACGGGCACATTTCCAACACGCACCGGCAGATTCTGATCTACGAGGCGCTGGACGCGCCCATCCCGTTGTTTGCCCATCTGCCGACGGTGCTTGGGCCGGACGGGAGCAAGCTGAGCAAGCGGCACGGGGCGACGTCGCTGCAGGAATTCCGCACCCAGGGATATCTCCCGGAGGCGCTCGCCAATTACCTGGCCCTTCTCGGCTGGTCGCCGCCCGAAGAAGGGAAAGAAATCATGTCGCTGCCGGAAATCATCGAGCGATTCGATCTTGCGCGCGTTTCGCGCAGTCCGGCGATTTTCGGCAGCGCCAAACTGGACTGGATGAACCGCACGTACATCCACAAGATGCCGGTGGAGAGTCTGGCGAAATGCGCGGCGCCGTTCTTCATTGCCGCAGGGCTGATCCCCCCCGATCCCGATCCTGCAGTGCTCGCGTGGCTCGCGAAAGTCGTGGATGCGCTGAAGTCCCATGTCGATCACCTGGACCAGCTGGTCCGGGAATGCAGCATCATCTACGCCTTTCCCGCCGTTCCCCCTTCACTGGACGAGGGCGCGCGCGCAACGCTGGCAGAGCCGGGAGCCCTGGATGTTGCCCGCGAGTTCGCGCGCCTGGCGGCCCAACATGAAATGCTGACCTTCGACGCCTATAAAGAAATTGTGGGCCAGGTCAAAAAGGCGACCGGGCAAAAGGGAAAGGGCCTGTTCCACCCGATCCGGGCGGCCCTTACCGGCCTCGGCTCCGGACCGGAACTCGATCGGCTGATTCCCATCTACGAAGAGGGGAGCCGGCTGAACCTGCCGCGCCGCGTCATGTCCTGCCGCGAACGCCTGGCCGCGGTCCTGAGTGATGAGTAATGAATGATAAGTGATGAGTGAGACATGTCGATAGTGTTTGGGATTCATCCGGTGCTGGAGGCGTTGCAGGCGGGGAATGTAGAGAAGGTGTGTGTCGGGCGCGGGCAGAAGAATCCGCGCATCCGCGAGATCCTGGACCTGAGCCGGCAGAAGCATGTGCCGGTGTCGATCGAAGAACACGAATGGCTCGACCGCAAGTCCGCGGGCGGGCGTCATCAGGGAGTCCTCTGCTACGTCGCCGAGATGCCGACGATTGCCGCCGGGGATATTATCAGCAATGCGGCCACTCCCGGACTGGTGCTGGTGCTGGACGGCATTGAGGATCCCCACAATCTCGGCGCCGTTCTGCGTTCTGCCGAAGTGGCGGGCGCCGACGGCGCCATAATCCCGCAGCGCCGGAGCGCGCCCCTGAGCGCGGCAGCCGTAAAGGCCAGCGCAGGTGCGGCTTCCCACCTGAAAGTGGCGCGCGTCACCAACATCTTGCGTGAGATCGAGCAGCTCAAGGAAGCGGGATACTGGATCACCGGATTCGATGCCGCCGCGGGCCGGCCGCTCTGGGAGATCGATTTTACCGGTCCGACCGTGCTGGTGCTGGGCGGCGAAGGGAGCGGCCTGCACCGTCTGGTCAAGGAGAAATGCGACTTTCTGGCCTCAATTCCCGTGCGCGGCCGGGTCGCTTCCTATAACGTCAGCGTCGCCGCCGGCATCGCCCTCTACGAAGTCCTGCGCCAGAGGAAAAAACAGGGATAAAGGGACAAAGGGAAAAAGCTGCGCATTGCCGGCCCTTGGATGCGGCGGCTCGGTTTGCGGCGACTCGTCCTGCTCCTTATACGGATTTGGGGCATGTAGACAACTCCGCATCATTCGGCCCCCATCGAGGCATGCACACCACCCAGGATGGTAGCCAAAACATAGGGCCGAAGGCCCGCTCCATACCAGCCTGGGGCAACGCCCCAGGATCCAGGCGATCCCCAAAAGGAATGGAAGGGCTGTAAGCTCGCCCTATAATCGATTATGGAGCGGGCTTACAGCCCTTTTTTATTTATGCAATCCGTTCCTGGGGCGTTGCCCCAGGCTGGTATGGGACGCGCCTTCGGCGCTCGCCTTGGCGCTCTGACGAGATCTCCATCCCTGCGGCATCAGGGCGGTGCTACCAGTCCTGTTGTCTCTCGGGTGAAGATCGGGGTAAGGAGCAGGACCAGTCGCCGCACTCCACACGGGGCAGCCGCTTACTTATTGTCGTCTATTAATGTGCAATTGCGTGAAAGGCAGGACCATTCGCCGCACCTCAGCCATCCGGGTGCCAAATTTCAAGCATTCATCAAACATGCAATCATGGCAACCTAAGTACACGGTTTCATAAATACGGTCACGTATTCTGCCACAGGGGCAGAATGGAGCAGGCTTCGCAGTTTCACGGGCTGGAAGCCCGTGCCACGACTGCCTGTTAACGTGGCACGGGCT
>Ga0315277_10001220_pt1 | contig 38020 bp, 29 predicted proteins | sample YL17G05_15_MG_FD_203695 | JGI IMG/M metagenome (GOLD analysis project Ga0315277, IMG submission 203695) | Sediment microbial communities from Yellowstone Lake, YNP, Wyoming, USA - YL17G05_15 | ecosystem: Environmental > Aquatic > Freshwater > Lake > Sediment | place: USA: Wyoming | collected...
AGCAAAAATGGCGTACAAACAAGCGAACATCACTGCAAAAGATATCGATTTCGCAGAAGTACATGACTGTTTTACAATCGCGGAGATCTGTGCAATTGAAGACTTAGGATTTGTCGAAAAAGGAAAAGGTGGCAAAGCCATCGACAACAAGATCACTACCCTAGACGGTTCTTTACCTGTTAATACCAGTGGTGGTCTAAAAGCAAAAGGTCATCCTGTTGGAGCAACAGGGGTTGCGCAGATCGTTGAACTGACTATGCAGTTGCGAGGTGATGCAGGGAAACGACAAGTCAAAGACGCAAAAGTAGGGCTTGCTCATAATGTCGGTGGCTCAGGAGCAACCTGTGTTATTCATATCATGGAGGCGATGTAACAATGAAAGAAGGTGTTGCACGATTCTGGAGGGAAATTCCGCAGCGGTACAATTTCATTGGTAACAAATGCGACAGTTGCGAACGAGTCTTTTTCCCGCCACGAGAATCCTGTCCGTACTGTCGACGAAAGAGTATAGGCAAGATGAAGGAATTTAAGCTAACGGGAAAAGGAGAAGTGGTGACGTACACGATTATCCATGTTGGTCCTGAGGATTTCGAGGAACAAACACCGTATCCGATTGCGATTATTAAACTTGAGGAAGGTCCTCAGATAACAGCTCAGATAGTTGACTGTTCATTAGACGAAGTGAAAATTGGGATGAAGGTCGAAAGTACATTTAGGAAGATCCAGCAAGATGGACATTCAGGCGCTATTTATTACGGATATAAATTTCATAAATGTTATTAAATTAACAAACTAAAAAGAGCAACGAACGGACATCAGACCCGTAAAAAAATGATTATTTTTTATACCTGTATCGATCAAGTCTTTTCATTCATGTTTTTACAAAAATCAACGACCGAGAAGAAAAATTGATTGTTTTTAGAAAAAAATAAAAAATAAAAAAAAAGAAGAGAGGGTTTATGGTTGAACTGGTGTTGGTTCGGTCCATTCGGGGCTGAAAACTGTCAATGTTGGATCACCGAATATCACTTGTACGTTGGTGACATCCATGGTAGACGAGCCATACAGTGCCGTATTATATATGTCCATATCGACATATTTAGCGGTAAAATCACGCTGGTGGTACCACACATATTTTGAAAATGCTTGTCCTACACTGGTACCATTGACCATCATATCTTTCATCCAACAGTCATCGAGAAGGTCTTCTTGTGGACATAATCCAGTTCCAGCGTTCCCATACCAAAGTGCACTACCATGTTCTAGGTATATTTCTGGTCCGAAGTGTTGTCCTGTGGTACAACTCATCCAGAGTTCAATTTCGCTGTGTAGGTTTGTGAAGGCTTGATCTACCCATTTGTAATGGACAAGATCATAGAGGTTAGGCTCCTTGGCATTATACCAGGTAAAACCACCCCATCGAGGATCTTTGGTTTGCTCATCATCATACATATATCCTCGCCATCCATCCCACCAGTTAAAGTCATATGAGCTCTCATGTATAGGTTCAACAAGTGGGAATTCTTCTTTAATGTTCATCCACATGTTAGATATTCCTGATCCACCGGTTCCATGACCAGAATAGTAGCTAACAGCAACACCTTCGTTCATTCGTGCAAGCCAACCGTTCCAGAGACAATGACCTTCATAGAATCGACCATGCGAGGACCAAGATTGTTTCACTTCTCTTGTCGAGAAAACCGTGTGTCTTACACCATCATTTGTCGTCCATGTCCATCCATCAGGGAAGTTCATCATCTGTGTTGTGGTTACATTTCTTCCGGGGTTCGCATATATTATTGCGGGATAGAGTATGTCTCGTGATATCTGCGCAGCATCCATAGCAGGCGTATCATGTGGGAATTGACCAGCATAGGAACCAATACCACACAGTTGTATGAGTGCCGGGCTTCGGATATCTGTATCTCGAGGTGAAACAAAAATATAACATTCTTGGCCAGGTCCTGTTAACCCTTTTTCTGTTGCCCAGTTATAGATTCCTTCATGTATTGCACTACCCCATCTAAAATCTTGATCAAGACCTAATCCGGGATATTCGCCTTTTAAGATGGACGTAATGAGTTCCATAAGACTTGGTTCTGGTGTAGTCATTTTTGCAGTATGACCCTGAGCTCGTATCCCATGATACCATTCACCAGCATAATATCGAAACGCTGTTAATTTATCAATTGTACTAAATACACTTGGTATTTCACCAATGTTTAGAACATTTGACCCATGGTATGCTGCTATCAGTCCAGCTGGTGCAAAGAATCCATCTTCTGATCCAAAGGATGTGATCGTAATAACATTATCAGATGTCGATGCTGAAAGTTGCATTTTGTCTGAAAATGATTGCACCATATTTATGATCTCTTGCAGGGAATTGATTTCTGTAACTGAACCACTTGGAATCGCACTACTTATATCATTGATGTTGACAAACAGAATCTCTTTTACGCCAAGTTGGTCAAGAGCATTTTGTGTCTCTGTTGGAACTGAATCAGCTGTCACATATAATAGTGGTGCATGGATTTGTGACGCAAGGACTGCCCCGTTAGCGGCTGATAAGCCTGCATCTACTCGTGTTGCGTTATGTTCTCGGATCTCAGCTGTGATATGATAGGGTATTGAATCAGTGACTTTTTCATGACCCCAGGGGTAGTGCGGAACTACAATAACCGTCCACTTTCCTTCCGAGGGATAGTTCAGTTGTACGCTATGTTCAGTGCTAAGGGTTGGTTCCCACCTGCGCCATTGTTCAAATCCAATTTCTTCATGATGACATCCATTCCAGATATGAATTGGGTTTATTGGTCCTCCATTCCAACTACCTATGGTAGGTCGTCTTGCAAGGCCTTCTGGATCAACAAGGAATACCTCAAGATAACTTGGCTCATCTGTGGTAACTGATACATAAATACTGGAATCTGGGTTTGTAACTTTTAAGGAGTATCGATCACAAGAATATAGAGTAACTTCAAAAGTATCCATACCGCTAGTACTGTCAATAAACGGCCAGTGGAAACCAGGCAGTTCAATCGGGAAATAAATATTGGTATTATTCCCTGCATTGTCATAGGGATGAGGCCAGTCTTCAAATGTGCTGGATTCATATCTCATGTTTACCAATCCAGTTGCAGCACAACCTGCACCATATGCATAAATAGTCATTGCTCCCCATTGTTTTCCGACCCACATTTGCAGGGTTTGTTTACCTGCGAAGGGCAGAAGCTGATCAGGCGTGGCTATTGTTTGCTCGGTTACCACATTTAACGTTGCATCCGTATTAACATCCAAAATACCAGTCGTATCTTTCAATTCACTTCCATCAACTGCTAAAACAGCAGTATCTGATGTTGTCCATCCATTCAGAGCAATGTTTGCAGCAGCTGTTATTGGGTTAGCATCTACCTCATAAACCGTGGCATTGAAATTAAAGTGAGATAAATATTCAGACCAGTCATCAAGGAGATATTGTGTTGTATCATCGCCGACTCCGAACCAACTGGTCGTTTTAGTATCACCAGTGTAAACAACAGGTGAAACATATTGTTTTCCACCTTCTTTATACACTGCAGCGGGAACTGCTGCTAGAAACGCATATTCATCGGCATTACTATTATAGTCATTTGCTATCTTAAATGTTTGTGCAACAGGTATTATTTCAGCCTGTGGAACTGGTCCAACAGGAGCTTGTGCTGTACCACCAACGGTTACTTTAAATTCATAGGCACCTGAACCATATAAGAAGTAATTATCAGGCCATTTTGCTGTATCCCATCCTGGCCAGGTAGCAATTTTAATCTTCCATGTTCCCGTGGCATCAGCAGGGTATTGAAGGGAGTCATCTCCGTAATACATAGCATAGTGTTTTAATTCTCCAGAGGGATTATACAGATGAACATCAAAATCACCTTCTTTATTATCCATAGCTGAAAGTGTGACAAAAATTCCTTGCCCGCTATTTGCAGTAAAGCTGTACCAATCTTCGGTATCAATGTAATTCTCATAACCATCATATTCTGTTCCTGGTGTTATTGCTGTTGCCGTTGCAAAAGTATTACCTGCATCTGTCCCTTTTCCCGCATCATTTTGTCCTGTAATTGTCACAGTTAGCGTATAAGTACCTGTAGTTGCGCCCGTCTTAGTGAAAACATGAGCGAAATAGGAACCAGAAACATCTACAGTAAAAGTTTTACCAATAGCAACTCCTGCATTATTTGCAATTTCCACATCAAATAAATTCGTGGTGCTTATCGATACCTGTATGGTTTGTCCTTTTGAAGCAGTAAATTTAAGCCAATCGTCCTTATCTCCACCGACGGGATCCAACGTTCCTTGTCGACCTCTGCCAGGAACTGTTTGATCAACTGGTTCTCCAACATACAATTCGAGAGACGATTGAATTTTATCTTTAACATCAATCCGATAACCAAAATCATCTTGATCAGCGGCTAAAGATAAATCTGCTTCATTTTCATTTGGATAATTTCGATCTAGCCATACTTTTTGGTCTTCAATTGAAGATGTATTTGATTTGTTAAACAAATCATTTGTATTCGTTTTCACTGCAGTTGACATTGGTATTGCAAAAGCAGTACCAAGAAATAATATCGCTATAAGGGCTGCCTCTATTCTAGATTTTTTAGAATTTCTTTTATTATTCATAATTTACCCCCTGTGTTAACATTGATTATATGAATAGGATTATATATATGTTTCGATTTTTTGGGAACAGGGATTATAATACAATTAACTCCTTATATGTAAGGATATTTAGATTGAAAATAATGACGAAATAAAATTTTAATTTATATTTTTTATTTAATTTAATATAAAAATAACTCATTCATCTGAACCATCTTAACAAGAGAAACCTCTTTTTAAGTTTACTCACGGGATATCTTCAAATCACTTTTAAGCCCGTCCTTGAATACTAAATATATCGACTATTCAGCAATAAAAACATTCCGTAGAAATAGGTTTTTATCTCTTATAAATAGTATCCTCGTTTTTGTCTCGTTTTGACATGGAGACAGGTATTATGAACGAAAAAGTTGGAATCAATTTTCCGAACCATCCGCAATTTATATGGCATATAATAGAGGGATCGAACCCGTAAAACAACTATTCTTCTTTCTTTTCATCCAGTAGAGGTTGACACTTAGAACCATGTGACATACTCCAAGGCGCCCACATTGCAGCGAGGAGCCCACCAGTAACTAAAAAAGAAACAATAAAAACCACGAGATTTTAATAGATATCATAGGGTTTTGCGAGAATCTAGAACCAATAGATCAGAAAGATAATAACACCAAATGCGACTATTACCGAGACCCACACCCGCCATCGGAAACCCTTTATTTTCCACATCTCTTTTTCTACTGAAGTATGTTGTTTTAAGGGCCAATACGTTCAGGGTCCGCCTAAGATACCAATAAGAGCAAGAAGTGATATTTAAAAAATTGCAACATTTTACTCCCACACATATTCTTTTGCATAAAACAACAACCATATTACAAGAAATACCAACCATCCTACACCAACAAGAATAGAGAGGGATACACTCCACGCAAAACCTTTTCCCTTTATCAAATCCTGTGATTCACCACTCATAGATATCCTCCGTCTTATCTCTGTCTTATTATGAAGAATAATTTGTTACCATTATATAAATATAAGAACCGGTAGAATTATCTCTTCGTAATAATAATATATTAGGAAAAACGTATCATCTTTGATATTATTCTAAATGCATTTTCCTTCGCCTACAAATTGTATAACTTTGTTTCTATAATACTAATAATAATAAATAATCTCTTGTTCTTTGGATAGATTTTTAAAGAAAAAATTGTTATAAACTTTAAAATTGGAGAGCGAGATAAAACATGTCAAACTATTGCCCTGATTGCGGAGCTGAACAAATAGAAGATTCTAAACTCTGTTCAGCTTGTGGAAAAGAAATTGAACAACAAGCTGAAATTGAGAAACAACCTCAGCCACAACAAGAGGAACAACAACAGACACCCATACCAAAATCAACAACAAAGAAATCGAGGCAAAAATTGATAATTGGCATTGCAGCAATTATTGTCGCTGTGACTATTATCTCAATTATTATAATCTATTTTCTGGGTGGTACTACTTCGTTTGGTGGTAATGATAGTCGATTTATTGGAGAATGGGAACAGAATATAGTTGGGAGTCCTTTGCTTTGGAAATTTAATAGTGATGGAACAGTAGAAAAAGAATCTGCTAGTACTGGTACATGGACAGTGAAAAACGATCAGCTATGTCTAAATAATTCACTGTGTTACACATATGAATTTTCAAATAATGGAAGTGCTTTAGTATTGAATAGATCTGGAGAAAGTGATATAGTCTTAACAAAAAAAGATCAACAAGGAACTAGCCAAACACCCAATATAAAATGTATAACAAATTCAACAACAAATAGACTTATAATTACATCAATAGATGAAAATGTAATATGGAGAGACATAGAAATTACAACTAATCCAATCGCAACCTGGCAAGTTCAAGACTCCAATAAGAATCAGCTAGCTAAAATTGGCACTACGGCTACAATCGTAAGATATGCTACTCAGGGAGATAATATATATGTCATAGACCCGGTTGGTGATATTACAGTAAATTTGACATACATACCTACAAATGCATTACTGGGAACTTGGAGGGTAAACGTCTAAATAAGTCAATTGTTTCAGAAGTTTATCGAATCTCTTTTTTTTCATTGACTCGCATAAAAATAATAAGTCAATCCTCTACAGGGTAAAAAGTGGATTTCATACTCGAATTATATCAAAACCGTAATAATAATTTTCCGATATACTTATATAAAGACTCCTGTTTTAGGGTAAAAATAAGACCAAGGGGTAATTTAAATAATTACTAACAAACTTTTAATAAATACCTAATATTTTACCTCAATGTTTTTACGCTATATAAGAGGCAGAAAATGGACGACGAATCACTTGAAGAATTAACTCGAAAAAAAGATGATTTACAAGAAAAAGCTAATCAACTAAAGAAGAATCGAGACGAATTGCACGACCAGTCAAAAAAGATGGCGAAAGAACGCGATGAGATTAACGCAAAGATCCGACAGATACGAAACCTGATCAGCGATCATAAAAAGAAACGCGATGAATACAATGAACGGGTCAAACACGCAAAAGAACAACGAAATGAATTCTCAAAAAATCATCTCGAACTGAAAAAGAAAATCAAAGATCTAGAGCGAGAACGAACCTCAAACTCTGGAGTAAATATAAACGAATTGAAACAATATCTCAGAAAACTTGAAAATGAACAGATGACCCAGCCGATGTCAACTCAGAAAGAAAAAAAACTGATTGACACGATTAAAGAAATTCACTTAAAAATCAAAGACGCAGATGAATCATTAAACAAAGACCCGAAGTTGAAAAAGGCAATCGAAGAAGAAAAACTCACACGACAAAAAGCAGAAAAACAACATGAGCTCGTTGAAAAAATGGCGAAGAAAGCCCAAGAAGAACATCAAGGTATGCTCGAACAATTAAAACAACTTAATAATCTCGCTAAACGAACAACGGAGATCCAAGAAAATATTGTCGACACAAAGATTGAGGCAGATAAGATTCATAAAGAGTTCATTGACAATGTAAACAACATCCATGAACTAGAGAAAAAAATCTCCAGTATGGCGAAGAAGAAAGAGAAAAAGAAAAAGATTGCTGATGTCTCAGCTGCCCAGAAAGAAGCAGATGACGTTTATGATAAATTTAAACGAGGAGAAAAACTCAGCACGGAGGATCTTATGATTCTCCAGAAAGCAGGCTTGTTATAAAGATAAATTCCATGGAGGGATTGAGAGATGCCTTGTGAACTATGTGGGAGAGAGTGTAAAGGTGGCAAGGAAGCGATTATTGATGGTGCTAAAATGTTTGTATGCCCGGACTGCATCAAATACGCAGAAGATCAAGTACAGGAAGAACCAGTTAAAATTAGTCGCCCACCTCAAACCCAACGATTCATTGCGAAAAAAACACAAAAACCAGAACGTGACATATTCAAAGATAAGGGCATGGAAAAAGAACTGGTTTCAAACTGGTATCATCTTATCGAACAAGCAAGAAAAAAGAAAAACCTCACCAGGGAAGAACTTGGTTTTAAAATCGGGGAACGTACAGTCACGATCGCGAAACTTGAAAACGGTGACCTTCGACCATCTGATCAGACAATCGCGAAGTTAGAAAAAGAACTTGGAGTCTCACTCATGGAAGAAACAAAAACTGTTCCCGCTGGAACACAGAACCGAGCCCAAGGCGGATATACCCTTGGTGATTTTATTAAAACAGAAAAGTAAGATGCATGAAGAAAAACGATTTTTTGGCTGCACTTAAGGCGTTAAAAAATGGAGAACCGATCATTTATCCAACCGACACACTTTACGCACTTGGTGTAGATATCTACAATAAAACAGCCGTACGAAAAGTATTTGATATTAAAAAACGCCCGTACTCAATTCCGCTTCCAGTTGCTGTGTCATCGATACAAGCGATTGAAACCATCGCATATATGAACGACGTAGCATATGAAATCAGTAACAAGTTTTTGCCAGGAACAGTAACTATAATCCTAAAGAAAAAACCGTGTGTTCCGGATATTGTCACAAGTGGAACTGATACTATTGCAGTGCGTATTCCAAACCACCCTATCGCATTAGAATTACTATCAAATTATGGACCATTAACAGTGACTAGTGCAAATCTCCATCACAAAAAAACACCAGCAACTATAACGGATATTTTAAAGCAATTAGGAACACATATACCTATCTGCTTAAATGATGGTAAACGAGATATGGTTCCATCTACGATTATAGACCTTTCCCTAAAAATACCAAGGATTATTCGTAGAGGTCTCGTCACAGAAAAAGAACTTCTCGATGTGATAACTCATGGATGATACGGTATATGATAACTATAAGCATGCAGGTAAGATCGCAGCGGATGCTCGAGATTATGGTGTTACTTTATTGAAACCAGGAGCACGATTCCTTGATATCGCTACGGATATCGAAAATAGAATAAAGAAAAATGGTGCCTGTCTTGCATTCCCCGTAAATATTGCACTTAATACCCTTGCTGCGCATTACAGCCCACGACACGACGACCAGTCTATTTTTAAAAGAGGAGATATCGTAAAACTCGATGTCGGCGTTCATATAAATGGCTATATTGCCGATACAGCGATTACGATCGAACTCGAAACACATGTCTATGATACGATGATTCAAGCATCAAGCGAGGCGTTAAAAAAAGCAATCGGTGTACTAAATGTAGAAACCCCGCTCAGCGAGGTAGGGAGAACCATTGAAAACACAATCACGTCTCATGGATATAAACCAATACATAATCTCATGGGCCACGGGTTGAATCGATATGTACTTCACTCAGGGATATCAATCCCCAATGTAGGAGCACTTGGAGGAAAAACAAAACTAAAAGACGGAGACGTAGTTGCGATTGAACCATTTGCCACGAACGGGGCAGGTTATGTCACATCAGGAGAAGGAAGTAATATCTACTTATGTAACGATTCACTCAAAGCAAAATTTATTCGGGATAGCAAGATAAAACTCCTGTTCGAAAAAATGATTATCAATTACAAAACACTCCCGTTTTCTGAGCGATGGTACTACGACATGTTTCCAAATGGAGGTGATATCGCATTAAAAAAATTATCATTTTTAGGTTTAACAAAACATTATCCCCAACTCTTAGAAGCAAAAGGCGGGATGGTAACACAGAAGGAACATACAGTGATAGTAAAAGAAAATGGATGTGAGGTAATCACATGAAATCAGCTAAGAATAATGCAAAGAATGAGACAAAAATCATTCAACTTGAAGAGCTGAACTGGAAACAAATCAATTCATTCGACCGCAAAAAGACAATTATTTTCATTCCACTCAGCCCCTTGGAAGAGCATGGACCGCACTTACCGGTTGGTACTGATTTACTTACCGCGCGGGATGCCGCAAAAGAAGCAATCCGGCTCATCAACAAGAAAAAACCAGAATTAACTATCGCTCTTTTCCCATCAATCCCTCTGGGATATTCAAAGATGGCGACTGACTTCCCCGGTACCGTATCAACACAAATAAAAACAATAAAAACAATCGTTTCTGACGTCTGTTCCTCTCTCGCCAAATTTGGTTTCAAATACTTTGTCATATGCACGTTTCATATGGATCTTGGACATCTCAAAGGAATATATAGCGGTATGAATAAAGCGATGAAAACTCACGACATCAAAATAATTGAACCTTGGGGACCGTACTTCCACAATAAAGAAGTAGAAAAACGAGAACCAAAGGTTGGGTTCGACACGAAAAAAGAAGTACACGCATGTTTCAGAGAAACCTCTCTCATGAACTACCAGTACCCATACCTTGTCGACCCATCCTATAAGAATTTACAGAGCATATATCGAGACTTGTTTTCACCGCGGGTAATAGGAAAGAAGTTTAAAGATATCGGGATAATTGAAGGATACGTTGGAAGTCCAGCCCGTGCAGATAGCGATTACGGACGATGGTACTTTCAACAAATCGTTGAGACATACACGCAAGCAACATTAGATTTATTCGAAGGGAAAAAACCATCAGAACTTCCAAAAAAGACACAGATGGTCATGCGATCCATGTTTTGGATGAAATAACATTATCATAAGGCTCGGTTTGTTGTAATTATGATCTGAGTAGCTGGACTATTGTAGTCCCTTTTTTATTTGACTGAAACACCAGAGTAGTATACTAGTGTTGTGTGATGGCTCCGGTAACTCAAGAAATCATTTATCATGTCTTAGATGAGAAAAAGACCAGGTTTTAATGAAGAATGACCATTGTTTTATAGTCTCTCAAGCAATGCACTGATCATCAGCGGAAGTAAAACTGTTGCATCTCCTTCTATAGTGATATTATCTGCTTTCTCTGCAATTTTTCCCCAGGAAATCGCTTCTCGGGTCTGTGCACCAGAAAGACTCCCATCATGTTCCACTGCTGTAGTGATATACACCACATAAGAAAGTCCATTACAGTATTGGTTCCACCAGATTACATGATGTTTTGAAATTCCACCCCCGATAATGAACGCACCGGTTTTCTTTGCAGTAAATACAGTATCAGAGAGTTCCTGTTCATCTTTGAAAAGATCAATTGTGAAGTTCCGATGATTCTGATAATACATCCAAAGCTGCGAACCGAACGCACCATCGGTTATTCCTGGCACGTAGATAGGAATCTTGTTTTTCCATGCCCAATACATAATTGAGTTTTTTCCGTTTTTTTCTTTTTCAAGTCGTTTCCCAAACTCCCAGATAAGGTCTTTGGTGGACCATTTTTGTTTCTCGGCGTATAATTCATTGAGTATTGGCTGTATTTTTTTTTCGAGAATAACTCCATAACATTCCAGTGGTATGAAGATGTTTCCAAGACGGTTTATTCCTCGTTGATGCAATTCTTTGTCATCAGCCGCAAACGATCCGTGGTAATAGTCTTTCCAAACTCGTGCTAGATCATGATCTAATGTTCCTGTGGTGGTGATTACGACATCAAATAGCTTGCGTTTTAACAATTCCTTTATGACTCCTCGCGTGCCCGTTGAAATAATGCACGCGGGAAACGACAAGAACTTTATACAGTTCTTTTCCCGTATCATGTGTTCGAGGATATCGACACCGTCTGCTACCTTTTTTGCAGAAAAACCTCCTGAGTTATATAACGATTTTATGAGTTGATTTGTGGTCATATTTTTTGTTAATTCGATATCTTGAACTGGATGTTTCTTCATAGTTTTCACCTATGTAACCGCGATTGCACCATATCCAACACAGGAAGAATCAGGGTGGACTTCATACGAGGTCCCATATTTTAAGAGTTCTGCTTTCGTTGCTCCGAGTTTCTTTGTAGCAAAAAGCATTGCTGCGACCGGACCATACCCACACATCGTGATATTATGTTCCTCAACTGTTTTAATGAGTCCTTTTGGGTCTAATGCAAGAATACTTTGGATCGCGAAGGTATCTTGTTTTTCTGCATATCTATCCACCCGCATCCCTTGAGGTGGTGCGCTTTGGTAATTAAATCCTGCATGGGAAAAATCACTGCTGGCGATTAAAACAATGTTCTTTTTTGATTTTTGAGACACTTCAGCAAGGAGAGTACCTACTTCTTGAATGGTGTCGTAATCCTGCATCATCATACAAATAGGGATAAAATTAAACTTCCGACCTCGTGCAATATATTGTAAGAACGGAAGCTGAACTTCAATACTATGTTCGTAGGTATGTGCTGTTGTATCTTTGTCTATTATGCCTGTAGAAATGGTTTGAGCTAGAGATGAATCAATCGGGACTATTCCAAAGGGAGTTCTCCAAGCCCCCTCGGTCATCACCGAGACACCAGAACCCATCCCAGTGTGGTTCGGTCCAAGGATTATGAACGTGTCAGCAAACCCCCGCTCTGCAAGACAAGCATAACTATGAGACGCAATCGCACCGGAGTAGACGTATCCTGCATGCGGCACTACAAGTCCTCTTAAGGGCTGCCTAATGTTTTTAAGCGAAGGAATCTCCCCAAATCCCCGTTTATCTAAAAAGCACTCCTCAATTTGTTGTTTTAGATTTTTTTCACTACCGGGGTAGAACTGGCCCGCGACCGCAGCATTTCGTATAGGTTCCATAACACCACGTCCCAACGCAGACATAAAAAACAAACAACATTAACCTTGCGACCAAACATATAAATATTGTTGATGAATACGGGAGTAAAATAGGACGGGAAAATCATGGAGACAGTCTGTCATATTGAAATCCTTAAAGACGGAAGAGATTTCGTCGCACGAGCGCACCTTGCAAACGGCTCAGTGAAAGAGTACCGCCATCAGATCTTCGAAGATGTGCTCACTGAAATGGTTATTGACCTTCAGGAAGAACTCAGTGAATAACTATTTTTCAATTTATTTTTTAAAAATTAAGTTATTTATTTTCCTAACATAGGTGCGATGAATAACACTGCGATCATGACAAAAATTAACGCGTACATGATATAGACCCAGAGTTTTCTTCGCTTTGTTAAATTTTGATAACGTTGTTTGCATTCATCAGAGCACATCGTCTCGGTGTCTGAAGTAAGGATTGCTTTTCCGCAGATATGACAATGCATGTGTTGTGGGATTTTCTCTACCATATCAATCGTGCTCCGTATACGATATTACTATATGAAATATGCTCTTATTCCTCAATTACGACTGCTCCATTCACTACATTAATAGTAATAATTGAAATAATTGGAACGTTAAATTCTTTGCTGATTTCTTCTATATGGGAACCTTTATTGATTGCGATAAACACACCTTTTACCTTCACACTCATTTTTTTCAATACAGACAGAACTGCTCGTAAAGTACCACCAGTACTCAAAACATCATCGACGATCACGATCGTATCCCCTTTATGGAGTCCATTCACATATAATTTAGATTTCGAATACCCAGTAACCTGTTCAACAGAAACCTCACCAGGTAACCCGTACTCGCGCTTACGGATGATTGTAAAAGGAATTCCCATATCAAGTGATAAAGCGGAAGCAAGTGGTATTCCCATCGCCTCCATGGTTACAATACGATCTACCTTTCCATATCTCTGGATATGCTTCTTCATTTCATCAGATACTTCTTTGAGTAATTCAGAAGAAATATACGGTACTCCATCCGTAATTGGATGAATCACATAATCATAATCACCTTTTTTCACAATTGGGGCTTCATACAAAGATTTCTTCAGATGTTCAAGACTCATAGTTCTCCAACCTCTTCACATGCGTTTTTCAGAACTGGTATGAATTCATCAATAATCTGTTTTGTGATTTGCGGCATGAGAACTAACCGGATACAGGAAAGTCGTTCCACCTTACTCACTCGCCACCCATTCTCGGAAAGTTTTTTGACAATTTTCCCGGCATTTTTCAGTCTAACTCCAAGGACATTCATCGTCGGATTTATAACCAGAGGCAACCCAAGTTCCTCCAGTTGTTTTCTCGTATAGCTTGTGACATCCAAACAGGATTTAACCATGTTTTTATATCCTCGAAGACCTAGGTATCGAGCAACCGCATATGCGGCGGCTACCGGAGCTCCTGACCGCGTACCAAGGACGCCTGCCTGTTTCTCACAACTGATATAAGGAGACTCCACACTAATGCTCTCAAGCCAGTCTTTCTGCCGAATCATTAACGTTCCTAATGGAATCATTGAATACCCCATCTTATGAGAATCGATCGAAATCGTGGATACTCCTTTTAACTTAAAATCAAACTGAGGAACGTCATGACCCAGATCTTTTAAAAAGGGGATGACAAACCCACCAAACGCTGCATCCACATGCAAAAAAATATGTTCATCAAAACAAATATCACTCAGTTCAGGAATCGGATCAATAGTTCCAAGTTCAGTTGACCCTGCGATACCAATAACAGCAGCAGTTCCTTTATGAATCTTTTTTTTCATTTTAGTAATATCCATTACATACTCCTTGGTCAATGGTATTTCGATAAGTTTCATGTTCATAAGAGATGCGAGTTTTTGAAAAGAGAAATGAGCGCTTTCCGGGAGAATTATTTCTTTTTTTCTTGATAGTTGTTTAGCGATCCACATTGCGGTAATGTTACCCTCAGTTCCCCCGCTGACTATTTGTCCTGTCGATGTTTTTGGAGCATGGAGAAGATTGGTGATAAAAGCAATGAATCGAGATTCAATTTCTTTGGTTCCTGGACATAATTCAGGATCACCAAGGTTAGTTTCTAAAAATTGTATATATACATCTCGAGCAATAGGATGCGGTTGTGTGCACATTGAACCAAGGATATGACCGCTGGAAAAGTAAAAATCACGCTGTTTATAACGTTCTAGTTCTTCGAAAATTTCTATTCTTTTTTTGTTATTAATTGAGGACATTACAAGGGATAAGACATACCCATTAAAAAAAGATACTGTTCTAAAAAAAATAGAAATCCAGCAACGTGGTTTTAGATCAAAATATATAGAAACACAGCGTGAAAAATATAAAAATGAGTCTTCTAAATCTTAATTTTTTTAGTTTTTATAGGGGAGTTGAGCGATTTCCGTTGTCTTCCTTTTCATTGATTACGTCTTACTTTTTATTTTTATAATCAAGTATGCATGGCGAAGATGTTATAATATAGGAAAACAGGAGGATATGAAAACCATCACATTTTAATATAAGTAAATGTATTTTGATTACATGATGCAAAAGGACACTTGGAAACCAGACGAGGTCACTTCTTTTCTTAAACTACCGGTCTACACTCGTGAAGGAGTCTACGTTGGTCATGTGAAAAATGTGTTTTTAGAATTGGAGGAAAAGAGAGTCGGAAGCCTACTTGTCACCAACACAAATCCATCATTAGTTGAAGGTAGCGTTGACGTTGCAGTTCCATATCGATGGGTCAATGCGGTTGGGGATATCATTATTCTCTCTAACTTCCCTGGAAAAGTTGCGACAAAGAAAGACAAGGGAACTGATAAAACCAAAAAAACACAAGAAGGCGAACAGAAAATCGATGTAATTGAGTAGACCCCCAGGGTATTACTTTTACAGGTAATAAAAAAAATAAACTATTTATATCTAGATCCTTTTTTTTTTATTTATAATTTATATTATTTTCATTTTAATGCAAATATTTTTATAGCCAAAAGATGATATATTAATTAAATCCTTCTCTTCGAGGAAAAAAGTAAGGAGTATACAACAAGGTTTAAATACTGATAAAAGAAAGTACTAATTGTATAAATAAAATTAAAAACTGGTGAATATGATGATACAACATCTGAAAACAGTTAAAGCTACTATTATAATTGGGATATTATTAATTTCATTTATTCCATTCCTTGTTACCGATAATTCAACAACGTCAGCAGCAAAAATGATTACTTTTCACTCCTATATGGATTTACAGTATAATGATACAGTATTAAATAAACCCCTTGAAATAGATGTCGCCGTATCGATCCCTGTAACAGTAATATTTTGGACAGATATACCAACTATATTTAAAAAAATACCATTTCCATTTAATAATCTAATTCTCTTTGGCACTCCTGTCGGTCCTATGGCAAAAATTCATATGGAATTACTACAACAACCAGAGTGGGCGAATATTTATTTCAGTTCACCGGATCTTATCAGTGATATTCCTTTTGAAGTAGATGGTAAAAAGTCTATACAAACGAATCTAATTATCTCACCTAAAGTTGAAGCACCAGCTGAATCACAAAGAATTAGCATTAAAGTATCTGTTGAAGAATTAAAAAGATTAGGCAGCTATACTTTCCAAAAAGACATTCCCTTTACACCATCGTTTATCCCAACAATATCTATTGAAATAGATAATCCAATTCGAACAGTTGGCCCACACTCAGCAGTTTCATTTAAGATTACTGTTAAGAATATGGGAAATAAAATCACACGTGTAACTCCTCATATCGTTGGGGATGATAAATGGACTACTACAATAAATCCTCCTAATTATGAAATAAATCCCAATTCAGAAAGCACATTTGTCTTTTCACTAATAACCCCTTACGATTTCGGCTGGCATAATGAATATGGACGTTTCGAAGTAAATTTCTTTTATGAAGTTTACCCCTATAGATCCAATTCACCAAGTGATAATGAAAGTATCTATCTCGTTATAAATAATAACGGTTTTTCTCTTCCAGGATTCGAATTCTCTGCGGTAATCATTGCTTTCCTAGTCGTTCTCGTAATCTTGCAGAAAAGACGTAATAGGAATTAATTATGAGACTATCCAGAAAAGGTAGTGGTAAATCTTGAATCGGTATGGAAAACAAATAATCTATTATTTACTAGTTTGCTGTATATTATTAAGTGCAATATCAGTACAAGCAGCAGAAGAACCAATAACAGAAGGTGCTGATGTTATTGGTACGATTTCTGATACTAAAATTCCATCAATTAAAACCTCAGAATGGACAACAATTAATCTATCGGTAATAGATGGATACGGTATACGATGGGGAATGCTAATGGCAGATCCTACGTTGTCCATTTTAGCTAGATATATTTGGCCAATAATTCATCCCTCCTGGAGAAATCTTTTAGGTTACAGCGCTTTACGATTTGAACCAGAGATAATAGAAGGTGATCCACGAGGATGGTACACAAAAATATCACCAAGTGCTATCGCTGAAGCGGACAATGGAAAAATTTATCCCCTAACATTAGAAGTAAAAACAGATGATATTGCAGTTGATTACGCTGTCGTAGTTGGTATCAAAGTTACAAGGATTTCTCCATCTGGTGAAGACATTGGCGTATCATATATTAATATCCCCGTAAGGGCTTCATCATTTAATAATCTTAAAATGACTGCAGGTTTTACAACAAAAGAAACATCACCTCGTTCACACGTAAATTTTGATATCTCTCTCACCAACCTTGGTTATTATAGAGACATGTTCAGTTTGCACTTCGTTGATGAGAGCGGAGCAACCATTATTGCTTCTCAACAACTAGTAGTTCTTGATCCATATGAAACACAAAATGTCCGTATTGATGTTTTAACAAAAGAAAATTTCTTTGATTTAGGAACCCCAAATATCATTTATATCTATGTAAATTCAAATTCTGATCCTAATCCACAACAAATAGGATCGTTTGTAGTTGTCACAAAAGGATTTTACTTTTCACCATTAATTGGTGTAGTACTTATTCCAATAATCCTAATCATCGTACTTATTTTTTTATTTTGGTTTTTTATTAAAGAACGAAGAGATGTTCAGCTTTTTGGTAAGCCAGAAAAACCCTGGAACATACCAGAGGAAAAAGCATATTTACAAGACTTAAAACAAGATAATAAGAAAGCCTACGCACTAGAACGACAAATGATGAAAGATGAATACAAATCCTCACTGTTGTGGTATCAAAACTACAAGAAGGCAATGAAACAAGAATCACTAGAAGAGGAACCCGCACAGAAATACACATTAGGCAAAAAACTGTTTGCTCTTTTGAAAAAACCAGAAAAAACAAAAGCTCAAAAGGAAAAACCAAAGAAAAAATCGTCTGTTCCTTTAAAAAAATCAGCAGAAAAACCAAAAAAAGAAGTAGTAAAACCTATCGTTCCAATCGAAGACACCAGTAAAGAAGAAGCGATCGCTAAAATAAAAAGGGAACAGGAAAAACAACTCCGAACGTTGAAAGAATAATCATCTTTTTCTTTTTTTATTATGGATTAATGAATATACTAATGTAGATAATAGAATAAGAACAGATAAACCATACAACCAGAAACCAATCCCTGGACCCCATTCACTGAAGATAGATGTCGTCGCCCCTTCATCATAAGTAGAGACATCAATAATGCCTTGTCCCAAAAAACTGCCAACCCCAACTTTTGTGAACGCAGACATCGTAAAGGAAAACAGGATGAGGGAACAAATCAAAATAAAAAGAGCACATACCAAAGAAAAGAACTGCCATTTTTTCTTATCAACTCGTTTGAAAACCAGACTTAAAAAAATAAAAAAACAACTCACGGCTGCCAGGAGAAGAAGAAGAGTCATGACATCAATAAAGAGCTCAGGGAAAAAAGCAAGCTCCCCTCCAATAAATTGAGATGTTTTTGTCGTCGTGACTAAATCTAAAGGGATCAGATACAGAACAGATGAAGTTTGTACATCTGAGGAAGATCCTTGAAGCATCCACCAAGGAGATACGATACCGATAATACAAAGAGCCAGGACAAGGATTATAAGAAAATAAATAGGATCTTTCTTTAGTATACTCACCACCGCGCCAATGAGCATTATAATGCCTGCTACAACAAGGGCCAGCAATGGAAACACAGGCTCCTCAGTAGTAACAAGATCGACACTCCGATCACTGACTACCTCTAACGATCGCTGGCTAATAATCTGACCCTGAGAAAGGATAGACACAACATAAGAACCAGGTGGAACCGATAGAATAGTACCAGATACATTACTTTTTAGATCAATTGTTTTATCACCTCGATTAAGTTGAATTGTTGCACCGCCTATTTTCATACCACGGGAATTTAACACCTGGAATGTAATCGGAAACATCGCAGGAAAAACCACAGTTACATCGTTTGAAGGGATCCAGATCTCTTTTTCAACAAGGAATGATTTGTATTGGATCTTCAGTTGGTACAACGCGGAAACCAGATTGGTAAATCGATAGGCGCCTTTGACCTGTGGTTCAGCGAAAAGTACCACTGGCATCTCCATCGCTTCACTTGTAAGTTGAGGGGTCACATTGATTTTTAATGGCAACTCCCACAAGTCTATTAGTTTCAAAGTCCAGTCATCCTGACGAACCTCCAATGATTTCTTAAGCGGAACAAAGGTACGTATATATCCAAAGCGGATTGATTCATTCATTAGTTTAAAACCATGATACAGAACAACAAGATGATACTGCTGCATAAAACCACATGGGCCGGTGAGTAATGTATGCCCATTAATCGTCGTATTTTGAGCCACTACAACACCATCATGGATGAGTAGTACACTGGCGCCATCGATTCCATTACCCTGTTGATCAACTAACGAAATCAAACAAGATCCCTGCTGTTTACAAAAAATATGAATTTTTGTATCCTTGGTTAGATTAACAATCGTGTATCCGATATATCGCCGTTGATTTCCCAATAAGGCATTATCTCGAAACACTTTGATAAGATAGCAACCAGTGCCAAGTTGCTGAAAATCGATTTTTTTATACACCGAAAAATTACGGACATCAAGCATATGAACAGTAGAAATGAAACGTTGCACAAAGGAAGTATTCTCAGACGAAGAGAGAGGCTTAAGCGAGAGTCTCATCGCAGATCCAGAACTAACTAACTTTTCCTCACGATACACCTCCACGGTGATATATGGAAAATTACGCCCGGTAAGAGCTGAAAATGCAGAGCCGAAAGGAACTGAGGGGGCCTTATGGACATACACCGTCAGTAAATAACGATTCTGAGTCTGATTATCCCCTGAATACCTACTCACTTCTGACGTTGGTTTCAGTCTTACCAATTCCTGGAAAATTTTTGCTTCTACTTGCACCAAAGGGTACCCTCCCGTGGGTGAGGAAAAGAACTCAGCGTCAAAAGATGCAACAAATCCCTTTGGAATCACCATATCTTTCGTTGCATTCCCTGATTCATAGGTATTCCGAGTAAATTGTAACAATGCTGTATCATAATCCAACCCGGGAAGATGGGGATAAGCAGATTCATAAACCTTCAACTGAATCCCATCTCGTTCATTTTCTCCTGCTTTCACCACTGAAGAAGACCCGAACACAAGTGCATGAACCGAACCTGTGGTTCCTTCATCAAATGACGCCCAGGCGTTTTTCCCAATATCGACATCATCAGTTGTTTTTATAACTACATTAACCGGAACTTCGGCGATATACTCCGGGTTTGTCTCAATCCTATGTTCCTCCACGATGTTGTTTTTAGTAAAGACGTGTAGATAGGGATATAACGTACCAAAGTTCAGGTCTTGAATCGACGTACTATGAATCCCGCCGCATTGTAATGATCCAAAGGAACCATCGGTGTTACTTGATTGATATATGACACATTCTTTTAACGCTTGATGAGTAATATGTGCATGGATTCGTTTATATTCAGTGGGACAGTAATAATATGTGTAAACTGCAGTGGTTTGGAGGTCACCACCAATTGACTGGCTAACAATCTCACAAGATACCATGAGATTCCCGTCGCAGAGTATCTTCTTTAAAACAAGTTGTTGACTTGTTGAATTATACTGCCACATTTCCGTATCATAATAATAGGTAAAATCAAACGATGCAACAGTTTCTCCATTTTTTGGCATCATCTCAGTTGATCCTTCTTTTAATTTTGTGACATACTGCGAGGTACTATACCAAAGAAACTGCCCTTGCTGTGCTACTGCATAGATAATTGATTCTTGCTGAGAGATTTCATAATACTGAGATTGTAAGGGATAACCTGAGATAGGTTCATAGAAATAAGAAGAATCTTCGATAGACACATGATCAGGATAGAGCGGACCAACTGTCTCTGATTCATCATAATATACATAAAACAGTCCGTTTTCATCTACCTCTATTGGTAAGAGAAATACGAGGTTACACGAGACAATATGGCTGTTATCGCTATACACAAGACCATATATCTGAGATTCAAGTTCTGTATCATCTTGGTAAATCACGCGAATTGAGTGATGCTGTTCATCGCGTGCCCAACATGGATTATTAAATATGATTGTTGTATCAATAGGTTGGTAATCAGCTAAATCTGAACTAGTATTAAAGGGAATCACGAGTTCCTGACGAAACGACCATTGGTTATTCCACCACTGATCCTCAGCTACGACGGTATTTATCGAAAACAAAGGAAATAGGAGAAAACCTGCAACAAATATAGCACCTATTGATGCAGAAACCATAAGGACCTACAAATCTCCGCTTTTAAATATTACAATACAAATAATTATTATGGCATCCATATATTAGAGTTGCGATATCAAAAATAACAAAAACTCAAAGTATCCAACCTTTTTTCACCACGGTTTCGACTAGGTTTACTCCAAAATGATAGGGGAGAAACCGATGGTTCGGACAATCAAGGATAATACAATCAGCCTGCTTTCCAACCTCAAGGCTCCCGACCCGATCCTGACATCCGATCGCACATGCTGCATTAAATGTTGCTGCCGTCACCGCTTCTGCAGGAGTCATCTGCATCTTCAAACACGCAAGCTGAATCATTAATTGCATACTTTCAGTCCAACAATTCGGATTCAAATCAGTCGCTAATGCAACCGGAACACCACAATCAATAATCTGTCGTGCTGATGCATATCGCTGCATCATCGAACAAAACGGAGTCCCCGGCAGAAGCACCCCAATCACACCGTTCTGCGCCATTGCCCTTAAACCAGTCTCAGATGACTTCAACAAATGATCTGCACTAATCGCGCCAACTTCTGCTGCGAGAGATGCACCCCTAGTATCCACAATCTCATCCGCATGTATCTTCGGGATAAGACCATATTGTTTTCCAGCATCAAGGATTTTCCTTGAATGAGCAACCGTAAAAACCCCTTTCTCGCAAAACACATCACAGAACCTTGCTAGATCCTTTATTCTCGGAATCATCTCTGTAACCACAGTCCGAACATACTCGGCCGCTCGCTGATCCGCGGGTACCGCATGCGCACCTAGGAACGTCGAAACCAAATCCATCGGATGACTCTCCTGAAGTTTCTTCTGAACTTTCAATATCCTTATCTCAGTTTCAACATCTAGTCCATACCCACTTTTTGCCTCACAAGAAGTCGTCCCATACGAAAGCATCATATTAAGACGTTTCTTACTCTGCTGCAATAACTGTGCAGAAGAGGCGTTACGTGTCTCATTAACAGTATAAAATATCCCACCACCACGCTTCAGAATCTCCATATACGGAACACCAGCAAGCTTCAGATCCAACTCAAACTCACGGGACCCTGCAAACACCACATGCGTATGAGGATCCACAAACCCAGGCATCACAAGCTTCCCAGAAGCATCAATAGTTACATCTGACTTATATCGAATATTCCGCCCAACATCAACAATCAGACCATCCCGAATAGCAACCGATCCGTTCTTAATAAGGGAAAGTCTCTTCATCTGCTTCCCCACCCTGGGTTTTTTTGACCCTTTCAACGTCAGCAGTTCACTTGCATTAGCGATGAGGAGATCAACAGATTCCATATCGTGTTCCCAAATAGTTAAATGAAGGACTCCCGATTAAGGTTTACGGTGAATCCCTATGGCAAGATTGATAGAATGCGTACCAAATTTTAGCGAAGGAAAAAACAAAGATACGATTGAGTCAATCCGTAACTTAATTAAGAAATATAAAGACATCACGTTGCTTGATTTTACCCCTGATGCGGATCATAATCGAACAGATGTTACTCTAATCGGCGCTCCAGAGGCAATCAAGGCAGTTGTACTCGAGATAGCACTCAAATGCGTTGAACTCATTGATATGAACAAACACAAAGGAGAACACCCGCGCATGGGAGCAATCGATGTAGTCCCTTTTATACCAATCACGGAAGTTGGAATGGGAGAATGTGTTCAACTCGCCAATGCGTTTGCAAAAGAGTTTTCTGAAAAAACCAATGTCCCCTGTTATCTCTATGAGGAAGCTGCGAAACGAGAAGATCGGAGAAACCTCGCCGATGTACGACGAGGTGAGTACGAAGGACTTAAAAAAGAAATAGGAAAAAACCCTGAAAAAGTCCCAGACTATGGCCCAAACAAGATACATCCAACTGCAGGAGCAACCGCAGTAGGAGCACGGTTTTTCCTAATCGCATTCAATGTCAACCTTGGAACAACCAATATCAAGATAGCGGATGAGATTGCTAAGGTGGTACGACATAGTAGTGGCGGCTATCGATATGTAAAAGCGAAGGGGTTTGAGATCAAAGATCGGGGTATTGTCCAGGTATCGATGAATCTAACAAATTACCAAAAAACATCTATCTTTCGTGTCTTTGAAACCATAAAAAACGAAGCAGAGCGATACGGCGTTCCAGTCATTAGCAGCGAAATCGTGGGACTGGCACCGTTAGAAGCATTGGTTGATGTTACGAATCATTACCTACGACTTGAGAAATTCACTGTTGATCAGGTTCTAGAAAAAAGACTCTTAGAAATAAAAAAGTGAGCAATATGACGAAACTAGTAAAAATGAACATCAAAATGTTCCTTGATGAGCTTGCCTCAAATAGCCCAGCACCAGGCGGCGGGAGTGTTGCTGCATTATCAGGTGCACTGGGGGCTGCACTTTCATCGATGGTCTGCAATCTCACAAGAGGAAAACAAGGTTATGAAATAGCACAAGACGAGATGATAGAACTCTTACAACGAAGTGAAGAACTCAGAAAACAGCTTACAGAGCTCATTGATAAGGATACAGAGGCATTCAATAAGGTCATAGACGCACTAAAAATGCCAAAAGAAACAACAGAACAAAAAGAACACAGGCAACACGCTTTGCAGAAAGCGTTTAAACATGCAGCAGACGTACCCTTAGAGACAGCACGAAAATGCATGCAAATCCTCGATATCGCACGAATTCTCGCAGAGAAAGGAAACAAAAACTCAATTAGCGATGCAGCAGTTTCAGCATTAATGGCACAAACAGGATTACAAGCTGCATATGAGAACGTCCGAATAAATCTCTCTTCCATCAAGGATACCGAGTATGTTCAGAAGGTTACCACTGAGTTAGATGAACTCCTGCGAAACGCTATGGAAAAATCAGCAGAAATTCTTGGTATCGTCGAAAAATCCCTATAAAATATGTTACCGGATGAGCTGCGATGATGATCTCACCAAAGATCCTCTACGACTTGTTGTTTGATAATTTTGGAAATCAACACTGGTGGCCTATCGATAAAAATTATCATCAAAAACAGAAGAGTGACCCCCGGTTTGAAATTATAGTCGGAGCGATCCTGACCCAAAACACTGCATGGGTTAACGTTGAAAAAGCACTAGACAACCTCAAGGAACACAAGCAACTGTCCATTAACACAATCGTTCATATAAATGAAGAAAACCTTAAAATCCTGATACAACCCTCTGGATTCTTTAATCAAAAAGCACGGCGGCTCAAGCTCTTCGCCACCTATGTACATAAGAGATATCAAGACGATATTTCGAAGTTTTTTTCACAAGACTTAACAGAAATCCGTCATGAGTTACTTTCTGTACAAGGGATTGGGCCAGAAACAGCAGATTCTATACTTTTATACGCAGGAAATTACCCCACTTTTGTAGTTGATGTGTATACGAAACGTATCTGTAAAAGAGTACCTATCGACGTATCAGACGATTCTTATGATGAAATCAAGTACTATTTTGAAAACGAACTTCAACACACAGTCCCAAAAAAAGATTTAGTGACTGTGTATAAAGAGCTCCATGCACTTCTCGTTCAACTCGCAAAAAATAATTGTCGGAAAAAAAAACCAGTATGTTCTACCTGCCCACTAAACAAACTATGCGAGAAGGCCTTCTAACTTATTCCGTAATACCTCAGCAGGGATATCTGGGAGAGAGATAAGTTGTGAGGTCCCAATCTGACCTTTTCCCGAAAGTTTGACGCGGATAAATCCAGCTTGTTCGATTTCTTTCAGATAGTTCCAAAACATCGTATGCGCTCTCGTTTCTTCATTATATTCCTCACAGGTAATCGCATAGGTTTTTTCTACTTCACCAGTGTTCGCGTATGCAGAACCATCCTTCTGGAGTCGTTTTGCAATCGATAGTAACGTAAGCAATTGATGTTTTCCTAGGTTCTTCAACTTCGTTTCAGTGACCACCGAATAGGTTTCTGCTTTGGCGGCACGGACATGCTCAGGCACCACCTGTTTCGAATGTTTCTCATCAGAGTATATACCTGCTTTCCATAACAGCTCAATAGAAAACCGTGCATCACCATACTCGCTGGCGATATCAGCGATGAGATCAACACTCTCATCAAGGACCGTGTTTTTATGAAACGCAAGATCCACCCGCTGTCGTACGATATCACAAAGCTCATCATGGGTATATTTCTCCAAGGCAATTACATTACTCCGTTTAAACGTGCTGAGTGCTGCAGCATCTAGCTCCGAGAATACATCCTTCTGTGAAATTATGATAACAGATACAGGATTCTTTGTTTTCATGGTTTCATCGTTGAAACGTGTAAGATCATAAATAAGATTTGACCCGTTTTTCTTCAACAGTGCATCTACCTCATCAAGTACAAGAAGGAGTTGTGCTTCTTTTCGTTGCAGGTGCGTACGAAGAATCTGCAACATTTCCTGCACTGAAAACCCTCGGTCAGGGAATCGTGAATCAAAATGGGTTAACACACCAAGAAGAACCATGGCATCCGTAGATCGTTTCCGACAGTTAATATGGATGTATTCGATCATCGTTCCTTGTTTTCGTGCGATCTCAACAAGCGATTGACAGAAATGTTTGGTTATGGCGGTTTTTCCTGTTCCCACTGGCCCCTTGATGAACGCATTCTGTGCGATATTTGTAAGCAGTGGTTTAAACATCTGAGCTAGTTTTTTAAGTGGTTCGGTTCTATGAGGGAACTCTGCAGGAACGTAATCAAAATCAAGCACATGAAGGTCTTTGATGACTGATGATGAAAACAGCTCATCCTCAATAATACTAGCCATATCATAGGGTAATATCTGCTGTTAATAAAACTTTATCTAACCGGTGGATAAAGATTATACACCAGTATGATATTTTGATGGTTTATTATGGGAGACGATCTTCCAGCTCAAAAATCGTTAGAATTCCTAAAAAACTCGTTTCAAACCTATTACGAATCAAATAAAATCGGACTACCAGATCGTTTTGGGCGGAGGGAATTTGCATTTCTATTCTTTGGTGGAAAAGGTATGGTTCGGCATCTGAGTTTTGAGAAACGAGAATTGTTTTGGAATTTTCTCGCAGAAAGGATTCCACAGCATGCCTACTATTCATCTGCATATTATCAACATCCAGATGCAGCAAAAATGGGGGAGAAAATCTGGATGGGTGCTGAACTTATCTTTGATTTAGATTCAGATCATCTTCCGAACGCATCAAAAATGGGATACGTCGAGTCCCTTGTTGAAGTGAAAAAAGAATTTATTAAATTAATTGAGGAGTTTTTACTTGGTGACTTTGGGTTCAAAGAAAAAAATATAGAATTATATTTCAGCGGGGGGCGAGGGTATCATTGTCACGTGAAGGATCCAGTGGTTTTAGATTTAGATAGCAATGAACGACGGGAGATCGTTGATTATATAACTGGGCGTGATTTACAGGATTCGATAATTTTCCATGAGCAAGTCACTGGGAGAAAAAGCTACGGAAGCTACTCATTTGCCAGTGGGAAAAGCTTGATGATGCCGACACCTGATCAGGTTGGATGGAAGGGGCGGATCAGTAGGGGAATCATTGAGCTTGTTGATGAAATTAAAAAGAGCGAGTATCCCGAGAAAAAATTGCAAGAGTATGGAGTAAGCAAGCACGATGCAGAGCGACTGGCAAAGGAGCTTTCTGAAGAGCGGGTGAATCGGATAAAAACAGGCTTACTTGATCAATCCAAGACCATTCGGAAGTTTTTCTTAAATAGTGCTCTACGGAGAACTGCAGTATCGCTTAGTGCAGGGGAAACTGATGAGCCGGTCACTTGCGATGTGAAACGACTTATTCGATTGCCATCTTCGCTACATGGGAAGACTGGGTTAAAGGTTGTAAAAATCACAGTGGATGATTTGAAAGAATTTGATCCATTGAGGGATGCTGTCGTTTTACCTGATAACCTTGTGCGTATTGCAGTGAATCGACCGATTTCGTTAGATATGAATAATCAGAGTTTCCACCTAATAGAAGGTGAACAAGAGGTTCCAACCTACCTTGCCGTCTTTCTTATTGGACGAAAAGAAGCAATGCTCGTTTGATTAGACAAAGCGAATAGCTTCGAGGTTTAAGGGAGCTGCGGTATTCATATTTAGTCGTTTATGAATGGTTGTTGACAGGTCGAGGCATTTTGATTCTTCGCCATGCCCAAAGACGACGCGTTCGGGACGAGGTGACATGTTGTTAATAAAACCTACGAGTTGTCTGCGATCACTATGTCCGGAGAATCCATCACAGGTCTCCACGTTCATTTCAACAGGGAGACTCACGAGATTACCTCCGATATTCATTGGAATTTCTTTTGCTCCTCGCTGAATCCTTTGCCCGAGGGTTCCCTCCGCTTGATATCCAACGAACACTAATGTATTTTTACTATCTCCGGACCAGTGTTTAAAGTATTCTAACACTGGACCACCATTCATCATACCACTAGTGGCTAGTACTACGCAGGGGTCTTTCTCAGCAAGGATTTTTTCTCGCATCTCACCGCTATCAACGCGTTTAAAAATTTCAGATAGTAAGGGGTTATCTCCTTGCTGAAAAATCTGTGTTCTTAATTTGTTATTTAAATATTCTGGGTACGCAGTATGGATAGCAGTTGCTTCCCAGATCATCCCATCAAGGTACACAGGGATTTCCGGGATTTCTTTCATTTTCACAAGATTTTCCAGTACAATCATAACTTCCTGGCTTCGCCCTACTGCGAATACAGGAACAAGCACTTTTCCTTTCTTCTTCATCGAAGTACGGATAATATCCTTCAACCGATCTGTCGCCTCTTTCCTACTGGGTTGGAAGTCATCATGTCCTCCATATGTAGATTCAATTACAAGAGCCTCAGCTCGAGGAAAATGGTTTACTGCAGGGTTGAATAACCAAGTACGTTCAAATTTAATGTCACCGGAGAACGCTATATTGTATAATCCATCGCCAATGTGGAAATGACAGATAGAAGAACCAAGGATATGACCAGCGTTGTGGAATGTGAGTCGAATATCAGGGGTTATATCAGTTGTATCCCCATAACCCATCACGATACAATTTTTAATGACATTACGAATATTTTCAGAAGAATAGGGGACTTTTTTGCCATCAGCAGCAGCAACTTTGATGTAATCCATCTGCAACAACGTCATAAGATCTCTAGTAGGTGGAGTACAATAAATAGGACCATTATATCCATATTTGTATAAAATAGGAACTAATCCACAGTGGTCAAGGTGCGCGTGCGTAATGACGACCGCATCAATCTTCTCTAAGGGGAGTACCTCAGGTAAATGAATGTATGGTGATCCGTTATTCTCTGAAGATACATCGATACCACAATCAATCAGCACTTTGCTATCCTGGGTATGTAACATCGTACAAGATCGGCCAACCTCTCGGTACCCACCAAGGGCGATCATACGAACGTATTTCTCCCCAGTTGATGCGCCACGGTGAATCTTCCGCCCTATCCTCTGTAGAATTTCTTTCCGTTCATCACTCATTGAACGGAGATACCCTCGGATCTCCTGCACGGTTTTTGATTGAATCGGTGGTGCTCGAACAATACTGGGCGTCCAGTTAATCTTCCTACGTATCTCATTTAACAATTGACCTTCTCGTCCGATCGCAGCACCTGGTTTCAATGCCTCAATCGTAACCTCACCGACATCAGGTTGAAAATAGATATTTGTAATTTCAGCTTCTTTGGGGATAATCTGGCGTATTTTCTTTTCTGCAATTTCAATATCGGTAAGAACTGTCGGATCAGGGCGAACCACGATTCGTTTCTGAAGACTTTTCGCCATATTCTTAATTAAATCCTTGTTATTAGCGAATTTATCCGGCGTCTTGGTATAAATCACAAGAAGTGCGCCCTCGAATTCTACTTCAGAGATGTCGACACTTGCAGGTATCGAACTTCGAATCTTGCCTCGAATTTCTGTTAAAACATCATCAACGGTCATTTTCTACCTTTTTGAAAGCTTGTAAAAGGAACTATTGTATTCTTTTTAATCTGGTTGGATTTTTGAGAATACTGAGCTTTTACTTCCCCATTTTTTGTAAACGTTTTTTAATTTCTTCCTCAGGAATCATCTTAAATTCTTTCTCAGTAATCACTGCGACATCAGTTCCGTTTCCGGAGGCTGAATCTCGACCCATTGCAGCAGTGATCGCCCTAAGAGCAAGGTCAATACCCTCATTTATGGTCATATCATCTCGGAATGAATCTTCCAATACACCAAACGCATAGGGTGACCCAGAACCACCAGCGGTATATTTATCGGGAATAGAACCGCCAGCTGCATCTAATGAATACACATGTCCTCCTGCAGAATCCCACCCACCGAGTATCAATTGAACATAATACGGGTAGAATTTTCGGGAATTCAGAATATTGGACAAAAGTGTTGCAGCACTATGCACTGGCATTTCTGCATCTCGTTTTAGACTATATAATTTCGTCTCCGCAGTAAGGTACCGAGAAAGAACCTGGAGATCACCAACAAGTCCTGCGGTTGCAAGCGCGAGATGATCATCAATTTGATATAGTTTCTTTGTCGCTTTATGGGCAATGAGGGTACCCATGGTTGCTCTTCGTTCTGTTGCAATAACAACACCATCTTTACATACCATACCAAGAATGGTGGTACCAGTTTTTTTTAATTCATCTGTCATAAATTACGCTCCAGTAAACACCAGAAAAATACTAGATAACGAATCTCACATCTTTTATATATACTTTGTGGATCGGTAATATGAGGAAAATCGTAAAAAATAATCTCCCCTTTTGCGTTTAAATAATTGATAATTGTTTCCCTAGCATCTCGAATTTATCAAGAGCGAAATCTAAATCTTTTTTCGTTAAACCCGCGTTCATCATAGTTCGAATACGAGCTTTATCACGTGCAACCATAGGGAACACGATCGGGAGTGCAAAGACACCTTCATCATATAATCGGTTGCTTAACTCTTTTGCTTTTCCAGGGTCTCCAACAATGACAGGAGTAATAGGTGTTTCGCTATCTCCAGTGTTAAAACCCAAGGATTTCAACTCTTTTTTGAAATATTTTGTGTTATCCCACAGTCGTCTCACGTGTTCAGGTTCTGTCTCTAGCACATCGATTGCAGCAAGTTGAGCACCAGAAACAGCTGGTGGGTGTGAACCACTTAGTAACCAGGTTCGTGATTTATTATACGCGAAATTCACCAGGTCTTGACTCCCAGCGATGAGACCACCGACTACACCAAAAGCTTTACTGAATGTTCCCATCTCCACGTCGATTTTTCCTTCAATATGGAAATGCGCGCCAATTCCACGTCCGTCCTCTCCGATGACTCCTTCTCCATGTGCATCATCAACATAGGTCATCGCCCCGAACTCATTGGCAAGTTTCACAATCTTATCCATAGGAGCAATATCCCCATCCATACTAAACACACCATCAGTGATAATGAGGATACGACGATATTTCTTATCCGAATCCTTCAAAACCCGTTCGAGATCACCCATATCACGATGTTTAAAAATCGCACGATCTGCTTTAGTAAGCCGGACACCATCAATGATGCTTCCATGGTTCAACTCATCACTAATGACGATATCGCCTTCCCCAACAAGCTGAGGAATCAATCCAGAATTTGCTGCAAAACCAGTTTGGTAGATTAAGGTGGACTCTGTCCTCTTAAATTTTGCAAGTCGTTTTTCGACTTCCATATGAATTTTCAAGGTTCCCGCAATCCCACGAACAGAGCCAGACCCAGCACCATATTTCTTCGCAGCTTCGATAGCCCCTTTAATAAGTCGGGGATGGTTACTAAGGTTGAGGTAGTTATTCGAACACATCATGATTACTTCTTTACCGTTGACAATCGAATGCGGTTTTGATCCGCTCTCAAGAATGCGAATATTCCACTCGAGGTGGTTCTTTACTAAATCATCATATTCGTCTTTCAAAAATTTATTTGCATTTCGTTTTATAATTTGTGTCATCATATTGCCTCCAATAGTGATAAGTCTCAAAGGGGGTCAGTGAATTAGATTCGAATATTAAAAGCTGTTGGTTTGTAGTTTTACGACCCTGCTAAGTCGGTACCCAATGACCACCATAAAGTACCCTTGTGTAACAAAAAGATGATCTAGCTTTTTATCACCTGTATCTACACGCAGGATAGGGGTATGCATAAGTTTAGAGGGTGTTGCAACAACGATGATATTGTCAATTCCTATTTTATTAATCACAGTAGGGCTGAGTTGCAGGTTTCCACGACCAAGGATGAATCCTTGTGCTCCGATAGGACTGATAAGAATTTTCACCTTTGGATATTTTTTCAGCAACCTCAGGATTTGTTCTTCGTTTACATCTTTTCCCACAAGCTGTTTTTGGTAGATCGCATCGATACCAAGCAATGTATGTTGAATGTTGAGTTTTTTTGCGATGTAATCAATAGTCCCACCAGCACAAAATAAAAACAACCAGTCAGGGTGTTTTTCCATCTCGTCGTTGATATGTTCAGCAAGCTCGTCTTTCACCTCATCATCAGAAACCGATTCAAAACAAGCTTTTCCAACCTGTATGTAGGTCGGTTCGACGATCCCTCTTGCGATACCAAACAAACGTACCTTCCATTCTCCTCTACGATAGAGTTCTTCGTCAACATCCATAATCTCAGCATCACCAATCGTAAGTCGCTTATTGACAAATTCATAGAGCATTTTTGCTGTAGCACTCGTATTGATACCAAAGACACCAGAATGCATTTTTACTCCTGCAGGGATACCCAGAAGCGGGATCTTTCTATCAATGATAGTAAAAATATCTCGTGTGGTTCCGTCACCACCACAGAAGACAAGTAAATCAATAGGGTATTCCAGAAGTTTTTTACACGCGCTTTTCGTATCATCAGTCGAGGTCGTGTTCCCAGCTGGTGAATAGATGACCTTTTTATTTATAACACCGACAGCTTCCAATTCGTTCTTTCCCATGTCCCCACCACAGGTAATCCAATGAATATCACCGTTGCTTGTTGAAATTGCATAAAACTCGCGAAGCATTTCTTCTGCTTTTTGTGGTGCAATAGGTTTTGCACCTAACATAACAGCTTTTTTGAGGACACCATCAGTTCCTTTTAATCCTACTCGACCACCCATCCCTGCAATAGGGTTGACAATAAAACCAATTTGTTTGGTCATCGCATCACTTAGGAATTGCTCTAAATATGAATCCTTGTTTAAAAATTAATTGGTTATGGATCTATCACTTTTTCATTTTGGGATTTTCACACGATGAATTTAAATACATTTAATAACAAAGTAAGATATTGGTGAGGAAGGGCGACGTTCGGTGGATCTTGTCTTCCCGATCTGCGCTCTTATCTTCCCGGTGACGCTAGTGTCTCATGGCTACGGTGCATCGGTTCGATACGCTTCCGCGTATCTCATCCCTCCTCCTTCCTTACCTGTTTTGGTTGGGTAATTATTTTTTTCCGTCTCGATGTACTCGTGATCGAACAATATCAAGGTCGATACTTCTTTTGGAATATGCTTCGATAAATGTTCTCGTATCAATACAATAAAGTCTTGAATCGCACATTAGATGATATTCAGTACAAGCAGCGCTTTTCACTTCATTCATAACTTCCTTAGTGATAGCTGAAGTGAAATGAAAATCTTCAGAAAGAAAGAGATCAACACCGTTTTTTAAGTTAGAAACAAGGATCTTACAATCATTTATCACATGATTTCCAGGAACTCCATGATCTTCCATTGAATGAATACATGTTTGACCAAGAATATCAGAAAGCAACCTATTCTTAAAATCAATTACGGACGCATGTGCGTGGATCCAGCGTTTTATTGCTTTTTTATGGGTTGATTCGGTGATACGCCCCCAGATTTTCAATTGTTCAAGCTCTGAGACAACCGTAGAGGTAATAAAACAAGCAATATGGTCACGGGCTAATACGTCTATAACTGTATCAACGAATAAATCATCTTTAAGTAAGAACGATGTGTCAAACGAGACACTTCGAATTTGAAGTTTTTCAACCATTCTTTTATCTCCACGTTTTCATAATAAACTTATTATTCGTTTCAATTTATTCTGAGAAAAAATTGAACGGACCTATGTGGGTTCTCACTCTTTCCATCCTAGTAATTCCAGTCGAAATATTAAGGTTTTGGCGTTATTTCGTTTGGAAAGTTCACTTACTAAAATCCTTCTTTTTTTCTTTTTTTGTTATATTGAAAAAAATTACTTTGAAAATTAATAATGCTTTTTCTTCAAGTTTCATTTAATCCTGCTATGTTGGACATATGTCCGTATATTCAATATCGGTCATCCCATTAAAACATAAAAAGTTATGTGAATATAATAAAAAGTAAAAAATGATGTCATTTTATTTTAAGTGTACTATTATTTTTGGATGCAAGTCTTATGACACCAATTTTGAAATGTTGTTACTATAACTTGTGCTATGTTTAGATCTCGAATATCAAAATCGATATACTTTTCACATCTGTTACATACAATCGCAAACTTCTCGTAACCATTTTTGTACCCATCGGAATAATCCTTCTTGTAACCTTTCTGATTGACCTCTGTAAATTTTTCTTATTGTTTTTTAAGGGAGATTTTAAAAAAATCAGAAATGTCACCAACGCATTGAACCGATTTCCTTATCGGTTTTTTCTTAATCCAACCAACCCGTACGACAACACAGCAAACAACAATCAGAGCAACATCTAAACAACATGACTGTCAATATAAACACAGATTTATGTCATCAACTTCAACATGATTGATGCATTGGTTTAGGCATTGGTTTGGGCATTGGTTTGGGCATTGGTTTGGGCATTCATTTTGAATGCCTAATTGAAGTGATTCTACGTAGTAGAATCACTTTTAACAGCAGTCATTTTTGTGTGTCTGTGTGGCTCAACTTGTTATGACTCTTGTTAAGGCATTGACAAAGGAATTGGCAAAAGCATTGGCAAAGGCATATGGGATAACTACCGAAACTTGGAATTATGTGCCACCTGAAAAAGGCAAATCTAAGCATAAGATAATTCCACTCCCAAATGACGTTTATTTTATCATACATTACACCTGTTCTAAGAATTCTTATGAAAATGCGTTGTATTAGTATTTATTCTATCTTGGTTTTCTTATTGGTCTCGCATAGCAAGTGAGTTTTCGATTCTAACTCTCTATGACGTACATAGAAAAGAAGGTTACCTTGATTTTTATCAACCTAAAGTAAAATCTAGGCGTCTTACCCCCCTCGAACCTGAGATAATGACAATGGCTTCACGTAAGAGTTACGAAAATTGGATAGAGAAATGGCGTCCAAAGGTTGCGAATCAATATTCAGGGAATTATGTGTATCTTCAACCTAGTGGAAAACCATTTACAGAATCATATCTACGGAAACAGTTAAGTATACGAGGAAAATTGGTATGGCCTCATTTTCATCCTAATGTCTGTCGTGATTGGTGCTCTATCGCTCGTTTAATACAGAATGCCTATAATATCAAGGAAACGTGCGATTGGATGGAAAATAGTGACATGAGGGTTACTGAGCATTATACGAGGGCTGCTAAACGGTATTATGTAATGGCACATTTTGATTGGATTAAATCCATCCTTAAATCTCCTAATCATTGGAGAGAGGAAAATGGGTTAAAATCGGAATATAGCCTAAAAACCTCGATTTCGGATGGAAACCCTCCGAGAAAAAGGAACGGACCTATGGGGGTTATTAAATCGTTTCCCCTGTTGAAAATCTTAACAAACACCCATTTTTATAGTTTATCGATTCACCGACATTACTCTTTCTTTTTCTTTTTTTTAATATTTTTTGATCTGACTCGTGAATCAAGTGCTACTTAGTCAAGTATTTAGTGTTAATGATTTTTAAGACTTTGCACCTGAAGTAAGTGGTTATGTGTAAAAATCAATTCTACACATATACTCTGTTTCCCAAATTTTTAATGTTACCGACTCTAATTATTCAAATATTCACCAAACTTTTTATTAACTACTGTATTCAATCTCAAACTCATAGACAGCTTCTAACTTCGCCCCACCATCACAAATCAACACCTCGCCAAACGGATCCACAAACGCCGTATACACCCGGTACAACCCGTCTCCATACGACAAATCATCAGAGTTCACAAGATCATTAAAGAGTGTATCAAGACCTAGTGTTTCACTCGTATTAATGACTCGGAAGTCATAGACCACATCGAAATCATCGACCCACTCAGCCTGCGACGTATTATAATACTGCAGCTGAATCAGCAAAAACCCGGAGAGGTTCGTTGACCCCGTGTTCACCAGCTTCGACTGATGCCCCGTATAAAACCAATACTCGTCGCTCTCTGACCAGTTCACCCCGTCACTGGCGTTCACCTTCCATGACCACCATGCGCCGTTCACCGACGCATTCGTATAATATTGATAGCATGTTGAACAACTTCGCACACTCGTGTTCACCCTAAAGACAACCCAGGAGTCGTTTACCTTATTATACCACGTGACCGTCATATTGTTATTCGCGGTATTGGACACATTGATCGAGACAACCGGTGTCGTGGGGACATTCACCGCCTCATTCGACGGCGACGGATCTTTAAACTGAGGATACGCGACATAATAGTGGTAACACCGGCTGTCCGCAACACCAGGGGCAACCTCAGTACCATACTCAGCTTTCTTACCTTTGCTGTAGAACTCATAGTACGCGGTGCTATTCGGAAAACTAAACATCCACCCCCATGGAGACGTTGTATCAGGGTTTGATGCACTGGACCATGTCATCCAGTTCCGACCCAACGGACCATTCGTCGCATTATATGTCCGCAGATAGATGCAGTCCACCAGCCAGGTATCCATGCTCGTATCACCGGTCTCCGATGCACCCACCAGCTGAATCGTATAGGTTGAACTGGTTAGTCCGGTTGCGGTGAAATTCTTCCACCCAGTACTAGTGATATTTCCGAGCGTCACCCAGCTTCCACCGTTCCAGTATTTCACGGTGAGCATCTCACTCCCCGTATGACTTGCGATATAGATACAGAGGGTCTCCGAGGTCTCCGAATAGTTCGCAGTTGTCCACTGATACTCATGATCACCTCGGTAGTTCGTCGCGTTATACGCATGAATCTTCATCGCATCGATCGTCCAGGTGTCCTGCGACGCGTCACTGGTCTCCGATGCACCCATCAGCTGAATCGTATAGGTTGAACCGGTTAATCCGGTGGCAGTGACATTCGTCCACCCCGTGCCTGTGATACTCCCCAGGGAACTCCAGCTTGCACCGTTCCAGTAGTTGATCGTCAGGGTTTCACTCCCGGTATGACCTGTGAGATAGATGCAGACGTTTCGTGACGTCTGAGTATGTGGTGCGTCGGTCCATTGATACTCCCGGTTTATCTGATACCGGGTGGTGTTCCAGCAATGCAGGAACAGACAGTCGATCGTCCAGCTGTGCTGCGTGGTTTCATTACTTTGATCTGCATCCAGCACCCGGATCGTATACGTTGACGAGGTTAACCCAGTGGCAGTCAGGTTCATCCACCCGCTCCCGGTGATGCTCCCCAGGCTACTCCATGCTGCACCATTCCGATAATAGACATTCAGGGTTTCCCCCACACTCCCGGTCAAGGAGAAACATACTTGCTCGTTCTCCAACGCAGATGAGGCGCTGGTCCATTGGAACTCAAAATCACACTCATAATCGATGTATCCCTCCCGGTAGATCCAGAGCCGTGCACAATCAATCTTCATGGAAAACCCATCCACGAGCACGTACTCAAACCACACTCGGGCCGCATTGATCTCCGCTGCGGTATCCAACCCACTTACACCAACGGAATGCCAGGTGTTGGTTCCGGAGACATCCGTGAGGCACCCGGAGAACTCCGCGGTGTTATCACCCGTCGTGTCAATATACCAGTTCAATTGATCCCCCCCAAATAAGGAATATGTGGTGTAGACGCCGAGCGACACCGAATACCCGCTCCCCGTGTTCGTCGTATCAGCGAAGGTATACCAGCGGTCATCATACCCGTTCGTGTTACACGTGATATACTTACTATCACCCGTGGCACTCAAATACGGTGAGGACCCGGTTTTCGTCCACTGCGAACTCGTCGCAGTAAACCCATCCACATACTTATACTCAGAGACCTCAGAGTACCCGCGGTCCGCCTCCTGCAACGTCATCACATCACCATCAGGGACAGTCTCCTTGCAATTCACAAAATTAGTCTCAGATCCGAAATCCGCAATGCTATCCACATTACTGATCTGCGTAACACTGGTTTTGACATCCTGACTCCCATAGTCAATCTCCTGCAGCGTCATCACATCACTATCTGGTGCATTCTCCTGAGTGTTCACGAAATTCAACTCCACAC
>Ga0315277_10001221_pt1 | contig 37941 bp, 29 predicted proteins | sample YL17G05_15_MG_FD_203695 | JGI IMG/M metagenome (GOLD analysis project Ga0315277, IMG submission 203695) | Sediment microbial communities from Yellowstone Lake, YNP, Wyoming, USA - YL17G05_15 | ecosystem: Environmental > Aquatic > Freshwater > Lake > Sediment | place: USA: Wyoming | collected...
GCTCCGCTACGACCCCCAGCATGACATTTGCGGTCAATTCCAGGAACGGCTCGATTATCTCTCAAAGCACATGCCTGAGGAAGCGCGGGGGATTTTCTTCTTCGATGCGGGAAGGGATCTCCAGAAAGGCTCGGAGGAGGGCTGGGTGCATATGCTCCAGAACCTTCCCCCAAAGATCAAGTTCATCTTTGCCCAGAGGCCTTTTGACCTTCTGCCCGTGGGACTGGAGCGCTCCTCCCCAGGAGAACTCTCCCAACTTGTGAAAATCCCGCTTGACGTTCTGGATGAAAAATCCGTGTGGGACCTCCTCGAGGTATATGCGCGCCATCTGCAGATCTCCCCGCGCGAGCTTCACGCCATCCTGGCGCATTATAAAGGGCATCCCTATGCCCTCTCCGCAGCCCTGGATCTGATCAAGGATGGAGAAAAACCCGCGAGCCTTCCAATGGACCCCGCGCCTGAAAACGTCGCGGAAGTGCAGTGGAGGCGCATCGGAGAAGAGCATGGATACGACGCGGTGCGGCTGTTTGAATCGTTCTCCGTTCTTGACATCCCTGTGCCGCTTGACGTCGCCTGCGAAGTGAGCTCCCTCTCCAACACGACCATCAAATCCCTGCTCGACCAACCTTTTATCAGAGGACTCATGAAAAGAGAGGGCGAACGCTCGCAAATCTATCATGATATTCTCTCGAATCGCATCCTGGCTATAATGGATCGGGACGATGTGGTCAAATATCGCCGAAGGGCTGTGGATGCGTATCGCCGCCGCCTCTATTCCACAGGCAAGCCGGATGAACTGTCCGCGCGGTATCTGACCCAGCACATGATGCACGTCGCAAGCCCAAACGAGGTGATTTACACCTTTATCAATGAAAGCACCCCTCGGCTCCTGTACCTCGGCCTTTACGAGACAGCCATCGATTATACAAATCAACTTCTGAAACTCAACGCAGCCTCGGACAAGATTATTGAAGCCACCCTGCTCGGAAACCTGGGCGTGATCTTCCGCGCCCAGGGCCGCCTGACCCGGGCTGAACAGATCCAGAGAAAGACCCTGGAACTCAGCCGCAAGACAGGAAATCTGAAAGGCATGGCGTATGCCTATATCAACCTCGGCGAGATCTACATGCTGTATGGAAAACTCAGCTATGCCAAGAGCATGTACGTCAATGGCCTGAATTTCAGCAACAAATTGAAGGACGTCATGGGGGTCATGAATGCGTGCAACGGTCTGGGAATGATCTACCTCGAGCTCGGGGACCTTCCCAATGCGGAAAGAAGTCTGAAGCAGGCGCTCCGGATCAACGAACAGATCGGAAGGCTCGATGGCATGGCGGTTCAGTGCGGCAATCTCGGGCTTGTGTATCAGAAAAACAAGCAATATAACGAGGCGCAGACCATGTATGAAAAAGCCCTGGAGATCCATCGGGGCCTGGGCGATCTTGAAGGCGTGGCGGATAATTACTATAATCTGGGTATCATGTACCGCCAGATGCAGGATTACGCCCGGGCGGAGGAAATGCATCGGAGCGCGCTTGAGATCTTTGAGCAGACAGGAAACCTGAAAGGCATGGCGGATGCGTATGTGAATCTGGCAGGCATCCAGATCCAGCAAAAAAAGCCTGCCGGCGCAAGGGAATATATCTCTCAATCCCGCTCTCTATACTCCCGCCTGAATATGCAGGACATGGTGGAAAAAATGGATCAATGGCTCGATTCTCTGCCGGAGAGCGGCGACTGATCCTGTTATTTCTCTTCATCCTCGGGTTGTTGCACGAGGGTCGGAGAGCTGGGTTTTGTGGAAGCCCGGGTCCCAGCCTGCTGGCGCAAAATAGCGGCGATGCGCGCCCGGGCGAGCTGAACAACCTGGGGATTCTGCGCCTGGGATTTGAGAAGCTCCTGGTAATAGTTCAGGGCTTTGTCAAACTGCTGTTCTACATAATAGGAATCGCCGAGGGCGAAAAGCGCTGATTGGGTAAACGGCGTATCGGATAAATCCTTGAGAATCATCTGATACTTTTCCCGCGCGGTAGCATAGTCCTTCCGGAGTTCGTATGTCTTTGCCTGGCGGAAGAGAATCTCCGCCTTTTTGCCCCGATCCAGGGTTTTGTCCAATATCTCCTGGTACCCCTGGATGGCTTTGTCGAACAACTCGCGCGCCTTGTCTTTATCCCCTTTCATGCTGTAAAAATAAGCCTGACCCGCAATAAGATCGTTCCTGTTTTCATACTCGGGGTGTTTCTCATAATATTCCCCGTAGAGCCGGATCGCTTGATCAAAATTGTTCATATCATTATAAATAGAGACCTCGCGCTCCAGCGCGGATAAGCGCTGGAGGTCATCCTTGCCGATGGCGATGAGATCGTTCAGCCGGGAGATGGCATCTGTGGTTTTTTTGTCATCCACGAGGAGATCGGCGATCATGCATTTTATCTTGAATCCAAATTCATCCTCCGGTTTGAGTCCTTTCAGCAGCTTTTCCGCCTCAGCGATGCCGTCTGCAAATCTTCCCTCCATGCGGTAGGTGTTCATGATCAATTCAAAAGCAGCCTTGCCTCTATCGTCCTGGACGCCGAATTGTTTCAGAAGGATCTCCGCATGGTTGCGGCATTGGGTAAAGTCCCGCTCCGCAAAGTAACAATGGGCCAGCATAAAACGGACATCGGTTGTGATGGGATGATCCGGATATTTCCTGAGGAGTTCTTTCAGGTCAATCCGGGCGCCGATCAAATCCCCTTTGCGGAGCTTCATCTCCGCCTCCCGGAGCGCCTCATCGGGAGATTTTTTCGCGCAGCCTGCGGATCCAAGAACCCATAAGATCCCCAGCAAAAGAATGAAGACACTTATACGTTTCATATTTCTATTACCTTATCGTAAAATTTCCAAAGAAGAACCAAATCTCGTTAGGATCGCTACTTTCCCCTGTCAAGGATCTATTCCTCTTTTTCTTCCAGGCCCTTGAACTCCCCCAGACTGCCTGATCCTTCGGACTCCTCCAGGAATTCCGGCGGCCACTTTCTTTGATAACCGGGGCCCTTTGTCTTGAAAATAGTGGGATCGTCCAGGAGTTCGGGAAGCAGTTCCTCATCCTCGCCGGATGAGATCCTGGAGCTCTGCTCCGAAGCGACAATAACGCATCGCTGTCCCTCGCGGCCCATGGAGTACGTTGTGATACCCTTTTCCTCAGCCAGGAGCTTGTGGATGAATTTACGCTCATGCGGAGGCATGGGATCCATCTTTACCGGCTGGCCTGTTTTTCTGACCATGTCAACGGCTCTCTGGGCGTCCTTCTTAAGCCGGCGGTGAATCCTTGCCTGGTAATTTTCCACGTCAACCAGGATCATGGGCAGGTCTTTGTCATTGCCGCAGATCATGCGGTTCACGAGATGCTGGATGGCTTCCAGTGTCTGTCCCCCCCTGCCGATCAGGAGAGACCCCTGCTGTGTGAAGATATCCACATGAATAAAATCCTCGCCAAGCCGCACCCGGACTTCCGCCATGACGCTCATATATTTCAAGAGGCCGACCGTCCTGTCGCGGACCAGGTTCTTCAAAAAATCCCTCTTGATTATAGCCCTTATCTTCAGAAGATCCCGTTTCTCCTTGTCTTCCGAACTTTCGGCGCCCCGGGTCTCCACAATCTCAAATGCCTCTTTGGGCATTCGGAATTGCCTGGACAGGGTCTCGAGCGCCTCTGCCTGGGAAACGCTTGTCAGTTCAATCTCTTTCATGTCAAACACCACCTTTTGAACAAGTCTTGAAGATAGAACCTCCGTCTCTTATCCCATGCCTGCTCCTTCCTCTTTCATATGTTTATTGATGATCATTTGCTGTCCCGACTGTAAAATATTCGAGACCAGCCAATACAGAACAAGGCCTGAAGACAGATTATACACAATGAACATAAAAAATATGGGGAAAAAGTACATCATGGTCTTCTGGTTCGGATCCGCAGCGGCAGAGGAGGAATATTTGGATACAAAGATCTGGCTGACCCCCATCAGAATGGGCAGGAGATTCAAATACCTTCCAATGACCGGAAAGGTCATCCCGAAGGTTACCAGCTTATCGGGTCCGGAGAGGTCCCTGATCCAGAGAAATGTTTCCCCTTTCAATTCAAAAGTTTCGGAGAGGAGAAAATAGAGGGAGATGAAGATCGGCATCTGGATTAAAAGGGGCAGACAGCCCCGCAGAAATCCCAGGGGATTGATCCCATGCTCCTTGTAAAGCTCCATGATCTTCTTGTTCTTCATCTGGGGATTGTCTTTATATTTTTCATTGATCTCTTCAATATATGGACGAATCTTTGCCTGCTCAGCCATGGCTTTCGCCTGGAGCTTCATTCCCTTGTGCGTGAGGGGATAGGTTACGATCCGGACCAGGATCGTAAGCCCGATAATGGCTGCTCCATAATTATGAAGTATGCCATGAAGCCACTTGAGAATGTACAAAAGAATAATGCATAAAAACCGGAGCCATCCCCAATGAGTGTAGAACATGGAGCTGGAGAGTTCATATCCGGACTTTTTCAGGAGGCTGTAATTCCTGGGGCCTGCGTAGATCTTGAAGGAAAAAGTTTTGGATCCGTGGGCAGGGAGGAGGCTTTTCTTGAGCCACAGGGTGGCTGAGGCGGGCTGGATGGGAAGAGAGCGCTTGTTTCCATCCTGATCCATGATGTTTTTGGACCTGACAACACTGGAAAACCCGACCCCCTTTTCCTCAAGGGGGATAATGGCTGCAAGGAGAAAACGGGTGTTCTGACCCGCCCAGAGCACGTCTCCTGAAATCTCCTGGGCTTTATCTGAGGGACGAAAATTGCTTGTTTTCCCCCCCTTCATACAATACAAGCTGTTGATGTATCGCTTTTCATAAGGATCCTGGACGCTGGTGATGATTCCCAATCCCGGACCCCATGAAACTCCAAGCCCCTTTCCCCCGTCATCGATCCAGATATCGCTGTCCGTGACATTAATCAGGGCAACGGAATAGTCCGATAGATAGGATCCCTGATGAAACACATAGCGTTTGGTGATGGATATTCCCTCAACAACCGGCGAATTGAAGAGCGCTTCCACATCCCCGTTTTCGTGCATGATAATCTCATGCTCGAGGATGATTCTATTCATCATGCTGAATGTCTTGACCGCATTATATTCCCTGAAGTCAACTTCGAGAGGGAGTTCGCGATCCTGTTCCCCGCCAAGACGTTCAATGAGGGGAATGGTCTGTGTGCTGGTTTTGTCTTTCGCTTTGGATTGTATTGTATTTATAAGATCCCAGCTGGCGGGACGTCCTCCCCGGTTGGAAAGCTGGACTTCATAAAGGTCGGTCTTCACCGGGATGAGGGTTTCCTCCTGACCCGGTTGGTCCATATCTTTTTCTTCAGTCCTGGGGGCGGAAATCTGTTCCCCTGTCCTGGAACTGGTAGAACTTGTACCGGAGTCTTCGCCTTTCAGGGAGGGGGATGCCCCCAACTCCTCCTGGGGCAGGAGTCCTTGTTTTTTTGCAAGCTCCACCTGCCTTTGCCTGATCTTCATGGAAAAAACCCAGAAGATCAAAATAGTGACCATGAGAAAAAGTGTCCAGCGTTTATCCATGAACAAGACCTTTGAGAAAAAATCCGTGCGTTACGGTACTGGATCATATCCGCCCGGTTGGAACGGATGACATCTCAGAATACGCCTTGCGATCAATAACACTCCTGGAATCAGCGCTTTGCGCTGCAAGACCTCGCAGGCATAATTGGAGCAGGAAGGCACAAACCGGCATGTGGGAGGCAGGAGCGGCGATAGAAATCTCTGATATAATAAAATGAGCTGGAACAAAACCAAGCGGATCGCGCGATCAATCGAGCGCAGCACATGTCACCCCCGCTTTTCTTAAAAGAGAGGAAAATCTATCCAAAACGCCCTTTTGCGATAAATTGTCAGCAAGGCGGTGAACATTGACAACCACATCCACACCTGACTTAAGAGAGGGGTGCAGATGCCGGAACGCCTCTCGAATCAGACGTTTGATGCGGTTGCGTCTTGCAGCCTTGCCGAATTGCCGGGTAACTGTAATCCCCAGCCTTGCCGGTTTCTCCTCTTCTCCAATAGAATAAAACAAAACAAACTCATTCGAGCGTATTATCTTGCCCTCTTTATATACCCTGTTGAAATCTAACGACTTAACAATACGAAAGACCTTTGGAAAGGGGTATATCTTCATCCTGGGGTCACGCGGATAATCGTTTTCTTCCCTTGACGCGACGACTTTTAAGCACGGCTCTTCCAGCTTTTGTGCTCATCCGCTCTCGAAAACCATGCTTGTTCTTCCTTTTGCGATTATGCGGCTGGAAAGTTCGTTTCATCTATAAATTCCTCCACAAAAAAATTGAATGCTAGATATAGTAATTCCCTTCATCTCCTGTCAAGTGGCTTTTTCCCTTTCTTGAAAATTAATGTTTTCGAGGATTTTTTGAATAATATCCCGCGCTGCGTCAGGTTTGCGGCATCTCTCCGCTTTTTTCTTCATAATCTCAATATAATGGGGATTATCCAGGAGAAATCTCATCTTGTATTCCAGTTCCATGAGGCTATGGGCTTTCAAACCGGCTCCGCACTCAAGGATATAGTCCGCATTATGATCCTCCTGTCCCGGAATCGGAAAGATCATGAGGAGCGGGAGGTTTTTCACCAGGCTTTCCGAAACAGTAAGCCCTCCGGGCTTGGTAATGATCAGATCCGAGACGGTCATCAGCTTTTCAATATCTTTGACATACCCGAAGGGATAAATCGAAACATTCTGCGGAACTTTCAAACCGGACAGGGCATGATACAGCTTTTCATTCCTTCCTGTGACAAGGATCATCTGGAACCTGGGTCCCTCTTTGGCAATGTTGTTCAAGATCCTTTCCACATGGGCGATGTTTAAACCGCCGGTTATAAAAAGAAAGGTTATGAGATTTGTGTCCAGTCCGTACATCTGACACAGTTCTGTTCGATCCAGGGGACTTGAAAACACAGGATGCACGGGAATGCCTGTAACATGGATGCGGGCGGGATCCATGCCCCACTGGGCAAGTTTGTATGCGCTCAGATCGTTCGCAACAAAATATCCATCGAGATCCGGAGTGTGCCACATTTGATGGATATCAAAATCCGTGACCGCGCAAAAGATCGGGATTTCTTTTTTGTGCTTCCGGCAATAACGCTTCAGGAGCGCAGGGGGAAGAAAATGAGTGCAAAGAACCGCATCGGGCTTTTCCGCTTTCATGAGATTGACGAGTCCCCTGGCGCTGAATTGCTGCAATCTTTTCAAAAGACTTTGATAAAAGGCGTGGGGTTCCTTCTCTGTATCCGTCAAGTCGAACATGTAACCCCACAGGTGCGGTGCGCGGGTGGATATCTGGGCATACCCGCTGGAGATGAATTGATGGAATGCTTTTGAGGAATAATTCAGGGCATCCACGTTCAGAACGGAAACCCCGGGCGCCGCCTGTTTCAATGAGGCTTCGAGCGCCTCCGCAGCCCGCACGTGCCCTGTTCCCGCAGAAACGGATACAATCATGATCTTTCGCATCATGGCTTAAATCCTGATAAAGTGATCTTATAAACAGATCCCAGCTTTGCGCCCTGCTTCCCGCCGCAGGTGACATAAAGGGTATTCTCATCGTTTCCCTTGAACTCGCAGTTTGTGGCAAGACGGGGAACCACCTGGATGAGCTGGATGGTTTTTCCTTCGGGAGACAGGATGCAGACTTTGCCATTTCCCGCCTGGGCAACATACAGATTGCCTTTTTTGTCAATGGTCATGCCGTCAGGCTCTGCGCGGGGTTCAAGTTTCACCCACTGCGCACCCTCGGATAAGATCCCGCCTTTCCCGAGTTTGAATCTCCAGATGTCATGTCCGCCGGAGCGGTCAACATAAAGCCATTTCTGATCCGGACTGACAACCAAGCCGTTCGGCTGGAGATCGACCTTTGCAGCAAGAGAGAGTTTCCCATCCTTTGAATAACAATAAACCCCCTGGACATCGCCCGCTTTTGCGCCCCACTTGGGATCAGTGAAAAAGACATTCCCTTCCGCATCAATCGCCACATCATTGACATTATTGAAGCGTCTTCCCTCATATTCTCTTGCCAGGACTCTATATTCCCTTGTTTTCAGGTCAATCTCCAGGAGTTCGAATTCAGAATAACAGCACGCATAGATTTTCTTCTTGTCGTTCGACAGGATCAGGCCGTTTGTCTTTTTCCCTTTATCGAACCAGACTTCCGCACCGCCCCCGGGTAAAAGTTTCATGATCTTTGAATCATGCACATCGGAAAAAAGGAGGTAACCATCCGGGTGCCACACAGGTCCTTCCGGAAAAACCAGATTATCCGCCATTTTTTCCACCGCAGCTTCACTCGGCTTGGGATCTTCACACAAAGCCCCGGTCCCCGCAGCCATCGGCAAGAGGAGCGCGATAGAAAAAAACCGAATGTTCATTCTTCATTCACCCCCAACAAAGATAAGATTTTATCCACAGATTTCGCAGATTACACAGATAAAAAAATATCATATTATGAAAAATCTCAAATCTGCGTAATCTACTGATTATTCTCCTCATTCTTAACACCCTGCCTTACCTTTTTGTCAAGGGATGATTCTATTCCTTCAATCCTGTCAGGGCAATGCCCTTGATAATATGCCTCTGGAACAGGAGAAAAACTAAAAGAACAGGCGTGGTGCAGATCACGCACGCTGAAAGGGTCAGCCCATACTCTGCAAAATAAGAGGTCTGGAACAGGGCAACTCCCACTGGCAGGGTGTATTTATCCACGGAATCGAGAAAAACAAGAGGTCCAAGAAAGTCGTTCCACGATCCCAGAAAGGTGAAAATTCCCAGAGTGGAAAGCGCCGGCTTGGAAAGGGGAACAATGATATGGCGATAAATCCCGAGCCTGGAACACCCGTCAATGCACGCCGCATCCTCCAGATCCCTGGGGATTCCCAAAAAGAACTGGTGAAGGAGAAACACGCCGAACGCGCCTGCGCCTGCAGGAATAATGATGGCAAGAGGCGTATCCAGCCATCCAAGCCGGTTCAAGATCAGATAAACAGGCACGAGGAAAATCTGGCCCGGAATCATCAGGGTGGCGATAATCATTCCAAACACCCATTTCCTTCCGGGAAGATGGAGCCGCGCCAAGCCATAAGCTGCAAGAGAATCCACCACAAGCACCAGGGTCGTAACCATGACGGAGATGAATACACTGTTCAAGAACCATCGGAAGATGGGTATTTCCTCAGGGTTTCCCAGGATCTCCCGAAAATTCTCAAGGGTCCAGGTTCGTGGAAAAATACTGTAAAAATGAATGATCTCAGCATCGGGCTTGAACGCTGTGAGGAAGATCAGGATCACCGGCAGGAGGAACGCAAGCGCCCCGATTCCCAGAATAAAAAGGATGATTATTTTCCCCGGTGTTTTCATATTTTCATTTCCATTATCTTATCGTAATCATAATCGTAATCCTAATCTTATCTCCCCCCTGTCATCGATCTTTCATAAGCCGGAACTGGATAAGCGAAAATACGGCAATCACGAGAAACAGAAGCCAGCTCATGGCTGCGCCGTATCCCATCCTGTAATTGGTAAATGCGGTTTCATAAATATATTGAACCAGCACCCGGGTTGAAAGCTCCGGTCCGCCCCGGGTGATCATGAACGTCTGTCCGAATACCTGGAACGAGCCGATGATGGACATGACGATCACAAACAGAAGCACAGGCTTGAGGAGCGGCAGGGTGATGTAAAAAAACCGATGCATGGCATTCGCGCCGTCTATGGCAGCGGCTTCATAATATTGATCCGGAATCTGTTTCAGACCCGCGAGAAGCACAACCATGGCGCCCCCGAGCGTCCACCACAGGGTCATAAGCACAATGGACTTCATTGCCCACTTGATTTCAGAGAGCCAGTGAATGCGAATACCTATATTCTGGAGATAGGAATTGAAAACTCCGAATTCCGTATTGTAAAACCATCGCCACAGGATTCCGGCCACGCTGATGGAAATGATCGTGGGGAAAAAGAAGGATGCCCGGAAAAAGGATTCCTGTTTCTGCGGTACATTATTGACCAGCAGGGCGATCAGGAGCGCCCCCAATACCACGGAGGGGACGATCATGATCACGAACCGGATCGTCGCCCATAAGGCTTTCCAGAAATAGGGGCTGGTGAGCGCCTCCTCATAGTTTCCGATCCCGACGAACTTCGGGGGAAAGGGCGAGATCATCTCCCAATCGAAAAAACCAAGTCCCAAACCGTAGCACAAAGGCACAATTAGAAAGGCGCAGAAAAGCACAAGGTAAGGGAGTAAAAATACATACCCGGAATATCGGAACAGTGTGCTTCTGTACTTCATGGCTTGGGTTCCCGATTCTCCTCGACCATTTTGATCCTGCGTTCGATGATCTTATTCACATTTTCCGTTGCTTCATCGAGCGCCTGTTTCGGGGACAGGGTTCCCCTCAGGGCTTTCTCCACGCCGACATTGAATTCCCCCCCATACTCAAATATAAACGGCACTCGAGGCACATAACGGATATAAGGGATCTGTTTGGCGAATTCCCACTGGACCTTCATATTACGGAATCTATCCGTATTTCGGAGGCTGGAGCGCACCGGCACTTGGCCGCCTTCTGCCCAATCAAGGCTGTTATCTGAGAGATACTTCATAAACCTCCACGCTGCATCGAGCTTTTTCTCCTCCAACCCGGTCTTGAGGCACATGATATGGGAATCCGCCCAGGCTGCCGGCGTTTTTCCCAGGAGAGGGAGCGGCGCGCCGGCAAAATCCAGATCTTTCTGTCTTTCCAGATCCGCAAGCATATAGATCCCCTCAAATGCAATGGCAACCTTGCCCTGGCGGAATCCGATCCAGGAGTCGAAATTCTCCGGCGGAGCGGCGTATTTGTATTTCCGGATCAGGTCCACGCAAAACTGGAGCGCCTCGACATTTTCAGGGGAATTGAGAAGACACTTGTTGTTGTCAGGCGTGAAGAACTTCCCCTCCCACTGGCACATGTAGCTATAGATATTGGTATAGAACCAGGTGAATACGTATCCCCAGCGATCTGTCTGCCCGTCTCCGTTCTCGTCCTGCGTGAGTTTTTTAAGGGCATCCAGGAACTCCTCCCTGGTTCGGGGGGGCTTGGGTTCGCCCTTTTCATCCACGATCCCCGCTTTTCTGAAAAGAGCCTTGTTATAGTACATACCGATAATATGCACATCCAGGGGGAGGCCGTAATGACGCCCGTTTTTTTCCACTGCATTCCAGATGTTCTCGGAAAAGTCCCGGGCATCCATCCCGTTCTCCCCTGCGACGAGGTCGTCAATGGTGCGGATGAAATTCGCCTGCATGAACCGTTCGATGTTTCCCGCATGGATGATGAACACCTCAGGCGCGCGGTTTCCGATGCCCGCGACAAACAGCTTGTTATAATAGGTTCCCCAATCCATCCTCTGCATGAGGACGCGGACATCGGGATTCTCGCGATTGAACCTTTTCACGATTTTGAGCATGGTTCTGCCGTCGGGTCCTGTGAATCCGTTCCAGAACCGGACTGTGATTTTGCGCGAAGGTCCCAGATCGCACCCACAAAGGAGAGAACCGCAGAGAAGAATCAGGATCGAGGTTTTCAAGGCGGATTTTATGTTCCCCTGGGATAGCATGGCAAATCCAAAGCCTCAGGTTCCCGTTCGTCAATCCAACACGGGTTTTGTCCATACTTTGCCTGTTCTCCTTGTGCAAGGGGAAACTCATAGAAAATATTTTCATTTCATCATTTTTTTTATTGAAAACATCGGAGAATATATTCATGAATCTCTTTCTGTATTGTATTTGTCTTCAGGGGATTTGAGACAAAAGAAAGAAAGGGGTGGACTTATCGCAAGATAAAGAACCTCAATGTTATTCCAGATGCTCTGCAGCTGTGACATGAATAGAGCAGGAATTGGTTAAAGATCATCTTTGATACTGACCCGGGACTGCCTCCGGGGTCCCGGCTGTAAGCGCTCCATTTCCTTGCTTCTCAATTTTGTAAGGAGAGCAACTGGTCAGACTTTCCGGCAAATAAGACGTTTGCAACAGATGGGTCCCCGATCCGAGAAATGGCGTCAGGGGATTGGGATCCCGGGAAACCAAAAAGTTTTGCAAATGACCGTTTTGTTTGCTGTTTGGATTGGGATACAAAAAGGCGAAAGAGAAAGCCTGATTGGAAAAAGTTCTCTATCACATTTTTGGGGGCAATGTCATTTACCCGATTTTTCTCCAGGAGGTAAGGAAATGGAGTCTTTGACAAGATCCAATATCGTCAACACAAATGGGGTAAGACACCTGGGATATCATATTCTCCTTGATATGTCAGGTGTAAATCCTTCCACGTGTGAAGACGACGCCTTTCTTTTAGGAATCCTCAGAAACGCCGCGGAAAAATCCGGATCCGCCATCATCAACACCGCACGTTATCATTTCGGACACATCTCCCCGCCCGGGTGCTCCGTGTTTATCATGCTGGATGAAAGCCATGTCTCCGCCCACTCGTATGCGGAACATGGACTCATCGCATTCGACATTTTCGTGTGCGGCAACACGGCAAGGCAAAAGGCTGACATTATCCGCGAGATCATCCTCAAGTCCGTTCCCTGCGCGAATGTGGTTCAACAGGAAGTGGGCAGATTCGGAAGAGACGGAGCGGAAGCCCAGGAGCAAAAATACGAATTGCGCAGCATAAGGGCGCGCGCGGGAAAACGCTCCTGACATCTTCCCGGCCTTTCAGCCGTTTCCAGGGAACCATATTATCAACCGGCACGATCGATCCTCCTCGATCCCTCCTTCCCATTCCCTTCCAACATGGCTGAATCCTCATTTCTCCTCAATATACACGAGCTCCGAAGTCTCGGGGGCTTTCAGTCGCACAGAAAAACCCCTGGACATCAGTTTGGACCCCTTCTCCACAATCTCGGGAGATGTTTTGTCTTCAAACCATAAATGGTAGGTTTTCTTGGGACTTAATCCCTTTAACTTGAAGATATGTTCCGTTTCCGATGTTGTGGCTCGGAAAGCGAAAACGATCCCTTTTCCATTGCTGGAATCAAAATACTGAATCCCATCCCAATCAATGCCGTCGGGCCGCTTGGTGATATGATAGAGATTCCCCTGGTTGATGAGCGGCCTGATCCATGATTTATAAATCTCAAACTGACGCCAGGCAGCCTCATGCTGCTCCTTTGACCAGGCGGATGTATCGCACATGATGGTACACCATCCCATCATCCCGCTCCGAAGCATGGCCCGGAAGGTGTCAATGGTGGGTCCCGGATCGTTCATCACATACGATTCGCACATGGAAGGCGGCAGGGGGAAGCTGGCGTCGTAAAATCCCCTTCGGTTGCTCAGCGGATTATATGTATCTGTAAAACAGATATAATGCGCCCTTTTCGCCACGCCGAAATCCACCATCCGTCCGCCGTTCACGCAATCCTCAAAGATCAGCTTGGGATTCTCCTCCCTCAATCGATCATACACGGAATAATAGCCCTTTGTGGCATGATAGCTGATGTCCGCGGGATTATCGAGGTGACGGTGACTGTCTCGCGGACAGACCTCCACAATCATTCTCTGATCGTGCTCCAGGAGATCGAGCTTGTATTGTTTGACGACCCTGCGCAGGTCGTTCAGGCACCAGTCTCTTGCCTTATCGCATCCCAGGCACACGGTTTCGCCCGTGAAATCCCAGGGACGCCAGTCCTCCGGAAAATCGTAGGGAAACCATGCGCGCATTTCAGGATTGCTCACTGCAAGTTTTTCACTGCCTTCCGGGGGATTTCCTCCCTGGGTCCACCCGATCCAAAGCCCGAACAGCATTCCTTTTTCATGGGTGTAGTCCGCAATGGGACCGAGTCCATTGGGGAATTTATCCGGATTGGGATGCCAGTGTCCGACTCCCTTGTACCATCCGGCATCCACATGAAATATTTCAATGCCCAGGCTTGCCGCATCATCTATCATTTTGCGGGCGAGTTTTTCATCCACAGCCATGCCGCTGCCCCAGCTGTTGTTCACAATCAGGGGATAGCGTGGATCTGGAACCTGGGGCCTGAGGTGATTTTCCACAAAACGGTGAAGGAGATTGGAACCATCATCCACATCGCCGCTGAAGCAGCCGATAAAACAGACAGGGGTATCATAAGTTCCAGCTGGGGGGATTTTGGATCTGTATTCCACAAAGGTATCGTCCAAGCCTGCCTTGATCCCCAGGATGAGGGGGTCTCCGTCAGCGGAGATATTGAAACATATCTGGCCGCTGAATTCGATACCCATGTAAAAGCCCTGCATATGGGTTCTATCGAGAATCGAAAGCCAGGGGATCATGTCCATGCCCGGGGACTGGCAATAAGGAGTGGAAGGCTTGTAGAAATAATAACCGTCATACATGATCTCCCTGTGAGTGCCGATCAGGGAAGGTGTGCCGTTCCCTTTTTCCACCCACCAATTCTCAAGCGAGCTCCCTTTGGGCGCTTTGAAGCTGACATCGAAAGTCTTCTGCATGGGAATATGGATTTCGTCCGATGTCTTATTTGTGACAAGGATATGGTGTTCCACAGGGCCAGGCCCTGGCCGGGATTGCCAAATGGAGGAGAGTTCCAGACCTGGGAGATCACTCTTGAAATGCAGCGTAATCTTTCTGCCGTCTTTAACCTCTTGTTCAATATCCGCAGGCGCCCACTTCACATTTTTTCTTTCACCCCGAATCAAAACATGATCAATCAAGGGAATTCCTGTTGAGTCCGCCACCCAGTTCCATTTGGCCCCTCTTGCCCCAAGATGGAAAATCCCGGGCTGATTATCCTTCACCCCGATCCGGATAAAGGTATCGTCCGTTGCAAGGGAGAAAGTCTCACCCTTTTCCGCTTTGTCCTTCCCTGCAGCTTGAAGAAGCGGTGTTGACAAAAGAAGCGCGAGAAAAAGGAATCCAGCCAGAATTGTATTCTCCAACATTCCCAATCTCGTCACACTTTTCGTTTTTACAGATAATCTTTGCATACAAAACTCCTTGTCATAGGAATCATGAACACCAGGATTGTTGCCAGGCTGAGGAGGACTATGGAAGCCAGCCCCAGGAGGGAAAAAATATCCATTAGAAGAAAAACAAATGTTAACCACAAATGAACAATCAATTGAATAAGCACAAGAGACAATGCCAAAGCAATAAAGTATCCCCCGGAGGATTCCCGATCCCTGAAAAGATGCCTTTTGATCCGGATATTCAGCCAGAGGAGATAAAAGATGCCGAGGATGAAGAGATGTCCTGAAATAATCTTGATCCATGCAGGCTGGGGAATGGGGAACAAGCCAAGAAGGACTCCCTGGAATATAAAAAACACATGAGCAGAAAGAATTCTTTTATTTGTTTTAAACGTTGCCAGGGGTAAGAGAAACAAGGCGAGAAAAGCGCCTGAATACATCCCCAGGCATCTTGGGCACAGGGCAGCGGGAATACTTGCACCAGGCCAGGAGGAGCCTACATCCTGGTGACAAACAAACGAAAAAACAAATCGCACTATCTCATGAATCATTTATTCCAGCGTCTTATCCTTCCCTTGTCCCCTTTCGCACTTCGCACTTCATACTTCGTACTTCTAAATTCCTACTTCCTCACCGGCGCTTTAATAAATACAGGTTTTCTCTCCTCGGTTGTCACATTCAGGAGGCAGAGGGAAATATTATCTTCATGCGTCAGAGACAGGGCAAGGGTGGTTCCATCCGGAGAAAGGGAGAAATGAAAGACTGTTTCAATCTTTTGATAGATCTCCGGATCAAATTTTATCATCCTGCAGGATTGCTCGAGTAAATTCACCTCAATTATGCCGCTGGCTTTGTCCTGTCCCTTGATTCCGGAAGCAAACCAGAGCCGATCACCTTTGGGCGCCCAAAAGGAGGAATTCAACGGGGAAACAGTATCAAAATCCAGGTCATCGGGCAAAGGGATGCTGTTCATGGTTTTACCATTTGAGCTCAAAATCTCGAGCGCGGCCTTTCCTCCAGATTCAACAATATAAGCAAACTGAGTGCTGGAGGAGGGAGCTGTTAACAAAGGATAAATGCCCTCTGAGCCCCTGTGAGGCAGGGTAAAGAGGTCTTTTTCCTTATAAGATAACCATGTGCGGATCTTGCCCATGATATATCTCTTGTCTTTCCCCTCACCTTTTTCCCTGAGATAAAAGATGTTTTTCCCATCGCCGAAGATCATGGGTTGTCCTTCCTTAGACAATGCCCGTCTCTTGCCGGTTTTGATATCCACCCTGTAATAACCCTTTTCCCCGGCGATCCAAAGCCATTTTTCCCTTTCGAGATATATAAAAAATGATGTGGAAGATGCGGAAAGTCCGGGAACATGAAACCTTGAAATCCTAGTGTGCTTCCCGGTCTTGAGATCGTATCTGGATACAATCCCCTCACCGCCGCTTTCTTCTTCCAAAGAGGATAAATAAAGAAGTTCCCTGCCATTTTGAAGCCAGAACACCTCCAGGGGGAGAGGCGCCTTGTCCTTTCTATTGATCTCCAGAACAGAGACGTTCTCCTGGGTGGGAATGTCATAAAGACCGATCCCGCCTACATCATCTGTTATATACACATACGCGATCTTTTTGCTGTCCGGGCTCCAGCTGGGCTTGCAGCTCAAGATATAAATGACAAGAGTCAGAAGCGCCAGCACACCCAGAATCCTGATGAATTTTTCATTCTTCATTTATTATTTAACCCTGTTCGTGAAGGATTTTACTCCGAAATCAGTTAACAGATAAGCATCATCTATTATAAAACAGGGCGGCGTATCAAGGAATTTTATTGAACAGGCGTTTTTTTTCCTCTATGCCTCAAGAATAGTTTTTGGGAAAATACAGTTATCGGGGAGGCTTTTTGTATGAGAAATTTCAGATATGCGTACCTTTTAATTTTCTATTTATTCCTGGGAGGTGTTGCAATGGGTGAAGCAATCCCGCAAGCGGTTCAAAAATTGATTGACCAGGGGGAGTATGCCAAGGCGCGGGAGGCGCTCCGAGATGCGGCTGAGGATATGGCGATCTCGGAAAACGACCGCCAGGATCTCCTGTGGGAAGCGGAGCGGCTCCGCAGATTCCCGTTCGACTTCAATCTCAAGGCAGACGATGTGCTCATACAGATCCAAAGGGATATTCCCGGGGCCACAATGGAAGATGTGGATGCATGGACAAAAGAGGGGGCATTGGAATCGCTCCTTATTGATGGAACAAGATATTATTACAGGCGCGCGGTTCGGAACCTCTTCCTCCTTAACAAAAAGGCTATGGAACGGAGGTCGTCCAAATCCACAGAAAGCAAAACGCCTAAAGTTACCAAAGACGGCATTGTCACAGACATGCGCATCCATGCCAAAAACGCGCTTGAGGCGCGGAAGAAAGCATCCTCTTCTCTCATAACCCCTCAGCGGTTCCGCGTGGATTTCAATCTTGGGGTGAAGCCGGGAGAAGTCCCCAAGGGACAGACGATCCGATGCTGGCTCCCATTCCCAAAGGAATGCCCCACGCAAACCGACATCAAGATCATACGTTCCGTTCCGGAAAAGGTTTTTATTGCTCCGAATGAATCCGAGCATCGCACCGTGTACCTGGAACAGCCCTCCGGAGGGGATCAGCCAACAACGTTTTCCCTATCCTTTGAATATACAGCCTGGGCTTTTGTGGAGCCTGTGGATCCGAATACAATCAAGCCATACGATACAAACAGCGAGGTCTATAAAAATTACACGGCAGAACGTCCGCCTCATATTGTATTCACGCCCGATATCCGAAGCCAGGCAAGGGAGATCTGCGGGAATGAGACAAATCCTTATCTCAAAGCGAAAAAGATTTTCGAATGGGTGTATGAAAACATCCCCTGGTCAGGCGCGATTGAATATTGCCTGGTTCGCAACCTGTCCATGCGCACCCTTTTGAGAAAAACGGGCGATTGCGGCATGCAGGGCCTTCTCTTCATCAGCCTCTGCCGTGTGAGCGGCATTCCGGCAAGGTGGCAGAGCGGATGGTCTCTCAGGCCGGCCCGGGAGAACATGCACGACTGGACACAAATTTATATAGAGCCTTACGGCTGGCTTTATGCGGACCCCTCTCACGGCTTCATGGAATCGGAAGATCCTGAGATCAAGTGGTTCAATTTCGGGAATTTTGACAGGTATCGCCTGATTGTGAACAGCGATTATGGGATGGAATTGAATCCCCCGAAAATCCATTTCCGCTCGGATCCTGTGGATTTCCAGAGAGGCGAGGTGGAATGGTCCGGCGGCAATCTGTATTTCAACCAGTGGACCTATAATTGCGAGATGACCCCCATCGCAACAAAGGAATGAGGATTTGTGAACATTTGAAAAAGATTATGACCGGTCTTTATGGAGGCTTGGGGGGAGGCTTGGGGTCAGTCTCTCAAAATGGTTCAAATCTAGAGGCTTGGGGTCAGTCTCTCAAAATGGTTCAAATCTAGTCTTTCAGCATTTTCTTTCTTATTGCACTGATAACTTTTTGATATTCTGTTTCTGCAGCCTTTCGTATATGATAACTGAACGCCGACCAGGAGCGAAGTCCCACAAAGCTGATGATTCTTCCCCCTGTCCAGGTAAGGGTTTCGCGTAATAATGTAACCAAGATTGTTCTCGCTTTTCCGATGTGGCCCAATCCATGCCTGCTGTTCCGAATGAGCTCAGGGGAAAGATGAAAATAGTGCGCAACTTCTTCCAGCAACTCCCTTGCTTTTTGTTTCTCTTCCATCTCCCGGATGTTGTCCGTTTTGTTATCTGCAATCCCGAGTTTGAGCTTCTTCTTTATCTGCGCATTTGCCCGCATTCCCATCCTTTGGATAAAAGACTTCCCTCCGATATATGCCTGCCGGATGATCTGGGGTTTGATATCTTCGTTCAAACCCTCCATCACAAACCGCGCATACGCCTTTCGTTCTCCCTTAAACCAGGAAAGGATCTCCTTTGTATAAAGAAAGGGCGGCTCTCCGCCATTCAGATAATATTTTAAACTCGAACCGGGATATGTTGCCGGATCGTGGTTTCTTTTATCCTTGTCCGCGACAGGATTAAGGTGAATATACCGGGAGAGGGCCAGAAGATAAGAGGATTTTTCCACAACATAACTTTTGAAACGCCCCTGAAAGAGATGGCCGTGACGTTTATGGCGCTTATTGTAATATACAGTATAAGCGGTCAAAAGACGGCGCATGAGTTCGGAAAGATCGGCGTGGGCAGCGCTTTCCAAAAGAAGGTGAAAATGCGTGGGCATGAGGCACCAGGCGTGAACGCGGAAATCAAAGAGATGCTGATATTTTGCCAGATAAGACAGAAATTTCCACATATCCTTCATATCATGGAATGCCACGCTTTCCGAATTGGTGCGGGATAACACATGATAAAGACAAAAGGGAAGATTGATACGTTTCGGTCGAGACATATTAATACCTAAATATAACGAGAGTTATTTGTCAAGTCAGATTTGATCCATTTTAAGAGTCCAACCCAAATTTTTATATCATGGGATTTGTCAAGTGAGATTCGAACCATTCTAGGAGACTGACCCCAGACGTTACCTGACCCCAGACGTTACCCCCAGACGTTACCAATTTTTCCGATCAGGGGCTGATGAGGATTTTGTAGGAGCTGCCAATCTTTTCCTTCAGCGCGATTTTGAATCTATTCCCCGCATCCTGAAAAAGATCCTTCTTCCCGATCTCAAAGGCAGCGCCTTCAAGATGCGCAGCAGAAGGGTCCGCATTGACAAGTTTGACAGGCGCCTTGCCATTCCTGCATTCAAGAATCGTGTCGTCCGCATACATGATCAGGACGCCGCTTCCGGGGAGATCCTTATCGGATCCGATGGGCTGACGATTTTCAATAAGGTAATAAGAGCTTGAAGAAACGGGAATCCGGATTGCCAGGACGCTTGAGGACCCGTCTTCAAGGGGACCCAGGATCACTTCCTCAGTCCGGCCTGGAGTCACCACCTTGATTTTGGACGGATCGATCCAGCCAAGCCGGATCCTGGTCCAGGAGGAAGGTTCCGGAGGCGGCACGCCCATTTTATAATAATGGCAGGACATGGGGTCCCAGTATCCCATGTTGATCAGCGAATTCTCAAAGGTCTCGCGCATGGGGCCTGGTTTTGCCTGAAGGTCATGGTCATACAGGCACGGCGCCATTCTTTTCCCATCCTTCACCCCACCCAGGATATGGGCAACGTCATGGAACAGGGTTCCGACATGCGCCTGGTAACAGAAGATCGCCACGCCTTTCTCGATCCGTTCGCCGCTCCGGGTCATGAGAACATCCTGGGAGTCCCAGCCAAGCATGCCCGGATATCCGCACAGCCCGATCATCCCATAGTCCTGCACCTTTGCCCCCATGAAAATAACCACGAAGGACTACTTCGAGAAATCCACATCCGCATCGGCAGCGGCAAGGGAGTCATCAATCAGCTTCTTCACGCGTGACTTATCCACCTCCAGATTCCGCGACGAAATCCTGTACTGGCTGACGAGGCCTGGCAACTTGTACCACCGATTTGTGATATCGAACTCAAGGGAAACCTTGTTGTACGATACGGTTCTCACGTAGTTCGGCAGCTGCTGTTTGAAGCGCGACTGTATGAAATTCCGGGGAACATTTTGTTGAACGTCCGGAAACTCCACAAGGATCACGATTCCCTTCTCCACTGTGTTCCCCGAGGGTGCATTGCCGGCTCCGCCGGGAATATTGCTTTCAGCTGAGAAACACGGGATCGCGCGAATCGCCAGAATGAAAACGAACAGGGAAATCGCATGAATCATGCTTTTTTTCATCGGGCATCCTCCTTTTTCAATCTCCGCCCTTCGATTTCACCGCATCTGTCGGAGGGGGAGGTTCGGTTTTCTTGTTTTTTAACAACACAGCCTCCATTTTCCTGAGGATTTCCGGGGAAGGGGCATCGTCCTTTCCCAGCACGAGAAGCGCAAAGTTGTCGGCAAGGATTTCCTCAGGATGAAGAATGTATCCGGTGTTTCTTCCCACCTGTTCAAAGAAACCGGAAAGGCGCTGCAGATCAGCGAGCTGGGGATTCTGGGGATCAAACACTGGGAGGGCGTTCGGATTTTCACTTCTTTTTTCCGCAAGAAGGAATTGACATTCAAGATAATCGAAAAACTGGCCGCCCTTCCCGGGATCATATTTGTCTGTGGATGCGAACAAAATCGGGACCGCCCAATATGCCTTTCCCTCCATTCCGAGGAGAATGCAGTGGTCGTTCCGGGGCGCATCCGGATTCGTGATCTTACGGGACTTCAGGTGTTGGGGGAACTCTATTTCCCCGCACCTGGTGAAACCGATTGTATTATAGAGTTGTTCGCGCAGCTCAGGATCGTTCCGCGTCAGGATATGAAAGAGTTCATGGCAGAACAGCCTTTGAAGCATCACGGGGCTGCTATTGATCTCAGCTGTGGGAATAATGACAGCGCTGTCCCTTGTATAGGCAGCCATGCCTTCCTCGTTTCCCGTGGTTCTGATGAGATGGATTGTCGGAGGAAACCTGAGGGAGAAGCGCTCCAGGCGGGAGGAAACATCCTGTAGCGCGGGGATCATCATCTGTTTCTCGGGTTCGGGCCAGGGAAGCGCGTTTGGGCCGAGAAATTCGAGGAACTCCTTCTCGGATACATCTTTGTCTGTTTTCATGCGGGCCGCGCGGTCAAAGGGACTCAGTCGCTCGATGAATTCATCGCGCGCCAGTAGAATCTTTTTTCCCGTGTCCGGCGAAGCGAAGACAACCGCACTTTTGGGGCCTAACCTGATCTCTCCTTGTGAATATCCATCGAGAAAAAGGAGAAGAAAAAAAGGAACTGTAAAGATCATTCTCATGTCTCACACCTCTATCTGGCATGATTTAACCAGTAGTCATATAAATCCCGAAGGGTTCTTGAGAAGGCAATTTGGGGTCTCCATCCTGTGACTTTCTTCAGGCGTGCATTGGAACCCCTTGTTTCCGGCACATCCGAGAGTCGCAGTCTCGCCGGGTCTGTTTCCGCCCTGACTTTCTTATCGGAAAAGGATTTCAGGATTTGCAGGATGCACTTCATGGAACGGCTTTTCCCGCTGCATACATTGTAAACCTCTCCGCTCGCGCCCTTTTCCAGAACCAGACGGTAAGCCTTGACCACATCCCGCACATCGGTGAAATCCCGCCTTACCGTAAGATCCCCGACTTTCATCAACGGTGGAGCAATGCCAAGTGAAATCGCAGCCAGCTGGCGGGCAAATCCCGGGCAAACAAAGTTGGGAGACTGGCCTGGTCCTGTGTGGGAAAAAGGCCTGACGCGCACCACATGCATTCCCGGATATTTCGACCATTGATACGCCAGGATATCGATTGCAGCCTTGCTCGCTGCATAGGGATTGTCGGGTCTCAGGGCCGCGGACTCCCTGGTCGGGAAATCCAAAGGATCGGGTCTTCCATACACCTCTGCGGAACTGACCACAAGAATCCTGGCCGGTCTTCCGGACTGCCGGATTGCCTCCAGCAGATTCACGGTCCCCATCACATTCGTTGAAAAGGTAAGGCGGGGATTATCCCAGCTCGTGGGCACATGGCTTATTCCTGCAAGGTGATAGACCTCATCAGCCTGCACCTCTTGAATGATCTTGAACACATCCTCATAGTTTACAAGATCAACGGGAAGAATAATAACGCTTTTTTGCCGGTTCCTTTCAGTACATGGATGGGGAGGGATTTCCCGTAGTCCTTTATACATGGTTCCCAACACACGTCGTCCGTGGCTGAGGAGATGTTCTGCCAGATAGGGGCCGACAAAACCATCGTATCCTGTGACTAATGCTGTGATTTTTTTGTGTGGCATCACACCTCTCCAGCGAGTTTCATCCGGATCCCCTCCTCAAAGGAGCGGGGATTAAAACCGATTTCTTTTTGTGCGAGTTCGATATCAAACGCCTTGTCCTCCCCGAAGCGCTGCACCTGTTCTGCAGTGATCCGGGGTTTGTTTGTCATCTTTTCATAAACCTTTGCCGCAAATATGCATAATCCAAGGGGAACGGGAAGAAAGAGAGGTTTTTTATCGAGCTGCCTGGCAATAATGTCGAGGCATTGGCGATAGGTCATGGGCAAAGGACCGGCGAGAATGTATTCCCTGCCAATCGTGTCCGGATGTTCCAGGCAATGGATCATGGCTTCCACAAGATCCAGTACAAACACGGGTTGAATGAGGTTTTTCCCGCTTCCGAACAGGGGAAAGATGCGGCGGGTTTTCACCTGTGCCACGAGTTTTGTCATATTATTATCGCGGGGACCGCCGTAGATCATGGAGGGCCGGAGAATTGTGTAATCCAGCCCGCTCTTTCTGAGAGCCGCTTCTCCTTCGATCACCTCGGTCGCGCTTATACAGGGATATCGTGTATAGCGACGCGTGGAGCTCATGAAAAGAGCGCGCCTGACGCCTGTCTCTTTGCACAGGGGAATCAGCATAGAGGCAAATTTAATATGCGCCACGTTCACAAGCGCATCCGCATGATCCAGGCTGGCGCGGATCGTTTCGGGATTATCAAAATCCCCGCGCACGATCTCCACCCCGCTTTGAGGGAGATATCTATCATGCTCCTGTGTCCTGACAAGGCACCGAACCTGAGAGCCTCTTTCCACGAGATGCCTGACGAGGTAGCTCCCTGTATGTCCTGTTGCGCCGGTCACGAGGATCATCGCCGCGCCTCCAATCCTTTTTCGCGAATCAGTTTTTCATATATTGCCAGCTGGCGTTCGAGCACGAGTTTTTCAGAGAAGAGGGCCCGGGCGCGCGTTCTTCCCACGCAACCCATGACTTTTGCCCGTTCAGGCGCCTTCAATAGCCCAAGCACAGCCTGCGCCAGCGCTGTGGCATCCCGGGGCTGCACCAGATATCCCGTCTCTCCCTCCGCCACCTCCTCGCGGCAACCTCGAATCCGAGTTGCCACAACAGGGAGCCCCATGCCCATGGCTTCGATAATGGATCTGGGCATTCCCTCCCTGTACGAAGGGAGAGTATAAACAGTCAGAAGACTCAAGAGTTCCGGTATATCGGAACGCATGCCTGCAAAATGGATCCGGTCCTTCAGGCCAAGATCGCGAATGCGGCTCAGGAACAGGGACTTGGATGCGTCATGGTCGCTTTGCAGCTCATCGCCGATGCATAAAAAATGGGTTTGGGGAATCTCTCTCAGTATAAGGGCTGCCGCTTCGATGAATTCCGTGTACCCCTTTTCCCGCACCATTCTGCCAATGATGCCGACAATGGGCGCATCTGCGGGGATATGGAACTCCAGTCTCCGTTTAGCCTTTTCCTCATCGCTGATTCGCTCCGGATCAAAGCGCTCCAGGTTGACTCCATTGCCGATAGTGATGATGCGTTCCGGCCTGGCTATTTTTTTCCGGATGGCTGTGACGCGGTCCTCCTCGCTCTGGGTGAAGATAAAATCCGACCATCGTCCTGCCATACGTTCGAGCATGATATGGAAGCGGCGTCTGGCAGGCGGCATTTCATCGTGGAAATAAAATCCATGGGCTGTATAAATCTTGATCGGAACGTCGGCGAGGCGGGCAGCCAGGCGGCCGATCAGGCTGGCAATCGGCGTGTGCACATGAATAATATCAAATCTATTCTTCTTAAGATAACGATAGAGTTGCAGGGTGGATTTCAGATGTTTGGGGAGATCCATGCTCCGGGATATGGGAAGAGATACAAGGGTGAGTCCTTCCCTTTGCAGTTCTGGGAAATAGGGGCCTGGGGAACAGGCGGTCGTGACTTCGAAGCCCTGGTCCTTGAGGAAATGGATCAAGGGGCGCAGGAAGTTTTTCACTGTAAAATCAACAGCGCACAACTGCAATACGCGAAGAGGCATGCGTCTTCCCTGAACGGAAATCAAGTATCATTCCGAATCTCAATCTTTTTTCTGGCTTTGTCTGCGATAACTATAAGTGTCCGGCAGGGGAATCACGCGGGTCAGGCCATAGAGTCTCTGTCTGGCATCCTGGATTTTGGTATTCAGGTCTTCCGTGTCCGGGCGTGCGAGCATGGGATCAATCTTGAGCGCGGCTTCCCAAACGGATATGGCGCGGTTCAGAAATTTCTTTGCTTCGTCCTTGTAGCTGATGATCTGGTTATCGATGCGAACTTCTGTGGACTTCATGTTGTTGATATAGGATTCGGCTGTGGCATAATATTCGTCCCCCCGATTGGCGAGGGACAGGGCCCGGGCTTTCTTATCCTTTTGTTCCCGCCGGATCTCATTTTCAGCCCGCTCCTTGAGCTCATATGCCGAAGTCAGCACATCGGGAAGCTTCATGTAATTATTCACTATTTGTTCGACCTGATACAGCGCGGCGTCATAATCCCCTTTATCAAAGCTCATTTGAGCCTCCCCAAGATCCTTGAGGGCGTATTCCGAAAGCCCCTTCAAAGCCCTTTCGTTCGCAGAATCCCGGGCTATGACATACAGAAACTCGCTCTTCGCATCGTCGTCGAGGTGGTGATCCCTGCAGAAATTAGCCAGATTGATATGTCCCTCATAATCGCTTTCGCTGACAGACAGGCGCATTTCGGAGTACTGGTAATAATACAGCGGAGTCGGATCTTCCCCGGGGAAGTTATCCAGGAAATACTGATAATATTTTGCAGCCAGGGGATATTGTTTTTTCGCCGCTGCGTTCGAATGAAGATTCGTCAGGACATCCCTGAGTCGTCCCGCAACAATGACATCCGCGCCCTTGGTTTTCTCATGGATCATCAGGAGATAAGGGAAAGCGGCTTCAATCTTCCCGTTACGAAACAAGAGATCGGATAATTTCCGAGCCAGATCCATGTCATCGGGGTTTTGCCGGGCTTTTTTCTCATAAATAGAGATAACCTTGTCGGTCATATTGGGATCCTTGTCCCATATGGAAAGAAGTTTATCAAATACCTCCTGATTGTCCGGCTGAAGAGAGAGGGCTTTTTCGAAATACTCGCCTGCGCCTTTGGGATTCAGGCGATCCAGCTGATTGAGTCCCCATTTGTAATACAGGAGAAAATAGAGGGATTTCGAGGTTGTCTTTTGATCCGGGGATGTTTCGGAGCGCGCTATCTCATCCAGGAGTTTCTGGGCGTCTTCGAATTTTTCCTCCTTGATAAGGTCTGCCACGGACTGGAGCTGCTGGTCGATTTTTTGGGATCTTTCCTTTTTATCGCGTGCGGTTTCCCGCTTGATCTCCTCCTGGATATCCGCAAGGAGTCTTTGCGCTTCTTCATTCTCCGAATTGATCTGGAGCGCCTTTTCAAGATTTTCCCTGGCGCTGGCGTAATCCTTCATATCAAAGTATCCTCTTCCGATTTTGACATAACTGACATCAGCAGCTTCCCTGGTGATCTTGGAAATCCGGTCTCTGGGGATCTTAATCTCCCCTGAGGTGGACACAAGCACGATATTCTCGGTATCGGAATCGGATTCAATGACAAGTCCGGTCTTTATCTCCCCGGTTTTAAACACCACAATATCTGCAAAGGCAGGGGATGCCAAAAGAGCAAAAAGAATCAATAAGAGGAAACGGCGCCTTTTCATCATCAAGAACTCCTTTCAAGGAAATAAATCCTCTTCACAAGAAATAACAAGGAAGATAACCGCTTAACCTGCGCCTGTCAAATATTTATCACTCTGAACTGCTGAATATTTGGATATATTAATGTTATCGTTTTTGTGAATTTTTTAATGGACTTTTCCCAAAAACTCTTGCATGAGCAAATGACATTAGTGTATATAAAGGTCATTTTCCCCTGAAAGGAGGAAACATATGAAAGACAGTGAAGTTATTTTGTTATCCAAGAGTGAGTTACCTAATAAGTGGTACAACATTATGGCGGATATGAAGATCCCACTCGAACCCCCTCTTCATCCGGGGACAAAACAGCCCATGACCCCCCAGGAGATGGAGGCGATCTTTCCCATGAATCTCCTGGAACAGGAAATGAGCCCGGAGCGCTGGATTGCTATTCCGGAACAGGTGCTGGAGGTCTTGTCCTTGTGGAGACCGACGCCCCTTATCCGCGCCCGGAGGCTGGAACAGGCCCTTGGGACCCCAGCCCAGATCTGGTTCAAAAACGAAGGGGTCAGCCCGCCGGGAAGCCATAAACCCAACACCTCCGTTGCCCAGGCCTATTTCAATAAGGCCGCCGGTGTCAAACGCCTGGCCACGGAAACCGGCGCAGGACAGTGGGGGTCCGCCCTTTCTTTCGCCTGCTATCACTTCGGCCTGAAGTGCCAGGTGTATATGGTGAAGGTCAGCTACCAGCAAAAACCCTACCGAAAATCCATGATGAACCTGTGGCAGGCGGACGTCACTCCCAGCCCGAGCACCCAAACAGAGGCGGGCAGAAAGATCCTGGCGCAGGATCCCAATTGCCCCGGAAGCCTGGGAATGGCCATCAGCGAAGCCATCGAGGACACCGTGACCCACAAGGATACCAAGTACTCCCTGGGAAGCGTTCTGAATCACGTGCTCCTGCATCAGACCATCATCGGCCTTGAGGCGAAGGAACAGTTCAAGAAGGCGGGTGTCAAACCGGATATCCTGATTGGATGCGTGGGAGGCGGAAGCAATTTCGCCGGATTCACTTTCCCCTTTATCGGAGACAATCTGACCGGAAAGGGAAATTACCGGTGTCTCGCCATTGAACCCACGGCATGTCCAAGCATCACCAGGGGAGATTACAGGTATGACTTCGGGGATACGATCGGTATGACGCCTCTCATCAAGATGTACACCCTGGGTCATGATTTTGTTCCTGCGGGCATTCATGCAGGCGGGCTGCGCTATCATGGCATGGCGCCGCTTGTCAGCGCGCTCACGAATGCCGGGGCGATTGAAGCCCAGGCCAAGAATCAAATTCCCACATTCGAGGCTGCGGTGTTGTTTGCCCGCACCGAGGGGATCATCCCTGCGCCGGAAACCGCGCATGCCATCAGGGCGGTCATTGATGAAGCCCTGAAAGCCAAGGAGGAAAAAACCCCAAAGGTCATTGCCTTCAACTGCAGCGGACACGGGCTCCTGGACCTCTCTGCTTATGACGCCTACTTCAGCGGGCAGCTGCAGAATTACGAATATACACCGAAGAAATAACGTTAAAAATCATTCCTGAAGACGCATCCTGACCTTTGCGGCAGGATGCGTCTTTTTCACACGACAATTTTCGAACGATGAAAAAGACGCACCCCCCCTGCCAGAAGAAGTCCATCCATAATGAAAAGAATATAAAATCCCGGAATCAGAAAATCCCACGATAATTGAAAGGTCAGCCACCCGAAGATAAACGGCAGGCACAGGATAAACCATCCCATGCGGCTGAATTGAAACGCTGTCCTGAGATCCCTGCACTTCAGGGAAAAAAACACCCCCACTGCTATTCCCGCAAGGATCACGGGAATGGTAAAGACAAAAAGGGCGAAAACGCTCAGCTTGTTAAAAAAGAACCAGCGCCATCTTTCCGCTTTCCAAAGATAATAATTCGCGCCCACCACGCTTGCCAGGATCATGACAATAAGAAAAACATAGGTGTAAATGAAAATGGCGAGAACCTTGCCCGTAAAAAGGGCGGTGTTGGAAATGCGCGTGGATAACAGCGATTCCAGGGTTTTCCTTTCCCTCTCGCCGGCAAAGGAATCCGCCACAAGACCGCTGCAAATCAGAAGGGGCACAAGAAAAATATAAAGAGACAGCGAAGTGGATGTCTGCCTTAGAAAAAAATCCCCCTGTTCATAGGGGATGAAAAATCCGAAAATCCCCAGGAGAAGCGCAGATGAAAGGAGATGCCCCTTGGTGAAGGTAATGATAACGATCTCCTTCATCTCCTTTTTGACCACAGTCCTGATGTCTCGCTCCATGTCCGTGTCCTCATGCGGACAGATCTGCGTAATCCCCGATCACTTCCGGAGAACTCTGGGATCCATGAACAGGGAATACTTGAGCATCGCTTCCGGCAATCCCCCTTCCAGCCTGTAAGCTGCTGCGGAAAGATCATGACCCCCGGTAAAGGGAAAAGGGAGGGCAACGCAAAAGCCAATGCCCGCGGTCCGGATGGCACGGGTCCCGGATTCGCTGTCCTCGAACCCGATCACATTCTCAAACTCCTCGCACGAAATCCCCATGCGATGAAGCGCCAGGCTGTACAGATCCGGATGCGGTTTCAGCCGGATCTCGGAGGAATCCGAGGCTGTGATGAAGGCATTATATGTTCTGCTAAAATCGTTGAAATTGTGAACAATGATTTTTTTCTTTTTCAGGGGAATTTGCCATTCTTCCGCCTGCCTTTTGAGAATCTTGAAAACCTCTGTCAGAACAATCCTCGCCTCATATTCAATGGAAGAGGTGACAACAGCCACGGGAACGGGATTTCGCTCGAAAAAGCGACCGAGGCATGCCAGACGGGAGATTCCCCGGTTCATCTCCTTCGGCGTGATCTTTGCCTTGGGTCTCAAGGCAAGAAGCGTTTTAAGTTCTTCGCCAAAGAGGGCAAGATGTTCGCCCAGCCAGCCCTTGACAGCAGCAAGGAAGATCGCGACTCCGGGCATGGGTTCAATGAGATGCGCGCCGGGTTTATGGAGTATTTGTGAAGACAGGGCATCGACCTTGCCTTCTGAGATGGCGCCCAGGATCTCGTGATATCTTTGATAATACACATCTATTGCAGCGCGGACGCGGTCCGCAAAGGTCTCGAGCCGGGGCAATCCCTGATATGTTCGGCACAGGGAATTAACGATTCTTTCCGCCTTGTTTTCATCAAATCGAGACTGGGAAAGAAAGTTCTGAACGGATCTTTCCCGGAGTACATTCTGCACTCCAAAAGCTCTCAGCCCTGCGAGAACCTCCCCCCTCCTGCCCGGATCCCTTCCCTGGCTGATCGTCCAGAGCGCCGCAAAAAAATAGGATCTGCGAAACGCCGCAGGGTCTATCCTGTTTCCATATCTATGAATCAGATATTCCACGTGTTTCGTGGTGCTGTTGCCGATGATATTGGGATGATCCGACTCATCGAAACCATTCCATCTTCTATCCTCTTTCCCAGATGGATCTTTTTTGAGATTGCAGATTTTTCCAACCATGAATTCGAGGGAATGAACGCACAATTCCTCCGTTGTGGTTGTTGTGCCATCCATGTCCTTGACAATCCCGGAGATTTTTTTTCGGGGCGTCGTCACCCGGGGCGCCATGATATAAATATCCAGCGGCCGATAAATATAGGACGGATTCTCCACAACGGAATATTCGGCAATGCCTTTATCCCCGGCCATCCGGGCAAAGGCTTTTTGAGATCGGGACAGATCTGTGAATTTGAGAACCATGGAAAGCTCCTTTTATGATTCCTGGGAAGGACGCAGTTCTGAGGGTTGCTGTTGTTCCCTGATTTTTTTCAAAGTGACCTTGCCCTTGCTCCAGGTGAACAGGTTGTAAGCAGCCTGGGCGACATTCTTCATGTGATCCCCGATCTTTTCCAGGTTGTGGATCGCATCCAGAAAATACGAATAAGAAGGAAGGGGACAGATTCCCAGCTTGAGACGTTCGATGTGATCGTTATCCAGCGTACGGCGCAACTTGTTCACCTTTTTTTCCAATTCCAGGACTTGCAGGGCTGCGGCGTTATCCCCTTCTTCGACAGCTTTTTTCAAGGGGGGAAACATGCCTTGCACAAGCGCCCAGAGCTCTTGAATCCCGCTCCTGACCTGGGGCGTGAATCTAAAGCCGTGCAAAAGCATCTGCTCCGCGATCTCTGCCAGGTTTTCCGCATGGTCTCCCACGCGTTCCAGGTCATTCACGGAATGGATGAGGGTGGGGAGTTGTTCCGATTCATTGGGAGTAAGTTCCCTCTCGGAAAGATCGATCAAATATTCGGTGATGGCGCGCTGGAAGTCATCCGTGGCATCCTCCAGTTTATGCGCCTCAGCGGCAAAGGATTCCTGGTTTTCAACGAGCGCCCGCATTCCCGCTTTGGCAGCCCGCTCCGCCACATCGATCATCCGGGCGGTCTCCCTGCGAACAAGGTCAATGGCAATGGGCGGGGTGTCCAGAAGATGAATTTCGAGAAGCTGGGGCGTCTCCTTTCCCTCATCCGGTTTGATGGGGACAAACAGGATGCAGGCTTTTTCCAGAAGCCTGATCCCTCCCAGAAAAATGATCGTGGTGACCACATTGAACACCGTATGCGAGTTGGCAATGAAATGCCCGATGTGCGCGGGATTGTTGATGCTTCCCGGCGTGATCGCTATGATGAATTTTTGATAAAGCCCCAGGTAGATAAAGGGAAGAAAAATCAGGGTTCCCATGACATTGAACAGGGTGTGAGACATGGCTGTGCGGCGGGCGGAGCGGCTGGCTTTCAGCGCCGCGAGTTGGGCCTTGAGCGTGGTCCCGATATTGTCCCCGAGAATAATCGGAATGGCGCCGTTCAGATCAACAAGCCCCTGCTGGGCAAGGACAATGAGAAGTCCCACAGTCACGCTGCTCGATTGGAGAATGGTTGTCATGACGATCCCTGCCAGAATGGCGGACATGGGATTATGGGAAAAACCCATGAGAAACTGCCTGATGGATTCGTGCTTTTTCAGGGGTTCGACGCCCGAGCTCATGAGATATAATCCGAAGAAGATAAATCCCAGACCGAGCAGCGCCTCTCCATAAAGCTTCCATTTTTTGCTTTTCGCAAACAGCGCCATGCAAACTCCTGCCGCAATCATGAACGGCGCATAATCCGTGACGTTGAAGGCGATGATCTGGGCTGTGACCGTGGTGCCGATGTTGGCGCCCATAATCACGCTGATCGCCTGGGTAAAGGTCATGATGCCGGCATTGACAAACCCGATGGTCATGATCGTGGTGGCGCTCGATGATTGGATGACGCCTGTGACCAGGGCGCCCAGGAGAACTCCCATAAAGCGATTTTTCGTCAGGGCGCCGAGCAGGTTCTTCATCCGGCTGCCCGCCACGCGCTGCAGGCTCTCGGACATGAGAAACATGCCGTAAAGAAAAAGCCCCAGTCCTCCCACCAATCCGAAAATGAGATTTTTCCATTCCATAAATCTATGTTATCTCTTTTTTACCAAGATGCTATCTTCCCGGTCGGAAATCCAGTCCCCTGATTATTTTCCCACATCTTTCATATTCTCTTTGGGGAGTTTCGTCTTTCCCCTGGACCACAGGAAGAAATTGTGGGCTGTCTGCGCGATGTTCTTCATATGATCCCCCACCTTCTCCATGTTGTGAACCGCATCCAGAAAGAACGATGCAGCAGGCAGGAGGCAAACCCCTGACTTGAGACGCTCGATGTGTTCTTCATCCAATTTCTTTCTGAGGATATTGACCCTTCTCTCAATTGCAAGAACCTCTATCGCGGCCTGGGGATCGCTCTGATCAATAGACCTTTTCAGGGGCGGAAACATTCCTTCCATGAGTTCGGTCATCTCTCTCAAACTCAAGAGGGCTTCTTCGGAAAATTTGATTCTCTTCATCTGCATGGTTTCCACGATTTCCGCAAGGTTTTCCGCATGATCGCCCACACGCTCCAAGTCATTCACGGAATGCATCAGGGTGGGGAGTTGTTCCGATTCCGCAGGCGTGAGCTCCCGTTCCGAAATCCGGATCAGGTACTCGGTGATGGCATACTGGAACTCATCCGTGGTATCCTCAATGCCATGGACATCTTCCGCGGTCTTGGAGTCGTATGTCAGGAGAGCCTTTGTCGCGGTTTTCACAGCCCGTTCCGCCACTTCAACCATGTGAACCAGTTCCTTCTGAACCAGCTGAAGGGCGATGGCAGGGGTATCCAGGAGATGCGGCTCAAGAAGATTGGGCGCCTCCCTTTTCTCCTCCGCTTTCACAGGCACGAGAAGGTTGGATATCTTTTCCAGCACCTGGGTGAAGTTGAAAAAGATGATCGTATTGATCACGTTGAATCCCGTATGAGCATTGGCAATGAAATGCGCCACGTGTTTCAGATTGGCCGGATCCCCCGGTGTGATGAAGATAATCAGTTTCTGATACAGTTTCATGTAAACAAAAGGGAAAAAGATGATCACGCCGATGACGTTGAACATGGTATGGGCCATGGCAGTGCGGCGGGACGCCCGGCTGGCATTGATCGCAGCCAGCTGTGCCGTGATCGTGGTGCCGATGTTGTCCCCGAGGATCAGCGCCACTGCGCCGTTAAAATCAATGAGTCCCTGCATGGCAAGAACCTGGGCAAGTCCCACCGTCGCGCTGCTGGATTGCAGGATGCAGGTGATGGCCAGGCCTGCCAGAATCCCCGTGGCCGGATTGCTGGAGAAAAGCTTGAAGGCGTTCACCACGGATTCATGCCCGCGCAAAGGATTCACTCCCAGGGACATAAGGTGAATCCCGAAAAATAAAAATCCCAGTCCCAGGAGAGACTCCCCATACAGCTTCCATTTTTTGTTTTTGACGAACAGGGAAAAGAACGCGCCCACCGCAATCATGATCGGCGCATAATGAATGATATTGAACGCGATGATCTGGGCAGTGACCGTGGTGCCGATGTTTGCGCCCATGATCACGCCGATAGTCTGGGAAAATGTCATGATGCCCGCATTCACAAATCCCACGAGCATCACGGTTGTGGCGCTCGAGGATTGAATGATGCCGGTCACCACAGTTCCGACAATCACCCCCGTGAATTTATTCCTGGTCAGCACAGCCATGATTTTGCGCAGCTTCTCTCCGGCAACCCGCTGCAGGCTGTCGCTCATGAGCTGCATGCCGTATAAAAAGATCCCCAGTCCCCCAAGAAGACCTAGAATGACTTCTCCCCATTTGATCATACTCGCAATTTTTCCTCCTGTAAGATGTTTCTTCCGGAAAATTCTAACGAAATTTCTAAAAAACGGAAAACACGGTCAAGAAAAAATCTTTTTTCAATAAAAGAGAAAAACGCCGGGACATTAATCATTCAAATACTTTGCCGCTGCGGACAAAACATCCTCCGGAGTGATTTCCGCCATGCAGGCAAAATTTCGGCTGCAATTGGGTTTCATGCACGGCTCATGATCCTGCGATTTGCGGATCAGTGTGGCGCGCCTGGACCATGGAGCGGTCCTGCGCCAGTCTGTCGGCCCGAAAATCGCCACCAGCGGCGTGTCCATGGCAGCAGCCACATGCATCAGGCCCGAATCGTTCGTGATGAAAAGACTGTATTTTTCAAGCAAGGCGGGGATCACGGGCAGCGGGGCTTTCCCGACCAGATCGATCAAAGAATTCCTGCAAAGACCCTTTATTTTCTCGAAAAGAGCCATATCCTTTTCCTCGCCCACAAAAACACAATGCACATGGTATTGTTCCGTGAGCCGATCCGCCACTTCTGCAAACCGCTCCGGAAACCATCTCTTGGTAACCCATTGGTAAGAAAAGGGATTGATGCCCGCCAGGCGGCTTGCGCCGTCCCATCCGCTCCGGAGCAGAAGGCTATTTGCCTTTTCCCGCTCCTGCTCTGAGGGGTAAAGTTTCATCACCCGTTCGATCCGTGTCAGATCCGTGTATCCTAAAAGCAGATTCAGGTAATAGTCCACCATCGAAAGATTCAGGATCTCTCCGCGCGGCGCCAGGGGATGATTCAGGAATATGCGGCGAAAGTCCAGGGCATACCCGATCCGGTCTTTCACTCTTCCCAGGAAGAAGACAAGGGCGCTCCTGAAGGAATTCGTCAGGAGAAATCCCATGTCAAATCCGCCGGCGCGAACCTTTCGCACAAGGGATCTCATTGTCAGGGAATCGATCTCCCACCTTTCTTCAAAACCCGGGAAATGAAGGAGAATCTCCATGACCCGCTTCCGTCCAGCTAATGTGATATGCGCCTCGGGGAAGACAACGCGCGCCGCATGGAGAAACGGCGTTGCCATGACCGCATCGCCGATCCAGTTCGGCAGGCGGATGATGATCTTTTTATTCTCTCTCTCTTTTCTGTCGTTCATAAAGACTAGAATACTTCAGGAACACGCTGTATGCGGCAAGGATGCAGAGGATCAGCCCCTCCTTGCCATCGAGAAATCCCAGGCGAAGGATATATTGTTTGAAAAATCGAAACGCCGGGCGAAGAGTCAGGTGATGCCATCCTACCTTTTGGGTTGTTTTGGCGCGATCCCCGGCAGCCCACGTGGCATACCTGCACATCTTCTTCAAATATTGATCAAAGGAAGAAAAGGTATAATGAAGAAGCTTGTATTTCAGATGCCGCGCTCTTCCGTCGAGAATCACATCCGCATGAACCTCCCTGTCCTGGTATCTCCCCATGTCCCTGCGGAAAAGCCGCAGCACATCGTCACGATCCCATCCGCAATGCCTGATCCGTTTTCCCAGGAAATGATTCAACCTGTAGATATAAAAACCGTCATACCCATCCCCATCTTTCGAAAGGATATCCAGGATCTCTTCGGACAGATTCCGCGTCACCCGCTCATCCGAATCCACGATCATCACCCAGGGATGGGTTGCCTGGGGTATGGCCCAGTTTTTCTGCGCTGCGGAATTCACATACTCGTGCTGCACGATGCGGCTGGTGTATTCCCGGGCAATATCCAGGGTCTTGTCCGTGCTGAAGGAATCCACCACGAATATCTCGTCCGCCCACTTGACGCTTTCCAGGCAGTCCCGGATATTCCGCTCCTCATTGAACGTGGGAACAATGACGGTTATTTTCTGTCTCTCTGTCATGGCGCGAATTTTCCCCAAGAGTGGAAGGGTCTTCCACCTTGAAAAACATTGACTTTACCCTAAGGAAATTCAACGGTCAACGTCAATTGAAATTACGGAAGGGGCGCATCTTGACTCCGTTACGGGAAACTCATCAAATGACGCCAGAGCCGGGGTCAGACATTGCTGGCAGGGATTATCATCGAAGAAAGGTCTGACCCCTCAACCTTGAATCTGCAATGAAGGGAGCGGAGTCAAGATGCGCCCTTATGGAGGCGGAAATGACGGAGCAAAAGTCGGAGACTCAAATCTTGATCATCGGCGGAGGGCCGGCAGGCCTGGCTGCAGCCATTTATGCAGCCCGGGCTCGCAGATCCTGCCTGATCCTCGACCGCGCCTTTCCCGGCGGACAGCTCATGTACACAGCCTGGATTGAAAACTACCCCGGATTTCCCCAGGGAAGCACAGGCATGGACCTCGCCTCCCGCATGGCGGAACAGGCGAAAAATTTCGGCGTGGAAGTCCTCATGGAGGAGGTCAAGGGGATCGAGCGGCAGGATACCGGTTTCATCGTGAAGACGTCAGCCGCTCCCTTCAATGCCAGGACAGTTATCATTGCCACGGGCGCTTCCTGGCGCAGGCTCGATGTTCCCGGGGAACAGGAACTCTCGGGAAGAGGAGTGTCCTACTGCGCCACGTGCGATGGCATGCTTTACCGCGACAAGGAGGTTGTGCTCGTGGGCGGCGGCGATACCGCCCTGTGCGAAGCCTTGTTCCTTACCCGGTTCGTGAGCCGCCTGCGCGTGATCCATCGCCGCGACCAGCTCCGCGCGGAGAAGATCGTCCAGGAACGGGCGCTCTCCAATCCGAAGATCTCTTTTATCTGGGATTCTGTTGTAACGAAAATCCTGGGCGCGAAAAAGGTCGAGGCAGTGGAAATTCTGAATAAGAAAACCGGCGAAACCTCCCAGGTTCCCGCGGAAGGCGTGTTTATATTCATCGGCAATATCCCCAATACATCTTTTGTCCCGGAAGAGGTGAAGAAAAACGATCGCGGACAGATCGTCACCAATGTGAAGATGGAAACAAGCGCGCCCGGGCTCTATGCTGCGGGCGATGTGCGGGCGGAAAGCATCCGCCAGGTGGTGAGCGCAGTCGGAGACGGCGCTTGCGCAGCCTGGCATGCGGACAAGTACCTCGACTCCCTCGAGAAATAGAGAATCTGCCCGCGAATCACACGAATCCACGCGAATAAGAATCAAGAAGATCTCATTTTCTATTCTCCTATTTGTGTTAATTCGCGTGACCTGTCCCGCCGTAGCCCCGCCTTTTGCGGGGGTGGATTCGTGGGCAAATAAATTCTTCTTCGATTATCAAACCTGCTATTTCTTCCTTGTATCCCTGTATTTCATGATCGCTCCCGCAATGGCGCGGGCAAGGGTGTCCCTGTATCTCTCCCGGGCAAGCTGGGACGCGTCCCTGGGACTCGATATATAACCGCAGCTGATGAGCGCTGAAGGCATGGCAGCGCGTTTCAAAAGATACACAGGCGCAGGAGTGATGGGCCCCACCCGGATTGATCCGGAACGATCCATTTCCTCCAGGATGGCATTTGCCAGGACAAGGCTGTCGCGTTGATAAGGAATATAGGCGAAAGCCAGCTGAAGCGCGCCGCCCGTTTTTTTCGCGCCCTGCGACTCAGGATCCACAGACTCGGACGCGAGGAAGATTTCCACTCCCTCGAGATTTTCATATTGCGAGGCGCTCAGCCGAAGCGCCACAAGTGCGTCTGCTCCGGACGTATTGACCCGCTCGATCCTCTCCTCCATTGTGAGGGCTTCTCCTTTCCCATGCGTGAGCATCAGCTCAATGCCGCCCTCCTGATCCAGGATTTTTTTGATCCCTTCCGCAATCTCGCGCGTCAGGACATCCTGGCTGGGACGCAGGGACGTCCCGGGGGAAGCCTTGTCCCATTTGAGCGGTTCTGAGGCTGGATCGATCACAATCTTCATGCGTCCTGCGGAGGGTGCGCGGGGCGTCTGGGTCTGGTGCGGCTTGGATATTCGCTCCCGTGACAGCGGGATGGATGGCGCAAGGGGTGTGGGAGAAGGCGCAGGTTCCCCCTTCTCCTTTATTTTCTTCTCCTCC
>Ga0315277_10001223_pt1 | contig 37916 bp, 30 predicted proteins | sample YL17G05_15_MG_FD_203695 | JGI IMG/M metagenome (GOLD analysis project Ga0315277, IMG submission 203695) | Sediment microbial communities from Yellowstone Lake, YNP, Wyoming, USA - YL17G05_15 | ecosystem: Environmental > Aquatic > Freshwater > Lake > Sediment | place: USA: Wyoming | collected...
GTGCCTGCGATCAGCGCCTTCCTTCTCCTCCTCGCGCACCTCTCCACGATCCTGGCGGTCTCGGTCGCGATGCCGCTCATCCTCATCAGGAAGTTCAGCGCGAGCCTCTCGCCCTTCAACATGTCGGCGGCCTTGCCATGGACCATGAGGACCGGCTTGTTTGCCCTCGCCCATTTCCCATCGACCGCCATGCGGCGCGTCCGGAGGCCGAGGATCTTGAACACCATGTCCGCCTCCTCCAGCCCGGCGAGCATGCACTTCTTCCTCGGGTATATCCAGCCCTTGGCTTCCTCGTCCGTGAACAAGGCATCGGATGTGACATCTCCGAAGCCCATGTCCTCCTGCAGGAACATGCGGATGTCTTCCATCGTGACGGGTCAAGCAGCATGAGGACTATAAGTCCTTGGCGGGAATCGGCTCATCGAGAGACTCTTGCATCGAGGACGATGTGGGACACGCCGGGAGCGTAAGACTTGAGACGTTGGAGATGAAGCTGCTCGATGCTCCTTCCGGCTTTCTCCGCCGCCTCTCTCACCGTGGACCACGGGCGCGTGCCGATGAGCTCGTTGGGGCAGGCTTCGTGATAGTGCAGGACTGCCTCTGGCCCGGCGACCATCATCGCCTTGTCCAAGAAACCTTGCGCTCTTAGGTAGCCCATGATGATTCTATCGGCGACGCCTTCCGGGGCTGTTTCCCTGCAGTCGCCCAACAACGGCGTCAAGTCCTCGACACGGTTGATTCTCGCATTCTCTTCGAGGTAGTGGAAAGCGACGGGGTTGACCTCACAAGCATAGATCCTCTCCGGGCGGGAGTGGACAGCCATCGGTATGGCGAAATAGCCTATTCCCGAAAACATGTCGACCACGGTCTCCCCAGGTCGCGAAATGCGGGCCATGCGCATCCTTTCAGGCAGGTTGCCGGATGAGAACATCACCTTGGCGGCATCGAGCTTGAACCTGACACCGTCCGCCAGATGGACTGTCTCCGTGCTCCCACCCCATATCTTCTCGACTTGCGGGACCCGCCAAATCCCGTCGATTCCCGCAACGTCCTGAAGGACCGTTTTCGCGCCGAGCACTCGCGCATATCCCTCCGCGACCGCCACCTTGCAGTCGTCCAGCTCGCGCGGCAGCTTGAGCATCAGAACGTCCCCGATCATCTCCCACTTGTCCGGCAGGAACCGCTTCAGCCTTGGTTCCACCGCAACCGTGTCCGTGATGAGTTGGAACGGTGTGGACCGCGTCTCTCTTTCCCTGAGTCCAGTATCCTCCGCAATCTCGGCGGCAAACTCAGTGAGATTCCCCGGATGGCGGGAGATCGGGATGAGCACCGTGGCTCCCCGCGCAGCGATTTTCCTTCCCGAATCCAGGAGGCCCAGCTGACGGAGATGCCTACGCAACCTCTCCGCTTCCCTTTTCGGCACAACAGCGACCAAGCTCGGGTCTCTCATCTCAGCCGCCAGCATTACTCACAAAATATATGAGGCCGTTGCCCTTAGCGAACGGCAATGAGGGCTACAGCCCTGTGCATCGCTCTCCTCGCGATTCTCGCAGCCTCCTCCAGCGCGGCCGCGGACGTGCGCGACCCCGGCCTGGTGAACAAGATACTGATGTACGGCACTTTCGAGACGCCCGACCTAGACGCGGGTCAGCAGGGAGTGATCGCCTTCGACCTGACGAACCCGTACAACGACCCGCTGACCAACATCGTCCTGAACGCCAGCATCTATCAGTACGTCGAGCAAGACACCTCCATGATGCTCGATTCCACTTGGACGCACGGATATCCCAAGTTCGAAGGCGCCTCAGACACCGGAAGAGAGGTTAAGATCATTCCGCCGACGCTTGCCAGCAATTCGTCCACAAGGGTGAATCTCACCGTCCTCACCTCCTCGGATATGCCCCATGGGGGGATCTTCTCTCAAGGTTCCTACCTGGTGAGGTTCTGGCTGACATTCGTACTCGACGGCATCCCGGCGAAGATGGCGTCTCCAGGATACTGGTCGAAGGAGCAGTTCATGTGGGCGACCCAGGAGGGCGCGGGGTGCGTATCGCCGGGATGCGTGGGTCAGGTGAACCTCACCCGCCTCGGCGGCATCGACGGCATCCTGCCCGACACGGCCTTCGGCGTCAAGGACATAATCCCTGAGTGGCCGTTCTATCTGTTCGGGACCGGCGCGATCTTCTTCCTCCTGCTCGCGTTCCTCTACTATGCGGAGGAGAACCCGTCGAAGTTCCCGAGGACCGCCAGGGCATTTGCCGGGTTCAAGGGGCGGCTGGTGAGGGTGTTCAGGCCGAGGAAGGGCCGTAAGACCTGATGATTACCGGCGCGCGACACTCTCCAGCAAAGCTTTTTATGCGCCCCCTATTTGCTCCAGCCACATGCCTAAGGAAGAGGAGTCGGTCTTCACACGCAAGCTCGCATTCGCCTTCTACACCCTGCTCCTTTTCCTGGGCATACTGTTCTACTTCTCGTGGGGCATCTTCTACGGGACCTGGAACCCGCTCACGAAGGAGAACATCGGGGTCTACGCGGTGACGGTGGTTCTCGTGGGGTTCGGCCTTACGGGGCTGCTTCTCTACAGGAAGCCCTAGAAGGTCTTGGCCACGTAGATGACCAGCTTCGCCGGCTTACCGCAGACTACGCACGGCCCCTCCGGCTTCTCTTCTTTGGCGGGAGTGCCGAGGACACTCATCCCGGTCTTGTTCTCGATTTCGTGCCCGCATTCCTCTGAGCCGCACCAGGACGCGCGGTTGAGCGCCTCCTTGAACCCGGACATCTCCTTCACGTTCACGATCGAGTCTATCAGCCTCTTTTCCTCGCGCTTCCACATGCTCCCCTGTATCGCGTCTAGGAGCTTGGCCACGCTGGAGACGAGGTCTTTCCTCGGCAGCGTCGACCTCACCGACGCGTCCCTCCGAACGACAGTGACGACGTCCTTCTGCAGGTCCTTCGGTCCTAGCTCGATCCTCAGGGGAACGCCCTTCGCCTCCCATTCGTAGTACTTGCTGCCAGGGCGGATGTCCCTGTCGTCGAGGTGCACGCGGAAGATGCCGGCAAGCTCGTCCCTGAGCCTCCGCGCCTCCTCTGCGATGATCTCCTGCCTGCCCTTCTCGGGGATCGGGACGACCACGATCTGCGTCGGGGCGACGTCCGGCGGGAAGACCAGCCCTTTATCATCGCCATGCACCGCCACTATCGTCCCGATGAGCCTCTCGCTCATCCCGTAGGTGGTCTGGTGCACGTACTGGTGGAATACGAGCGGCTCCTGCCCCGCCGCCTTGGCCATCTCGGCCACCTTCGTCTCGTTCCAGATTTCGACGCCTTTGGTCGTCAGTCGCTCCGCCATCTCCTTCGGTACGTCGTGGGTTATCAGGATGTGATGGATCGAAGGATCCTTCATCTGGTCGAAGATCGCTTCCAGGGCCTTCCCATCCGCATCATCCTTGATTCTGCGCTTCACCTCAACCGCCACGCGCTTCCCGCCTTTCTTGGCCTCGACGTCAGGCCTGGCCAGGACCGCGTCGGGTGAGACCGCCCTGAACCTGATGTCGTCGTAGCCCATACTCTCGAGGAGTTTGGCGATGTAGGCCGCGAAGTCCGCTTGGGAGATATCCTTCTCGAACTTAACGTCGTAGGCGCGCGCGAAGTTGTCCTTGTACTGGTGTATGCCGCCGACCTGCAGGGTCCTGCCCGCCCCCGCGACGTAGACATCCACTGCCGTCGTGTAGAACGCCCCGGGGAACTTGTCCCACTCGGGCCTCCTCATCAGCAGGTATGGCAATGCAAGGCGCCGCGCGACCCGGTCCATGATCTCCAGGTCCTCGCGGATCTGCGCCTCTGCCTCGTCGAATGTCGCGTGACATGTGTGTGATTCGAAGAAGTGTATCTCCCTGACGCGCATGAAAGCCCTGGTCACTTTCGTCTCGTACCTGAACACGTTCACTATCTGGTAGATCTTCAACGGCAGGTCCGCGTGCGACCGGATCCAGAGCGCGAACATGGGATACATCGCCGTCTCGCTCGTCGGCCTCAGGAGCAGCTTGACGTCCAGGGGGTTCAGCCCTGCGTGTGTGACCCAGAAGACGCCCTCCTCGAACCCCTTGATGTGCTTGGACTCCTTCTTGAACTCCGTCTCGGGGATGAGCAGGGGGAAGCAGACCTCGTCGTGGCCAGTTGTGGCCATCTCCTGGCGGATGAACTCGTCAATGCGCCTCATCACCGCCCAGCCGTAGGGCGTCCAGACGTTCATCCCCTTGATCGGGTACCTCTTGTCGCTGAGGTTCGCCTTGTCGATGACCTCGATGTACCATTCGCCGAAGTCCTCGCTCTTCTTCATCTCGATGGGCGAAGTGGGGCGGTGGTTAATAGACTTTCTAGACCCCCCGGTCAGACCGCCGCGATGAGCGTCTGCAACTATCGCGAACTCCAGCGAACATCACCGCCGCTTTGTCATCATCATTTCACCACCGCCACGATTGCCATTTCGCGTTCGACCGCCAAACATAATCGAGCAATGAGAAACGAAGATGGCGACTCGCCTGCCAGGAACATCCCGGATCACCGCCAAAACGGCGTCAGGGAGTGGCGTACGTGAATCGAATGTGTCGCAATCAGGAAGGCGTCCTTCTCACCCGGAATCAGGTCCTTCTGAGTTGGGCTGAAGTCCTTCTGACCCGGGAAGAGGTTGTTCGCGGTTGCATCGAGGGTTTTGGGGTTGGAAGAGTCTCGGGGCAGCTGATACGAAGCCATTTTCGGGCGGGACGGAAGACCACCCAGTCGGGACGGCGTATTTCTCGATCGAACTCTGGTCCTTTCTCAACCGAGAAAGGCCATTTTGGCCAACTGTGGGTCGACAAGGTCTGAGATGCAGTTCATTCCCATAGAGAAATCGTCATTCCGGGTCGCGAGGGAGTCATTCTCAACTGGGAAGGAGTCTTTTCCGACCGCGACGATTCTTTTCCAGGTCAGGAAATGATTAATCCCGGTCGCTCCATATTGCATTACGTTATCTCCAGACGCCAAATAGGGCGCTGATTGGTTCGTCCGGAGCTTCCGCTACTCTAGTGAGGAAAAGAAAGAAAAATGGAAAGGGTGCAGGGCCTACAGCTTGGCCCCGCACATGAAGCATTCTTTGTCCGTCACGCTCACTATCGTGCCGCAGCTCGCGCATTCCTTGGTCTTCGTCGGTGCCTTTGTGGCGGCTGGAACCGCTGCCGGCCTCGGGGCGGCCTTAGGCGGGGGCGCTGGTGTCTCCTCCTCGGCCATCTCCTCTTCCTCGGCTGGCGGTGCCTCCTCTGCCGCGGGCGGCGCGGCGGCTTCTTCCTCCTCCTTCGGCTTCTTGCGCTTCATCATGAAAAGGAGGACGATTGCCAGAACCACCACGATGATGATTATGAGGAGCACCCACATCAGTGGGAATTCCCCTTCGAGCTCTTTGTAGATCGTGAATTGCGGCGTCTGGTTCGTGCCTGTCAGGGCACCGGTGTCAGTGACTGTGGCGGTTATCCTCACCGCCGCCGAGTCCACATCGGACGGCACCGTCCATACATAGGACGTTGCTCCGACCAGGTTCGTGGCTATCGTGACCGCTGCCCCACCGCCGACGCTGTAGGTCAGGACAACAACCAGGACGGAATTGTCGTCCTGGGCATCGTCCATCGTCCATGTTATTGTGAACGTGTCTTTTTGCTTGAGGCGTTCTCCACCAGTGGGCGCGGTGATGCTGATTGAAGGCGGGTTGTTCGTGACCACATACGCCGTGAAGTTCCAGACCACGCTCCAGGCGGAGTACTCGTACGAGTCGTAGGCCCTGACGGCCCATATGTAATTGTTCGCGACGGTGGTGAAGGCGTTCGAGTTGTTGTCGCTCTTTATGCCGGAAATAGCTACTATATTGCAGGTCGTGTACGGCGGGTCGTTGTCGGAGTCGATGCAGAAGTCGTAGGTTATGGTGTCAGGGGTACCGGTGTCCGTGTCCGTCACCGCGCTCCAGTAGATTATCGTGGAACCTACGAGGCGGGCGCTGTCGTCCGCCGGGGCGAGAGGTGCGGGCACCGGCGGCGGTGTGTTAATGTAGAAGTCCAATGGAGTGCCCCAGTCGATGCTCCACAGCTGCGGGCTGAGGCTGTCCCGGACCTTCACCTGGAAGTAGTACAAGGTGCCATTGCTGAGTGCCGTGCCAGTGCTGTCCGAGTTGTAGGTGGCCGTTGACAGGTCGCCGCCGGCTCCGGTGTTGTTGAAGTCCCACATCACGAAGTCGTCCGTGTCTCTCAAGACCTGGATGTGGAAGGCCGTCTGCGATCTGGTGGCTGGGTTGAATTTCCACGAGAGAACAGGAACGCGGTTCGTGACGCGCTGCAAATACGCATCGCCAAATGCATGGCCATCGACCTTGAGCTCGGTGGCGGTCGGATGCGGAGGCGGTTGCGATGTCTGGAACAGCCAAGGCACATTGCAGTTGCTTATTGGCGCGCCCCAGCCGTCTGACTCATCGACGCACCAGTAATACGTCTTCAATTCAGCGGTCTGGAACGGGTCTGAGTAGTTGTTCGTGGTTGTGCCGGTGCTGATGAATGGAGCGGTGAATGTTATCTCGTCGTCGACTTTCCAGGTGTAGTTCAGCGTGTCGCCCGGGTCGTTGTCGGTCATTAACGACCACCAGACCTGCTGGTCGCTCTTCGGCGTTGTCATCCAGCCGTTCGATGGCCAGAGCCTGTTGACAGGGGGCGGCAAACAGTTGGTGTGGAATTTCAACTCGGTGAAATCGCCATATAGCGTGCCGAAGTCCTTCGTCTTCACTCCAACCCAGTAGTCCGTGCATGTGAGGAGCGGGAGAACATTGTAAGTTATCTCCTGGGCGGCTCCCGTCGAGCCCGACCAGACCTGCGTAAAAGAGTCCCTTATGTAGATCGACGCCGCCACCTGCGGATCGTTGTTCGGGTCGTGGTGCGTCCAGTTTATCCGGAAGTTGTTCAGCACGGTGATGTGATACAGCGCGGGGTTGCTGAGGTCGGTGGTCGAGCACAGGTTCTGGACGCAGACAGGGACGGGCGGATCGGGCCGAAGGTTCTTCCTGTCTTCGATTGCGGTAAAGAAGTCCTGCTGCACCGAGTTGGTGTCGTGGTATGTTGTGGACCTGTTGATTTGGAAACCCCTGTCCGGCCAAGGTTCATTGATCATTATCGTGTTGCCCGGCTCCCAGCTGAGCGCGCCACCCGCGGGCGTCTTGTTGAACTCGACCCTGTCGACGACAATATCATTGCCGCCGAACGCCGCACTCGGTCCGGGCGTATTCTTCCAGACGAGTTTGAGGTTGTCCCCCGCCTCGTTGAAGAAGTTCAAATCTGCCGTATCGACGAAGTACCTCTCATAGGGTGCGATCGTTCCGGCAGGCAACTGGACCTGCGGACCGAGGGAATCTCCAAGGATGTCCTTCTGCAGGTAGAACTGCGAGGCGTCGACGTTCTGATTGGTCGGGTTGCACACCCATGCGTAATCGGTGAATGGCGTGATTGTGCTGTTCGTTGTCAAGCTGTAAATCTTCAGCGGTATTGGCTGCTGGGCGTCGGGCGCCAGGTTCAGGTCTCCCGCCTGCGGCGGCAGACCGGTCTGCCAGTCGTGCGTCTCCTGGAACACCTTGGCCTGCAGCCAGGGCTGTGCCGGACCGCCGATCTGCGTGTTGTTGCTGAAATCTCCCCAGGTGTACATTATCGGTTCGTTGTCGTCGGCGCCCTCCTTTATCCAGGGGGTGCCCGGGTCGGTTGCGTTCGTTCTGTGGTTGCCGTAGGTGTCGATGTCGAAGTACCCGTCGGTGTTGCCCGGTCGGCTGAACACTGACGTCTTGTTCGAGTAGTCGACTCCGTCGACAAAGGACCTTATTGGCGAGCCATCATCAAGAACCACGCCGGTGTCGAGCTTTGCGACCCCGTTAAGCTCGTACGGCTCGGGTATGAATGCCCGAGTCAGGGGCGCCAGCAGAGACAATAGCATGGCCGCTGTCATCAAGCTAACGAAAACTCCAGTTCTAAGTCTCAAGTCTACCTCCTCCGAGATAGTGAAGTAACCCGCCGATAAACCCGTGTGTATTTATACGTTTCCGAAGGGCATTTCGCATGACAGATTCAGGCTCCCTCGATGTAGCTACGAGTTCGTACGACTCTGATCGCGTGCTCAAGCGGTGGCGCTAATCCGACCTCACCAGTGTCTGCAAGAAGGACAATCGCGGAAAGGAGGGGGATGCGCCGCGTCTTTGCGAAGCCGCCACCTCGTCAAAGCCATTGGGCAGGCGTCCTTGGCCGCTCTGGACAGCATCCTGTCGGTCAGGGCCTCTTTGAATTTGTCGGGCAGCGACAACGTGGTGAGTTCTGAGCCTTCAGCTTCTCGCTCTTGGTGCAGTGGATGCGCTGACTCGGGTGCATGAAGGCAGATACAGATAGAAAAAGGATTCTTCAGCCTTGAGACTATTCGTGTGTTTGCCCCTCCGGCGGCTCCTGATCCTTCTTCGCTCTCCGCCTTCTCACGTAAACGATGAAGACTATCATGCCGAGGGCGACCGCGATGCCGACGATCAGGAGCAGAATCGGAAACTCGGCGGAAGGAGGGGTGGCGGGCTGCTCCACCGGCACATACTTCGTTGTGACGTTCACGAGCCCGTCTGTGTCCCTGACCTCGAGCCTGACCGTGTAGTTGCCAGGACTCGCGTACTGATGCGTGGCGACTTTCTCGGAGGACCAGCCGGTGTCCCATGTCCCGTCACCGTCCCAATCCCATCGGACCTCGAGAAGCGCTGTCGGGTCTTCCAGGTCGTGGGATGCCGAGGCGTTGAACGTCCACACCGTCCCTGTGTCCCCACCGAGGGGAGAGACCGCGAAGGCGGCGGTCGGCGGGGTGTTGTACACCTCAACCTGTTGGACCGAGGTGCCGGTCATGCCTCCGGTGTCTCTGACCTCGAGTCGAATCGTGTAGTTGGCGGGAGCGGCGTAGATATGTCCGGCGGTCTTCGTCGTGGTCCAGGAGCTGTCCCATGTCCCGTCGTCCTCCCAGTCCCAGCGGACTTCCAGGACCGATGGCGGATCTTCCTGGTCCCAGACGCCGGATGAATCCACGGAGAATGTCGTCGTGATATCCCCGGCGAGCGGCAGGACCTCGAATGACGCGACGGGCGGGGTGTTGCTCACCAGCACCTGGCGCGTCGTCGTGTCCGTGAGGTTGCCGGAATCCCTGACAATCAAGCAAGCGGTGTAGGTGCCGAGCGCCCCATATTGATGCTGGGCGGTCTTGACCGCCGACCAAGATGTGTCCCACGTCCCGTCGTCCTCCCAGTCCCACATCACCTCGAGAACCGACGAAAGGTCCTCCGCGTCCCATGACGAGGAGGCGTCGAACGCGAAATCCGTGCCCAACCCGCCCTGCGCCGGCGTCACGGTGAAGGCGGCCACGGGGGGAGTGTTGACCGCCGTGACCTGCAACGACTTTGTTGCGTTGCCTTTCAAGCCCTCCGTGTCCAAGACCTCGAGCCGGATCGAGTAAGTCTCCGGGGATGAATACAGGTGCTGAGCTGTCTTGGATGTAGTCCATCCGGTATCCCACGTCCCGTCATCCTCCCAGTCCCAGCGTACCTCAAGCGCGGTGATGGGATCCTCGATGTCCATCGAGGAGGAGGCGTCTAAGGAGAAGAACGTGGATGTATCCCCCGACGGAGGATTCACCGTGAAGTCCGCGATAGGCGGCGTGTTGACGCTCACAGGCGTGAGGTTCAGCAGGGACCAGTAGTTCCAGATGGTGTCTATGTCGGGGATCCAGCCGATGAACCTGTCGTTGCGCGAGGCCTCGATTCTCGTGCGGAAGTAGAGCGTGTCGTATGGCAGCTCATCAAGGAGCATTTGCTGTGCCCATTGCAGGAGCACGACCCTCAGGCTCTCGTTGAGCTCCATTCTGGACTCGTCGAGCGTCCAGTCGAGCATCGGGAAATTGGCACCGGGGTAGTTCAATCCCGCCGTGGCCTGGGACGAGTGGAAGAAGGCGTAGAGATAGTCGGGATCCCCTGTGTGTATCTCCCATGAATGGATGTACATGTCGAAGTCGTGGGCGTTCATCATTGCTATGATGGCGCTCAAGGCGGCCGGCCGAGCTCTGACGTTGATGCTCAGGTTGTTCATCTCGTTCGCGATCATCGTGCACGAGTTCGCCTTGACAGGGTCGTAGTCCGCATTCGGGCACCAGAGGTAGAACTCCGCCGTGCCGATGCCGGGCAGGATGTACTTGCCCGTACCAGGGTCCTTGGTGTACCATGTCGCGGCCTCAGCCGGGCCGCCATTCATCGACAGCCACACGGCGTCGGCATGCGCCAGGCCCATCTCGGTCAGAGCCTGCGAAACGTCGAAGCCGTATCCCATCAGGGACGCGTTGTAGAACTTGATGTTCTGCGGGCTCAACGGCACGACGCCGGGCACACCGTAGCCCGAGAGGAAGGAATCGACTATCCTTGTCTTGTTGATCAGGTGGGCGACGGCCTTCCGGAAGTGGAATCCGATGTCGAACTGATCTGCCATCCCATATTTCCATAAACCCATCGAGGGTCTCCTCATATTGTAGCCCAGATACGTGAAGCCACGTTCCGGCGACGTCCACAATGCCATGTTGGGATCGGAGGATAGCGTCGGCAAGTACTCCGGGGGGATGTCTGCGAGGTAGAAGTCGAGATTACCCGCCATCAGTGCGAGAATCCCCAACGTCAGTGACGCGTACACATTGAATGCGATGCCGTCGATGTGCGGCACGTTGACGTATGTGGCGATGTACGGATCGATGACGGCGCCGGTCCTGCTGTCGTTCCCGGTGTAGTAGTCTATGAAGGTCGTGACCAGGGCGGTTGCGCTCGCGTCATAGAAGTAGTCGAACTCGAACGGCCCGGTGCCTATCACATCATCATCCGTCAGCATCCATTCCTCAGCGCTGTCCTGCGCGGGAGTCCCCGAGTTCAGGTAGACAAAAGGCTTGTACAGCGTCTCGGTCGTCGGGATCCCCTGGGGGAACCGCGCGTCAGTCTCCGGGTAGATTGCCAACCCGAAGTCGACGTGCAAGGGAGTCATCATGCACGGGCTCGTCCAGCTGCATCCGGGAGGTTTCGTGTCCCACCTCCATCCGACACCCTCCCAGACGTGGCGGGGATAGAGCGTCACGTCGACGAGCGTCTGACGGGCGAAGAGGGCGAATGGCTCCTGAAGCAGGAACCTGACCGCGAAGCGCAGAGACGAGTTGCCCGCCGCAGGTTCGTTCTCCCAGACCTTCGGGAACGGCGTCATGAAGAGCCAACGCGTCACCGTGTAGTTGCTCCCGGACTTGCCGGCTTTGTCCATCAGGACGCGCAGGCTGAGGTTCATGCGCGGATTCAACCCCTGCAGCTGATACGAGAAGTACAGGTCGCCCTCGTTCGCCTGCACGGCATCGTGGAAGTACACGCCGTTGAAGTCGTAGAAAGCGATGACGTCCAGCGGATTCGTCCCGGGATTCTTGGTGAACACCCCGTACTCGTTTGCCTGGAACACGCCGTCCTCGTTCGCGTCGATCCCCTTGATGATGTAGGGCAGGAGAGCCTCGGTCTCAGGCGCGACCCTTCCAAGAGTGTCATATACGCGGTCGAGGACGTCGCGGGTCCAGATGTCGTTCGCGATGGCAGGCAGGGGATTCCTCGTCTTCATCTTATCCTGCCCCCCGACTTTCAGGATGGCCGGCCCCACCATGGGCCCGTCCCCCATGGCGGGAGGCTGGAGGACGACGAGCGACCCGAGCATCATTAGAACAGTCACAGCGACGACCGCACACTTCCTGAGAGCGCACATCAGTCCGATACCTCCTCACTCGCACCCATCGTATCCGTTTCTCCCGCGGTCAGATGCAGCCCAGGGCTGCATGTTGACGATGCAACAGAAGAACCTGCAATCATCTATAATAGCGTATTTGTGCACTCGCTTGTGAAATACGCGTTTCGGAGAAGGGTTTGCGGCTCATTGAAGCGAATCATGGATTCCCCTTCGGCCGTTTGATATTGATGCAATTGAGGCGCTGACCCGGAATCATGCGGGGAAGGGCTGCGCGTCGGCGAAGAACTTCCAGCGGCTCCGGGGCGGGATCAGGATGCCCGTGGACCAGAGCGGCGAGGCCGAGCTGGTCGAGCCGGTCAAGCCGGTCCCGGAGCCGATGAAGTAGACACGACTACCGCTCTCCCCGATGGCCCCGAAGAGGGACCGTCTCGATTTTCATCACCCATCCTGGCGACGGACTATGTATTCCAGGTTAATGTCTGCACATCTGTGCCGTCCATAGCCCATATCAGGTGAAACTTCCAGATGTGGGCGCTCGGCATGCCGTAGACGAAGAACATGTCCCCCGCGGTGAGCTTCCCGTCCATGTTCGCGTCGCTGAGTATCAGGCTGACGGTCCCCCCTAGTGAAATCACCGCGCCAGCCGACAAGACCACGGCAGGTCCGACGGGGACTGCATCCATTTCAATTTGCACCTCGAACAGTGAAAACACGCAGGAGCCAGAGCTGGCGGCAACGGCCCACCTCATAGTGAGATTCGTCCCGGATCCGCCCTGCATCGGACTCGAGAACGCCACCATTGGCTTTGTCGGACCTGTGGTCCAATTGGCCCAGGCAAGGATGGTGCTGTCATGCCACCATAACAAGGCGAGACTCCATGCGTGGGGTTCGGGCATCCCGTAGACCAGGAAGGAGTCTCCCACGGTGAGCACGCCGTCTCCTCCGAGATCGCCGAATAGCACCCTCACGATTGCCCCGTACGCCATCGCATGGCCCGCTGTCAGGTTCAACGGATAGGCTGTGAGAGTATTGCCGTCCTCCGCCACGGTCACCCCGTATGAATTGAGCGTATAGGCGGGGCCGGAGACCTCCGCGACCGTCCAATTCGCGGTGTTGTTGAACGGCGGGGCGCCGTCCTTGGTGACCGTACTGAACTTGACGACCGGCCGTGGCATCTGCGCAGTCGTCCAATCGATCCACTCCAGCTCAACGGAGTCCTGGAACCAGAATAGGGTGAAGTTCCACGAATGGCCCGAAGGCAATTGATAGACGGAGAACCTGTCACCGACGGTCAGGTTCCCATCCGCCGTCAGATCGCTCACTATCAATTTCACATCGTAATCGAAGGCCCCGAAGATCAAGACTGCGTTGCCGGAAAGCGTCTTCGGGCTGAGAACCAGCGAGACTCCATCCTTTTTGATCCGAGCCTTGTAGTGCGAGAACGAGTATGTCCGCTGCACCGTGCTGACCACGTTCCAGCCCACGGTCGCGTTGACCCCTGGAGTGCCGCCATAGGTCGGCTGCGAGAAGGCAATCGTCGGCAGCGCTGACTTCGTGTCCCAGTTGGCGGCTCCCACGCCCTCGGGATGATCGGCAGACACAATATAAAACTCCCAGTAATAGTGATCCTCCATTCCGTAGACCAGAAAGATGTCGCCCACCGACAGCTTTCCGTTTCCATCGGCGTCGGTGATTATCGTCCGGGCTATCTGGTCCAGCATCACGATTGTGCCGAAGACCAGAGGCTGAGGCGACGACCATGACGCGTCGATGGACCTGTGGATTCGCACCTCGTACGAGGTTGCCGATGCGAGTCGCCGACCGACGCAAGTGACTTCCCAGGAGGCGCTGTTGTTGAAGGGCGGAGTCCCGCCCTTTGTCACGGAGCTGAAACTAATCGGCATGGTCTCCGAGCGGTCGCAAGGGAGTTCGGAGGGTGACTGTGGCGGCAGCGTCAGAATGACAGCGGCAACTGCCGCACAAATGATTGCGACTGCCGCCAAGGAAGCCGCGATCTTCTTGCCCTTTCCCCGTCCGGAAGACGACTCACGCACCGCTGGACTGTCAGCTGTCTCTCCATCCGACATAGCCGCCATCCTCCCGCGTTCGTAGGTCCATCAAGGCTAATAACATTTACGGCACTTCGGGGCGCGCAAGGAGGCAGCCGACGCGGTGACTTGGATCCAAGTCGAAAGGTTTCGAAGGAGGATCGACAAGAGTTGATGGGGAGACCGTGCACCGTCGTCAACCGCATGGCATGATCGCGTCCTGCCTGGCACCTGAGAAGAGGTGAAAGCCCGAAATATCCAAGACCGCACCAACACAGTTATATAAGCCGCAGACCAAGTAATGATGGGGCTCGAGAGCTTGGGCGAAGGCGGGGGAATCGAAGAATTGCTACACAGCTTTCAGGAGAGCCTGCGTTCTCGCTCCGTCTTCACATCATCGACAACCGCCCAAGACTCTGCCCTTCCGATTACTGGAGGAGTTGATTGGGAATGCAGATGATGAGGAATGTCGCGGTATTCGTTGTATTGGCTTTCGTGATGACCGGCGCCATGGGCCAGATCGGGGACGTCACGCGGCCGCAGAACGGTACCGTGCCCGAGCCGATGGACTACTACCTAAGGGTGATGGCCAACAGGACGTCCTGCGACGAGCCGTGCACTGTGCACTTCTGGGTCGAGTGGAACGACCCGAATCTCTTCCTGTTCCGCTGGGACATGAACGGTGACGGCAGTTGGGACCACCCGGACCAGACCGTCGGGGGCTCGATAGGCAAATGGACCACCGACTGGTTCTTGGACTATATCTTCTACGACGACTACGAGGGCAAGGTCTGCGTCGAGGCCTGGGACGGCGTTCACACGAAGACGGTGACCTACAACGGGACCGCCCTCGAGGGGAGCACCGCGGTGGACGGGATGTACTACCTCGCCGACATGGGCTGGAGATTCTCACCGAAGATCAAGATGGACGTAGCCAGCCTCGGGTTCTGGCGGCAGAACTACACCTATCCCGATCTGTCCATCAGGCTGTACAACGCGTACACGGGGGCCCTGCTCGCGTCGTGCACCCCTGGCGGGAGCGGCGGCAACTACTGGGACTGGTGCAAGCTCGCCAGCCCCGTTGCCCTCTCGACCGGCTGGAAGTACATCGTCGAGTGCCACAGGACCGGCACCATGTCGGTCCCCTGGACCTGGATATACCCGTCGAGGGTCTCCTGGAAGAACTTCACCTACGATGGGACCTACTACCATTACGGGAGCTCGTGGCTATTCGTCTCGAACAGCTCCGTGCCGAAGTGCGACCTGAACTTCAAGGTGACCAAGACAGAGGCGGACGCGAGCAACAGCTGCTTGGAGTGCAACATCTCCAACGTCGCGCCGAGGGTGTCCCTCAGTTCACCGGCCGTCACCGCAACCGCCACGTTGAGGATAGCGGGGGAGAAGTGGCACGACGTCTCCGCGTACCTGGTCGATGGCGCCAATGAGAAGCTCGTGGCGACGCTGCTCCGTCAGCCGGGGAAGCCGCAGGAGGCGTCTTTCCCGGTCACCATCGACCCGGCTAAGGAGAGATCCCTCAGGATGCGGTTCACGCCTGACGACGACACGCTGAACGGGCAGTTGAACGGGGCGACGCCCGCGAGCCTCACCCTCGCGATGGACAGCGGGGAGAATCGGACCTTCAACCACACCTTCAACGCGCGTCATCGGGGCACGTGGGAGTGGACGGTGGGCCTGAGCCAGGCGATGGCGGGAAGGAACATCACATTCACCGCCACCGCGACGGACCCGGGCCCCGACGACCTCACGTTCACGTGGGACTGGGGGGACGGCACTCCCGCCATCGTCTCGTTCTACCCGAGCGACGGGGCCAGCCCGTTCACCGCAGCGGATTCGCAGACGCACGAGTACGCGGCGGCGGGGACCTACAGCTTGAAGGTGACTGTGAGTGACGACGATGGGGCAGAGGTGGAAGCCGTCGTTGTCTTGGTCATCCCTTGAGAGGAGAAGCGCACAGGCATCAGGCATTGATTGAGTGAGAAGTCCGCTTTCCCTTCAGCTTCTCGCTCTTGGTGCAGTAGATGCGCTGACTGGAGTGCATGCGGGGGAGGTGTAGGAGGGGAGGGGATCAATAGATGTTGAAGAATGGATAGGCAAACGTAATCGCTCTTGGCGGTCTTGACACCATTGTCCGCCGAAGAGATCAGCATAACCTTAGAGACCGAGACGCCCGCGCAGAAAATTGAAGGCGGTTGCGCCCTTCTGCGTCTGGAAGCTGACTTTAGGTGGATTGCTGATGACAGAAGGGCGGTTGCGAGTTCGAAGGGTAATTGACAACAGCTCATGGCCCCACTCTATGGTCACATCCGAGTTGCGCAATATCCCTCGTAAGACGGAGGCGTTCCCCGAGCGATCCACATGAAGGGTCACTGTCTCGGATTCGGTTCTGAATACCCAGGACTGGGGCAGATTGCTTCGAACTATGCCACCGAACAGGCCCGAAATGTTGGGCTTCAGCTGCGCTTCGATTTCGGAACATATGTCGTGCAGCAGACCTTCAATGCATGCCATCGACCGGTATTCGACTTTCATTGACTTGATGATTCCCATTAGAGGTGCGAATGTATTCATCTCGGAGACTCCTAGTGAGATCGCGTATTCCATTCCTCCTTAACCTCCTCCCGCCCATCGGAATCGACTCTCGGGCGAATCTCCGGTGATTCCGGCGGACTCGCTTGGACTCCAGGACACACCCGGGGACAAGGGGCGGGCCCCGTGAGGAATACTCCACTGCTCCCCGAGACCATGACATGACCTCATGAGAGCGATTCAGGGATCTCCGGAATCTTCGGACCAAGCGACCGAGTCCGTGGTTTCCGTCCGGACTTGCCCGGGGCCAGAGGTGCATGTCTTGGCCCGCGGCTCGGATATCTGGGACGTCGGCATTTATTCATAGACTGGAGGGGGTCATCATGGCCAGGGGGAGAAAGTGGTGCCTCCGAGACTTTTGAGGATTTGCCGCACGGGAGTCTGCAGAAATCCTCCGGGATAGACGGGCGGTAAATAGAGGCGATGCAGATGTGCTCATCAACGACTCGTGAATAATCGCCTTTCGTCGCTTTTAAGAAGGCTTCCTGCAATCGCCTTTTGACGGTAGAGGACACACATGCTGTCGAACGAGGGGAAGCGCCCGTTCCTGATGCCCTTCGGCATCGCCTTGGAAGGTCAGCGGTTCGGATGCGTCGTCGACAGGTTCAGCGAGAGTTACACCTTCGAGAGGGTCGAGGGCATACCCTACAACTACGCCTGCAGGGTCTTTGCGAGCAGGGAGAGGATCTATCCCCTGTTCACCGCCCTCAGCGCGCTCGTCAGCCAGCCATGCACCGCCTTTCTCGTCGACTACTCCGTGCTGGATCAGAATGTCTACAAATCGGACGTCATCGCGAAGGAGGAGCTGCTGGACTCCTTCACGCGGCACTCCTTCCAGCTTGTCAACGACGGCTTCACGCATTTCTGCATCGAATCCGAAGACCTCGAGATCGGAGTGGAACAAGACAAGAACCTCGATATCTTCGGCAAATCCTTGACTAAGGTGCTCGAGGTCCTCAAGGGATACGGGATTCCGAAGGAACCCAAGAGGAGCCTGTTCGGAGAAGCACTGCACAATCACGTCAAGATATCCGAGCTGTTCGAGGACAGGAAGACCATGAAGATGTGCGAGCCTCTTCCGAGCGAGGAGGTCGAGAAGTACGAATCGGATCCCAAGGCGTACAAGAGGTTCTTCCAGGAAATCGTCGAGGAACTGCGGATGAGGCTCGACGAGGAGGGGTGACGCGGCCCGGGTGCCCCCGGACTCCCGCCACGTCCTTACCCTCGGATTCCACCATCAAGTTCGGAGTGACATCGCACCTGGTCACATCAAATTGATGGGAGCGTGTTCGTCCTCACATACGGACTGACGAAGCCTCGTCATGGTTTCTGAAGTCCCGCCTCGAGAGATGGATAATCACCGGCATCAAGCAGCGTGCGGACTGACGGTGAACCGCCAGTCGCCATGCCGAACTGAAGCGATAATGGCAGAGTTGCCCGGCGCCTCCATGCACCGAAAATAGAAATACGATGAACTCAGATGGGATGTTCGCATGCGAGGGGTCCGCGGGTCAGGGTTTCAGACAAGTGTGCTTGTTTCGGCACTCCTAGTGCTCACCCTCCTCGCTGTAATGCCCTCCGTGCCATCCTCCTCACCCGCCATGCCCGAGAAGTATCCTGCGATTCCTGCCAAGGATCAAGCCGAACACGGCATACTCGACACTTTTCATACCATGGGTGGCTACTTCGTCGAGAACAAAGGGCAGGTTGCGGACTGGATCAGATACTACTCGATGGGTAATCCCTCAATCGCATTCAGAGATGACGGCGTCGTGTTCATTATCAGAGAACTTGGCGGGGGAGAGAAAGAGGAAGCGTACCACGGGCCGATTGACCACTTCGCAGCAATCGACGAAGCGACCACGGTGAGATCGTTCGCCTACATGCTCCGTTTCGAGGCGGCGAATGCGGTCACCCCTGCTGCAAGAGTCCCGATGCCGTTCGTGAGCAATTACTTCATTGGAGACGACCCCGCCAAATGGCGAACGCGGGTCAACAGCTACGGCGAGGTAGTCTATGAAAACCTGTATGACGGAATAGACCTGCTGTTCCGCATCGCGGACGCGGGGTTGAAGTACGATGTCGTCGTCCGTCCGGGTGCCGATCTTGAAGCGATCAGGCTGTCTTACGAAGGCGTTGAGGGGTTGCGGCTCGGTGAATCAGGGAGCCTTGAACTTAGCACGCCGCCGGGCGTCATTGAGGAATCGCTGCCCCTTTCGTTTCAGGGCGACAAGAGTGCGGATTGTAGATTCGTCGCGCTCGGATCATTTGACTTCGGATTCAATTGCGATGGATACGATGCGGCCCAAGCTCTGACCATAGACCCTCTGCAATATGGTGCCTACATTGGCGGCTCGATGGGAGATGAAGCCACAGCTGTCACGGTCGACCCATCGGGATATGCATATGTCGAGGGCTTGACGCTATCTTTGGACTTCCCCACGACCCCCGGGGCATACAGCACATCCAAGAATGGCGACTTCGATGTGTTCGTGACAAAGGTCGACCCGTCAGGAAGCACGCTAATCTTCTCGACATACATCGGCGGGTCAAACTATGATAGCTCTGGATATGATGCAATAGCCGTGGATTCATCTGGCATGATCTATATCACTGGAGGCACCCATTCCCCGGACTTTCCTACGACATCAGGTGCGTACGACACAACCTACTGCGGAGAGACAGGTGTCCCCTGTGTGCCCGGCGACATATTCCTTACAAAACTTGACAAGAACGGTGGCGCGCTTCTCTATTCTACATTCATCGGAGGGAGTTCTAACGAAGGGGCCTCCTCGGTCAAGGTGGACTCTGAAGGGAACGCCTACCTGATTGGTTATTCATATTCTCCAGACTTCCCCACTACACCAGGCGCGTTCGACAGGTCACTTGACGGCGTGTCCGACGCCGTCGTCGTCAAGGTAAATCCGAACGGGACCGCGCTCGTCTACTCGACGTTCGTCGGCGGCTCAAGATACGAGCAGGTTGCCACGATGGAAATCGACTCGGACGGAAACGCATACTTAGCAGGCGACACCAATTCGACAGATTTCCCAACGACACCTGGTGCATTTGATAGGACACTGTCAGGAGTTTATGGCTCGTACGTGACCAAGATTAACCCCAATGGCAGCGGCTTGGTTTTCTCGACTTATCTTGGCGGGCAGAGATTCGGCCCTAACCTGCTTGGCCTTGCGATAGACCGGGACAGAAACGTGTATCTAACGGGAACGGCCAGCGGAGATTTCCCAACAACCCCGGGCGCATTCGACTCTGTCTTCGGAACAGGTCAAGACGTTTTCGTAACGAAGCTCAACAGTTCGGGTGACTCGCTGATCTACTCCACGGCTGTCGGCGGCGACTTGGATGGGGAGAATGCTTTCTCAATCGATGTGGACGAGCTTGGCTGCGCCTACGTCACAGGTTTCACGTGGTCGAGCGATTTCCCGACGACCCCAGACGCTTTCCAGCGTGTATTTGGCGGCTCGGGCTATGACTCGTACGTCTTCCGCCTTAGCCCGGGCGGCAATAGACTCCTGTACTCCTCCTTTCTCGGCGGAAGCCAGGTCGAAATGGGGTACTCGATAGATGTGGGTGCCACAGGCTTCGCCTACGTGACTGGCGAGACGGGCTCACCTGACTTCCCAGTCACGCCGGGCTCATTCGATTCAAGCTATGCCGGTGGCAACGACGGGTTCCTGGTTATGGTGGACATGCGTGGTCTGCCCAACGCCGCCCCCGTTCTGTCCTGGACGGGTGAGGCAGGCTACACTTCAGATGGCGTCGAGCCCGGAGTAGGGAACAGCAGCACAACATTCACCTACAAGGTGGCCTACCAAGATTCGGAGGGCGACCCACCCGCCAACATGACGGTCAGGTTGGAGAAACCGTTGGGCACCACGTGGGGGGAGTCCCGGATTGACCGGGAGTCGTGGGTCGGCGTGCCCTACGATTACCGTACCGGTGCGGTCTACGCGTTCTCCACAGTGCTTCCGGGTTCAGGCAGAGACTACTGGTACAGCTTCAACGCGAGTGACGGCATGGACTGGGCGACTGGAGAGCCGACCTACAGAATCGATGCACCGGATGTCGACAATCCTCCTGAGGCTGTCGCGGTCGCGTCGAAGACTTCAGCATTGAAGGGAGAAGCCATTACTTTCGATGGCACCGGATCGAATGATGACTTCAATGTATCCGCGTACCTGTGGGAGTTCGGGGATGGCGCCACAGATGCTTTGCCCGTAGCGACGCACTCGTTTTCGAGAGGCGGTGCTTACAGTGTTACTCTGACTGTCTGGGACGACATAAACCAGAGTAACTCGGTCACAATATCGATTCTTGTCCAAAACCGTCTGCCTGTTGCGGAGGCGGGGCCGGATCAGAATGCGCAGAAGAACACTGTCGTCACGCTGGACGGCTCGCTCTCGTTCGACCCTGAGGGCGACACCTTGGCATTCTCATGGACCCATGTTTCGGGTCCCGCCGTGAACCTGAAGGATGCAGACACAGCGACGCCGTCCTTCACGGCGTCCAAAGTCGGCACACACATCTTCCGTTTGAGAGTGGATGATGGCGACGGCGGTTCATCACTGGACACGGTGATCGTCACGGTCTGGGGACTCCCGCCAACCGCTGACCTGGTGGCGAGACCTCCGAACACCTATGCCGACGCGAATATCGAGTTCGACGCCAGCGGCTCCAGCGACCCTGACGGTGTGATCGTGAACTTCTCGTTCTCTTTCGGGGACGGCTCATGGGTCAGCGGCACCGGGGGGGTCAGGAACCACTCCTACTCCACCACGGGCACGTACACGGTCACGCTGACCGTGACAGACGACGACGGCAACACGAGCACAACACAGGTGATGATCGAAGTAACCGGATTAGCGCCGCCATCTGTCGAGGAGAACTGCAAGCCGCCCTTGGCTGCTGTATTCGCGACGGTCTTGGCGATCATAGGTTGTTGGTCTTCGAAGAGGAGGCCGTGGAAGGGCGGGAAGGACGGGATGGCGGTGGTGAGGGCGTTCGCGATCACTTCCTTGCCGTTCATCTTTGCTGAGGCGGTGACCGGTGTGATATCGTTGCTCACCGGTGAGTTGAGAATACCGCCATCTGTTGGAATCGGCACGGCGGTTGACGTAGCAATCCTCTCGGTTGGGCTGGTGGTCGGGATTTCAAGGGCGCTGAGAACGAAATCGACGAGAGCTGACGCAACGGACGAGAAGAAGAGTCGGTGACAGGCGGGAGGCCGATATTCTCCTTATCTGTCTTCCACGACCATTCTGGTCGTGAGTTGTCACGATCGCACTCGGTCAAGAGCAGCCTGCACTTCCCGCAGCAATCGATCTCATCAGGACTGCCCAAGGCGCCACCGCATCCCGCCAACGCCGCCCGCGAATCGTGTTCTCAAATCGCTGAATGATAATTGAACCGAAACGCTGATATGCGACAGAAAAGCGAGGCGGGGATTCGAAGGCTCAGCCGATTGATTCTTATAGGCATCAAGACAATGTCTTATGTTCGTGGACGGCGAAAAATTCCCCCTCCTTGCTGAAGAGAAGCTGCTAATGCACCTGATCAAATACCCCAAGCTGCACAAGGATGACGTGCACCCACGCGAGATGACCCAGGACGGCATGTCCGAGTGCACCGGGATAAGCAGGCCCTACGTCACGAAGGGGCTGAGGAAGCTGCGAGAGGCGGGACTGGTCGACTTCATGCCCCTCGCCCGCGTCCCCGGCTTTGATTACAGGAGGCGGGCCTACTTCCTCACGAAGACGGGGATGAATGAGGCGCTGCGCCTGAAAAGCATCTGTGAGGACTTCACCGCGGTCAAGCCCGAGAATGCCTTCGAGGGCGGAACCGGGCAGGTGCGATTCGGCGGGGAGATTGCTGGCAACGGAATGACGACGAACGGCGCCCGCCCGCTGTCAAACTTCCGATGACGTGAGACGGGCGGGGGACCGCCAGCCTGACCATTGCCTATGGAGTGACGCTCGTTCGCGCCGGCGCCACTATATCTGACTTGCTGGAACAAGTTCCGCACATGTTCCGCACATGTTCCGCACAAGTTCTCGAATGTTGGAATACGGATGAGTCCAATATTCATTCCGTCCCGGGTTGAGGGGCGAGAAAAGTCCTTCGTACGGGGATAGGAAGAAAAAACCATGAGTCTGAACGAAACGGCAAAGATTGGAGCGGCAGAGAACGTTCTGACGCTCTTTGGGCAGGAGAGGAACGCCCTGACGAAGGGCGGGCTGAACGTCGACGAGTTGATGGGGGCGCTGTCGCTGCAGCTCGAGGAGGCCAAGGGCGCGAACGCGTTCCAAGAGAGCCTCAAGAGGCAGCTGAAGGCGTCAACGCAGCTCACGGCCGCGAAGATCAGGAAGGCGTACATCACCGCCTCGGGGATGCTCGACATGGCGATGGCGGCGGTAGACAAGACGAGCGACGCGGCGAAGAACTTCAGGCGGATCAGGAGCCGGATAGAGCTGCCGGACAAGGCAGACGAGGCGGAGACGCTGCCTCAGCCGACGCCGAACCCGAAGTGAGGCTGACAGGGGAGTTCATACAAGACCTCAGATGCCCCCGGCCAGGCTTCACTCACCTCCTGCCTGTCCGCGGGCATTCTATTTTTTCCATTCTGTTTTCTCGACATGCCCTCGACATTCGTCCCGGGCCTGTTGTCTGGTCCAGACCCGTCAGCAGCCTCCTGCGAGAGGTCTTCACTGAACGCGTGACGCCCGTTGGCGGTTCGAAATCAAGATTCATCGAGGCGCTTCTCCCTTAGATTGAGTTTCGAGACTCGCGTGGCGGCATCGATTGTCCTCGCTGCAACCTGCTGCCGACTCGTAGACACTTCCTGCCGATCGGCAGATGTTCCATGGCGACCGTCATGAAACATCTGCGGCCGATTGAGGTCCATGACGACCGTCAGGAGGTCGCTGACGATCGGCATGCGGACACCGCCATTGCGCAGCTGATTGCCGCCATCGCGCAGGGACTCCCCGCCGACCGCTACGAGTCGCTGACGACCCGGCAGGATTTCCCGTCCGTGTCAGGAGGCGCCTGCCGGTCGGCAGATGCCTGCCGCCGATTGGCGGGAGGATGATGCGAGATGGCATGGGATCGCCGAGGACCGGCAGATATTCCATTTTAGTTTGGGCGGCACCGCCAGGGCATTCCGAACGATTGCTCCGTTCTGTCGGCGAGCCTCCGGAAAGCTATTTCAACGACAGCCCATTGACGCCCTCTGCTAGCGAGGTCATCTCATGGCGAAGCTCGTCGAATGCGTGCCCAACTTCAGCGAGGGCAGGCGCAAGGAGGTCGTGCAGGCGATCGCGGACTCGATCAAGGCGGTGAGGGGAGTCAAGCTGCTCGACGTCGAGATGGATGCGAACCACAACCGGGCGGTGATCACTTTCGTGGGAGACATCGAACCGGTAAAGGTCGCGGCGTTCGAGGCGGCGAAGAAGGCGGTGCAGCTCATCGACATGGAGAAGCACAAGGGCGAGCACCCGCGCGTCGGCGCCCTCGACGTCCTCCCGTTCGTCCCGATCTCCGCCACGATGGACGACTGCATCGCCGCCGCGAAGGAGGTTGGCGGGAGGATCGCCAAGGAACTCAACGTTCCGATATACCTCTACGGCGAAGCGGCGACCAGGCCGGAGCGAAAGAACCTGCCGGACGTGAGGAAGGGCGAATACGAGGGATTGAAGGTCGACATCGAGAAGGACCCGGCCAGAAAGCCCGACTACGGTCCATCGAAGATGCACCCGTCAGCCGGCGCGAGCATCGTCGGAGCGCGCCCCGTGCTCATCGCCTACAACGTCGACCTCGACACGAAGGACGTCAAGATCGCGAAGGGCATCGCCAAGAAGATAAGGGAGAAGGACGGCGGCTTCCCGGCGGTGAGGGCGCTCGGCTTCGAGCTCAAGGACAGGGGCCTGGTCCAAGTCTCGATGAACCTGGTGAATTACAAGGTCACGCCTGTCTGGAAGGTCTTCGAGGCGATCAAGGCAGAAGCTGACCGCCTCGGGGTGAAGATAGTCGGCAGCGAGATCGTCGGTTTGGTGCCCCTTGAGGCGCTCGCGCAGTGCGCGGACAGGTATCTCAAGCTGGAGAACTTCAAGCTGGAACAGACGCTGGAGGTGAGGCTGTGGGAATAGGGGACAAGCGGATCAGGGATTTCGCCGAGGAGACCGCCGCGCCGACCCCGACCCCCGGAGGCGGCTCTGTGGCGGCGGTGTGCGGCGCAGTTTCAGCTGCACTGGCAAGGATGGTCGCCGGGCTCGCCATCGGCAAAGATGACTACCGTGACTCCCAAGACGAACTCTGCCGGATCCAGGAAGAGGGGAAGTCACTGCAGGATCGCCTGCTCGCGCTCGCCGACGAAGACTCGGCAGCTTACGACGCTGTCGCGGCGGCGCTCAAGCTCCCCAAGGCGACTCCCGAGGACAAGAAGAGGAGGAGCGAGGCCCTTCAGCTTGCCCTGAAGAAAGCTGCCGATGTTCCGCTGTCGACGATGGAGCGGTGCAATGATGTCATCGAGCTGTCGAAGAGGGCGCTCGAGAAGGGCAGCAAGAGCGCGTTCACGGACGCGGGTTCGGCGGCGCTGATCGCCCACGCCGCCTTGGAGGTGGCTGCACTGAACGTGAAGGTGAACCTGCTTTCCATCAAAGACGAGGCATTTTGCACGAAGACGCGTGCGAGCATGGACTTGATGCTGAAGAGAGGTTCAGGCATCGTCGAGCAGGTCAGCCGCATGGTGGACTCGCGTTTCTAGATTCCCAAGGTCGGGGACAGGAAGCACAGCATTTTTCAGCAGACGCGCGATAGCTGTATTGGTGGTAAGATGAAGAGAGTGAAGGCCAAGAGAGGCACGAGGCTCAGCTGCAGGGGATGGCGGCAGGAGGCGATCCTCCGGATGCTCCAGAACAACCTGGAGAACGCGGAGAAGCCGGACGAGCTGATCATCTATGGAGGGACCGGGAAGGCTGCACGCAACTGGGCATGCTTCGACAGGATCGTGGATACGCTGCACGAACTCGAAGATGACGAGACAATGCTTGTACAGTCCGGCAAGCCTGTTGGCGTCTTCAAGACTCAGACTACCGCCCCTCGCGTGCTGATCGCGAACGCCAACCTTGTGCCACACTGGTCCACATGGGATAAGTTCTACGAGCTGGAGAAGCTCGGCCTCACGATGTACGGGCAGATGACCGCCGGCGGCTGGTCCTACATCGGGACGCAGGGGATCATCCAGGGCACGTTCGAGACCTTCGCCGCCTGCGCGCGGGAGAACCTCAAGGGCACTCTGAAGGGGCGGCTCGTGCTGACGGGCGGGCTCGGCGGCATGGGCGGGGCGCAACCTCTCGCCGTGAAAATGAACGAGGGGGTCTGCCTCGCGGTTGAAGTCGATGAGAGGCGCATCAAGAGGAGAGTGGACAATGGGTATTGCGATCATCTCGTCCGCGACCTGGACGAATCACTCGAAATGGCTCTGGATGCGAAGAAGAACAGGATTCCTGTCTCCATCGGGCTCCTCGGCAACTGCGCCGAGGTCCATCCCGAGCTTGTCAAGAGGGGAATCATCCCGGACGTCGTGACGGATCAGACATCGGCGCACGACGCCCTCAACGGATACGTGCCCGCAGGGGTATCGGTCGAAGAGGCGGCGGAGTTGAGGAAGAACGATCCAGGATCGTACATCAAACGGAGCTACGATTCCATGGCGGTGCACGTGAGGGCGATGCTCGACTTCAAGAGGAAAGGCTCCGTCGTGTTCGAATACGGCAACAACATCCGCGGTCAGGCCCTCGAGGCGGGGGTGAAGGACGCCTTCGCGTTCAAGGGCTTCGTGCCTCTCTACATCAGGCCGATGTTCTGCGAGGGGAGGGGGCCGTTCAGGTGGGTCGCGGTGACGGGGGAGGCAGATGACATCCTCGCGACCGACAAGGTTGTCATGAAGGAGTTCCCGAAGAACAAGCAGCTCTCTCGATGGATCGGACTTGCGGAGAAATTCCTCCCATGGGAAGGGCTTCCCGCCAGGGTGTGCTGGCTCGGTTACGGCGAGCGCGCTAAGTTTGGCGGCATCATCAACAAGATGGTCCGCGAGGAGAAGCTCAGCGGCCCCATCGTGGTCACGCGAGACCACCTCGACTGCGGCTCAGTCGCATCGCCGAACAGGGAGACGGAGGGGATGAGGGACGGCTCAGACGCTATCGCCGACTGGCCGATCCTCAATGCGCTTGTGAACACCGCGGCAGGAGCTGACCTGATCGCGGTGCACAATGGCGGTGGCGTTGGAATCGGCTATTCCACGCATGCAGGCGCGCTCATCGTCTGCGACGGCACGGAGGAGACCGACAAGAGGATCGAGCGGGTGCTCACGACCGATCCCGGCATGGGCGTAGTGCGGCATGCGGACGCGGGATACCCAGAGGCGATCAAGTTCGCGAAGGCCAAGCACGTGAAGATGCCGATGCTGGAGTGAGCTGATGTTCAGATGGACGGACAGGCCGCGTCTTGCGGTCGATGCGCTGATTCTGATTGAGGGCAAGCTCGTCCTTGTCCGGCGCGGCAACGAGCCGTACAAAGGGCGCTATGCGCTGCCTGGCGGTTTCGTCGAGTACGGGGAGACCACCGAGGAGGCCGTCGTCCGCGAAGTCCTCGAGGAGACCGCCCTGAGGACCGAGGTGATTTCCCTGTTCGGAGTCTATTCGACTCCTGATAGAGATCCGCGAGGCCACACAGCCAGCGCCGTCTACGAACTCAGGAAGGTCGGCGGGAGGATGAAGGGCGGTTCGGACGCTGCCGCCGCCAAGTTGTCACCCATCTCGAAGATACCGCGGCTGGCATTCGACCATTCGGAAATCGTCGCCGACTTCAAGAAGAAGCTGGGCCGTCATCGCGACTAAATCTCGCCAGTCGGCTTCGTCCATCTTGCCTTGGCTTCACCCGGGATGAAGCTCACTAATATCAGCAGGAACGAAACGACGACAAGGAGTCCGACCCCGCCGCCTTGCAGGACGATATCCTCTCCTCCCGCCAAAATCAGGAGTCCGAAGACACCGAGCCTGGTGAAGCAAGCCACGAGTCCCGCCAACAAGCCAACTCTCCTGCCCGCCTTCACGGCCACGAAGAAGAGCAGCACGACGAGGAGGCCCAGGAAGATCAGCGAGATCAGAACGGGAATCATGACCTCCTCGCCCCTGATCTGGAGGACGGGGAGCGTCGGCACCGCCAAGGCCGCGGCGAGCAAGACGAAGAGCACCTTGAAGGGCGTGCCGTACCCGTAGAGTTGCTTGTACCTCTTTGCGACATCTGCAGGCGGTTCCAGGTTCATCATCACCGCCGAGACGTTCCCGCCATTCGCCCGCACAAGGTCCGCGATGTGCGCCTTGAGCTCCATGATGATGTCGCTCTTGACCCTCGAGTCCATCCCGGTGAGGCGGCCCGAGACGTCCCTGAGATACGCTTCCTCGCTGTTCATCGAGCGGCCTCCAGGACCCTGCGGCAGCTCGCGCTCAGGTTCGTCCAGACCTCGGACGCCTCCTTGAACGCGGTGCGGCCCTTTTCGGTCAGCTTGTAGTACTTCCTGGGCATGCCGCTCTCCTTCTCGACCCAATGGCTCTCGACGAACCCCCTCTGCTCCAGGCGCCTCAGCGCGGGATACAGAGTGCCTTCCTTCAGGTCAAAATATCCACCCGACAGTACCCTAAGTTCCTTGGTGATTTCCAGGCCGTACTTCTCTTCCTTGACGAGGAGGGAGAGCAGCAACAGTTGCACCGAGCCCTTCTTCAGTTCCGCGATCCATTCCTGGGATATCTCGGACATTCGACGGGCCTCGTATCCCCCGTCACGTATTTGAGCGCTAGCGCAAACTCTGAGATCGGGCGGGCTCCGAGGAACCCGCCCTTGGGGATGGATAGCCTACGAGACCCAAGCGACCACCTGCACCTCGTGCCCGAGGCGATCCACCTGGTACGTCTCGTTCAGCCCGCGAAGCTCGTCGAGGCTGTAGACGTGAGACCACTGGTCCGTGTGTATGGTCACGTGAGGCAGCGGCATTCCACGCGTCACGGGGAAGCACGCCACCGCCACGACACCGTCCCAGTCATCGGTGGTGGAAGACCGCCACTCGATGGTCAGTCTGTTGTTCCTAGGGTAGACGAAGTCATCCTTCCCGTCCCTGTAGTCTCCGCCCTTCTCCCAGTTGAGAGCAGTCTTGAGAGCGACGCCGCCCCCGCTGACCTCCACGAACCCATTCCAGGTCGCGAAGTATCCGTCCTGAGTCTCGGGCATGGTCATCTCGCTGTCTGGATTCGTCCGCTCGTCGAGGTAGCCCCATCTCACTCCGAGGGTCACCTTCACCGTGTTCCCCTCACCGCATTCGCGCCGAGGCGGAGGGATCAGGAAACCTCTGAGCTCTATCTCGTGCCCCATGCGGTCCACGGGAACTCGTATGTGCATGCCGACCAGTTCGCCTGCCGCGAACTCCCTGGACCACTGCTCCGTCTTGAAGACGATTTTCGTGGCGCGGTTCGGAACGAGCATGCCCACGATGAGCCCGTCCCAGTTGACGGTCGTTGACGACTGCCAGGCGAGCGTCTGCCTCTCCTGTTGCCTGTACACAAGGTCGTCCCCGCCCTCCCTGTAGTTGCCGCCGTGCTCGAACCTGACCTCTCGGGCAAGCTTGACCTCGCCCTCGCTGACCCTGACGAAGCCGTCCCAGGGCAACATGTCCGTGGTCGGGGCGTTTATCGCCATCCCGCGGAACTCGCCCTTGCCGCGCTCGATGGCGGACCACATCCCGTTGAGGACCCCGCCGGGCCTGCCGCTCGTGAAGTTCCAGCGTCCCCAGAAAGTCCCGCCCGGCCTGCCGTCCATTCGCTGCCAGAATCCCGCGAGGTATCCTCCGGCGACACCGCCATCAGCTTCCCACTTGCCCCCGAGCGCGCCGTGCTGCCCGTCCCTGGCGATGTCAAAGTCTCCCCACATCTGGCCGTGCGCGCGCCTTCCGAACGCCTGCCATACGCCCGCGAACGCGCCAGAAGTGCTATCGATTAGATGCCATCGGCCGCCGAGCGACGCCATCGCGGGGTCGTCGAGGAACCCCCATCTCGCCGCCAGGCCTATCGCGACCGGCATGGAACCGTCGGGGTTCTGCCGTTGCTCCCCGAAGTCGACAAGCGCTCCGGGGTCGTCGACCAGGAACATGTCTTGGTCCCCGATCGATACTGGTGTCGCGATCGTCGGCTCCGGCATGGCCAGTGACGGATCGCCGGTGTTCGCATCGTCCAGGGTCGAGACCGGCGACTGAGAAGCCGCCGGCAGCACGACCCCGACCGCCACCGTGGCGGTCAGTGCCACTCCAAGCATAATCGCCGCCGCAATCTTCGCTGCTCCGATCATCTGTGTTTCTCCTCCTTTGATTTTATCAACTGAAGCACCATCAGATAGACCGACTGTCTCCCCTTCGTCTCCTTGACCTTCTCCCCTCTCATTTTCTCCTCATCTCCGATTAGTATGTGGCAGGGGCTAGTGCTGCCCCTTCCTTCGCACCTTGAGGATCACCGCCAGGACCACCGCGACAGTGACCACGATGAGTTGCAAGAACAGCACCGTCGTCGGCGCTAGGTTGGTGACACCCGGTATGCTGATCTGGTACGCCGCGGCGTCAAACCCGGGGTCGTGGAATATCGCGTTGCCCGCTGGGTAGACGAACGCCCCTAGGATGTGCATGCCGACGAAGGTCACGCGGTTGTATTCGAACGAAAAGGGTCCGCCTCCGTGCACTTGGAAGTACATGTCCTCCTGTTGCCCGTCGATGGCCACATCGGAGGACCATGTGAACCGTCCAATGCGCTCCCAGTCATCCGCGAAGGTTATCGCGCCTTGGCCGTCCTCAGCCCGCACGTCCCTCGGATCGCTGGGGATGTTCCTGGTGTCATTTCCGAATTCCCTGTTGTGTTCCATGCAGTCGCGATCGCAGACCCTGTTGCCTTCTCCCATCCTGAAGCGGTTGAGCACCTCGCTAGGCACGACGTTGCCGAACATCATATGCGTCTCGAGGAGCAGGTTCGACTCGTCGCTGGCGAAGTCCCAGCCCTCGATGTACTGATCGTACTTCACGCTCATGTTCACGCTCTGGCCTGTGAATTCCCGCCATCCCGCGAAGCTGCGGTCGACGACGCGCCTTTGATCACCGCCATTTATCGTGACGTTGAACCAGGGGATGACCGTCGTCGAATCCTCGACAGCGACGCGGATATGGAACGTGAACGCGATCTGTGCGACATCGCCTAGTGATGCGGGGGCCGGGACCGGTCTCCTCATCATTTGACTCCACATGTACGAGTACTGCGTGTCGGAAATGCTCAGGGTGAAATTCACAAACATGACATTGCCGACAGTCTCGTTTGTCAAGTCGCTGAGCGTCCATGCCTGGACGAGGTCCAAGCTCTTCACCGGGATGTCATGGTTTTCCATCATGCCATCCCACATCCTCATGTCGAAGCGGTGGTTCCCGTCGGTGTCCTTGAACTCGACAAACCTGTCGAGGCTCTGGGCAAAGACGGTCCACACCGGGACTCCCTGAGTCTTGATGAAATTGCCCTGCGCGTCGTAGTAGTCGACGCCAGCGATGTACCTCTTGTAATCTGCAACGATGTACAGCTTGTTCGGATCTTGAGTCGTCCCGTAGACGACGCCGAAGTTGGTGTTGCCCGCGTGAACGACGACCCAGTCGCCGCCGCCAAGCCGGTCGGTCGTGCCCTGCTCGAATGAGGGCGTTATCGTGTTGTTCGTGCTGTCTCCCGCGCTCGCGACTCCCGCCAACAGCGGTGTTGCCAGGAGCACGACGGCCAAGACCATGACGATTCCCGCTTTCCTCATTCTTCCGCCTTCCTTTGTGTGCGGGGCGACGTACATCACCTCGCTACTTACCTAGTGATACTACATATCACGCTGATATTTATAGTCTCTCCTTTCCCGAACCGACATGCAAACCTTCTCAATTCCCCGAGTGTTCAGAGCTGCAGGCGATAATATGGAGATGACCGAACTCGGCAATAGCGGCATCAAGATCTCACGGCTCGGCTTGGGTGCGTGGCAGGCGGGCGGGAAGCAATGGGGGAAGGACGTCCGTGAAAAGGACTGCATCGCCGCCATAGTCAAAGCCCACGAGCTGGGCATCAACCTCATCGACACGGCCGAGGTCTATGGCAAAGGCCATTCGGAGGAGGTTGTGGCAAAGGCACTCAAGAAGATTGGGCGGGATAAGATGTTCGTGGCCACGAAGGTCGCGGGAAGCCATCTCGGGCACGATGACGTGATCAAGGCGTGTGAGCACAGCCTCAAGAGGCTCGGGATTGATTCAATCGATTTGTACCAGGTCCACTGGCCTGGCGTCTGGGAACAGGTCCCCTTGAAGGAGACGATGAAGGCGCTTGAGACGCTGCACAAACGAGGCAAGATCCGCGCGATCGGAGTCAGCAACTTCGCTGTCAGGGATCTGGAGGAAGCACGTGCGGCGCTCTCGTCCGCCGACGTGGTCTCCGACCAAGTGCAATACAGCATGATACACAGAGAGATTGAGAAGGAGGTCCTGCCCTACTGCCAGAAGGAGAAGGTCACCGTCCTCGCTTGGGGACCGCTAGGCGAGGGGGCCCTAACGGGAAAATATACCAAGGGCAAGACACCGAAGGATTCCGTCCGGGATGATCATCACTTCTTCAGGCCTCGCAACATCGTGAGAATCACTAGCCTCGTGAAGGTACTCGAGAGGGTCGGCAAGGTGCACGGGAAGAGCGCTGCCCAAGTCGCCCTGAATTGGCTCATGATGAAGGATAGAGTTGTGCCGATTCCGGGGGCGAAGACGCCGATACAGGCCGAGCACAATGCAGGAGCGCATGGCTGGAGTCTCACAACGAGAGAAATGTCTCGGCTTGACAGAGCCATCAAATCACTGAGGCTCGATACTTTCTGATCTGAGCGAATGGCGGATCTTTGTTCGGTCGAACAAAGCTATAACTATCTCGGCCAATACCCCTGACGTCCCTCGGGGGTGGAGTTGTCTCCATGCAGGACTACGACCCCAAATTGATTGCTTCTCTGGAGGAAAAGGCGCGTCTCCTCAGGCGGCATGTGCTCAAGATGACGCACGCCGCCAAGTCGGGGCACCCCGGCGGATCGCTCTCCTGCACAGACATCATCACCGCACTCTATTTTCATACACTCAACGTAGACCCACAGAAGCCCGACTGGCCGCAGAGAGACAGGTTCGTCCTCAGCAAGGGGCACGCGGCACCGATCCTCTACGCCGCGTTGGCTGAGAAGGGATTCCTCCCGGTCGAGGAGCTGATGACTCTTAGGAAGTTCGGTTCGAGGCTGCAGGGACATCCGGAAAGGGGGACAGTCCCGGGCATCGAGGCGTGCGCCGGCGCAGAGGGGCAGGGACTCAGCTTCGGGATCGGCATGGCATTGGCGGCGCGCCTGGACAAGAGCCCGACCCGCGTCTACGTCCTCCTGGGCGACGGGGAGAACGATGTCGGCCAAACGTGGGAGGCGGCGATGGCCGCGCCGCACCTCAGGCTGGACAACCTCACCGCCATAATCGATCGCAACGGCCTCCAGCAGGAGGGACCGACTGAGAAGATAATGTCCCTGGAGCCGCTTGCGGAGAAATGGATGGCCTTCAAGTGGCACGCGATTGGCATCGACGGGCACGACATGCGCCAGATACTGTCGGCGCTGGACGAGGCGAAGGCGACGAAGGGCAGGCCTACCGCCATAATCGCGAGGACCGTGAAGGGCAAAGGTGTCAGCTTCATGGAGAATGTGGTCAAGTTCCACGGTAGCGCTCCGACGGACGAAGAGCTGAAACGTGCGCTCGCCGAACTGGGGGAACCGGCATGACAGGCATCGTCTGGAAGACGGAATCGCAGCGCGATTACTTCGGCAAGGCCGTTCTCGAGCTGGGGCGCGCGAATCCTGGCGTGGTCGTTGTCGGTGCAGACACGACCGAGTCGCTCAAGACCTCGATGTTCGGGAAGGAGTTCCCCGACAGGCTATTCAACATAGGGATCGCCGAGCAAAATATGATCGGGATTGCGGCAGGTCTCGCATCGTCGGGCAAGATAGCGATCGCCGCAACCTACGCGGTCTTCGGCACGGCCCAGGTCTACAACGTCATCCGCCAAAGCGTCGCCTACCCCAGGCTGAACGTCAAGATATTCTGCAGCCACGCGGGCACGAGCGTAGGCCCCGATGGCGCGACTCATCAGATGAACGAGGACATCGCGTTGATGCGCGGACTGCCGAACATGGCGGTGATGGTGCCTTGCGACGCCCCTGAGACTGCGAGGACTGTCCTCGCGGCGGCGGATTGGGAGGGCCCGACCTACTGTCGTTTCGCGCGCTCCAACGTCCCAACGGTCACATCAACAGAAGATTCTTTCACCATCGGGAAGGCAACTACGATCCGCGATGGTTCCGACGTGGCACTCATAGGCTGCGGCATCATGGTCGCCAAGTGCGTCGAGGCAGCAGAGTCGCTCGACGCTGAGGGCATCGACGCGAGAGTCTTGAACATGAGCACGGTCAAGCCGCTCGACATCGACGTGATACGCAAGGCCGCCAAGGACACCGGGGCGATAGTCACCGCCGAAGAGCATAGCGTGCTGCACGGCATGGGCAGTGCGGTGGCGGTGGAAGTGGCGCGCACCAGGCCAGTGCCGATGGAATTCGTCGGCATGCCGGACCGCTTCGGCGAGAGCGGCGATGCCGATTCGCTCCTTCAGAAGTATGGAATGACCGCCGCCAAGATAGCCGAGGCGGCGATGAAAGTGGTGAAGTCACGAGGAGGATGACTCCGATGAAGATATTCTTGGACACGGCAGACATAGACGAGATCAGAGAGGCTGCGAGCTGGGGCATACTAGACGGTGTGACGACGAACCCGACGCTGGTCGCGAAGACCGGCAGAAAGTTCGCTGAGGTGGTGAGGGATATCACGGCAATAGTCGACGGCCCGATAAGCCTAGAGGCTATGTCGGACGACGCTGAGGGCCTAGTCGCGGAGGCAAGGATCCTGTCAGCCATCCACAAGAATGTCGTCGTCAAGATTCCGATAACCACCGAAGGTCTGAAAGCGATCAAGCGCTGCAGGGCAGAGGGAATCAAGACCAATACGACCCTGATATTCTCTGCGAATCAGGCGCTGCTGGCTGCCAAGGCGGGCACCAATTACGTGAGCCCGTTCATCGGGCGCCTTGACGACCAGGGACAAGTCGGAATGGACCTTGTGAGGGAGCTCGTGACGGTCTTCTGCAACTATGAATTCGACTGCGAGATACTCGTCGCTAGCGTCCGGCACCCCATCCATGTTCTCTCCGCCGCGATGTTAGGCGCCGACATCTGCACGGTGCCTTTCGACGTCCTGAAGAAGATGGCGGGGCACAGCCTCACGGATGCCGGCGTCAGGAGATTCCTCGACGACTGGAAGAAGGTCCCGAAATAGACGTCCAATGTCTCCGCTCCGGCCATCCGGCAATGCATCAGAAGCAGCGTCTCCGAGGCACAATCCTTAAGACCGGACATAGAATTATTCCGCCGTGCCTGAGACCGCATCGCTCTCGATGCGCACCTTTTTCGTCGTGTGGACCGGGCAGGCGTTCTCGCTGTTCGGCAGCTCGGTCGTCCAGTTCACGCTCGTCTGGTGGCTAACGATCGCGACCGGTTCAGCGGCTGTCCTGGCCGGTGCGGCGATCATGGCCTTTCTGCCGCAGGTCATACTGACCCCGTTCGCGGGTGCCCTCGTAGACCGCTGGAACAGGAAGCGCACGATGATTGCGGCGGACACTGCGATAGCGCTCGTGACTGTCGTCCTCATCCTTCTCTTCGCGCTTGGTCTGGTCGAGTTCTGGCACATCTACCTCGCGGCATTCCTGCGTTCAACGGGCGCGGCCTTCCATTTCCCGGCTTTCGCCGCCTCTACTTCGCTCATGGTCCCCAAAGAGCACCTTGCCCGAATCGGCGGGATGAACCAGGCGTTGCAGGGGGCCGTGGGCATCGTCGCGCCGCCTGTGGCGGCAGTCCTTCTTGTGCTCATCCCGATTCATGGCGTACTCATTGTCGATGTGGCCACCGCGGCGCTTGCCGTCGCTGCCGTCATGATGGTGGCGATTCCACAGCCCACGGGATCCCTATCAAAGGCGTCCGTGCTGGTGGACATGCGGGAGGGTTTCCGGTTCCTCATGGGTTGGCGTGCAGCACTGCTGATGGTCGTGATCGCGATGGGAATAAACTTCGTCCTTTCGCCGGCGGTGAGCCTGCTGCCCATCATGGTCATCAATCACTTCCATGGCGGTCCCGGTGAGTTCGCTGCCCTCCAGTCGCTATTGGGCATCGGGACGATTGTCGGTGGCGTGCTTCTCGCGGTGTGGGGCGGGTTCAAGAACAAGGTGATGACGATTGCGACGGGGCTCACCTTCATGGGGGTTGGCTCTCTCGGCATGGCTCTCGTGCCGGGGAATCTTTTCGCCGCAGCGCTCGCCCTCATACTCCTCCTTGCTTTCATGGCCGCTTTGGTCAACGGCACGCTGTTCGCGGTCATGCAGGCAACCGTTCCGGTCGGCATTCAGGGCAGAGTGTTCGCGGTCATGGTGAGTGTGTCTGCGGCGATGACGCCGGTCGGCCTGGCCGTGGCAGGCCCGGTGGCCGAATTGTTCGGCGTGCAGGTCTGGTTCCTCACCTCTGGAGTCGTGCTCTTGATCGCTGGCATAGGCATCCGGTTCTCTCCCGCTTTGGCAACGATGGAACAGGGGCCCACGATTCGTCCAGATTGACTTGGCGGATCCTCGATACCACTCGCCGGCAATCGCGAAGTATTCCGAGCCGGTCGATGCGAATTACGGGTCGATTAGCCTTCGGGACCTTTCTTTTTCCTCGCCGCCCTGAATAACGCTTCCGTCTGCACGATGTCCAGCGTGGCGAATATCATCAGAAGTGCGGGAGTGTATAGGATGTACTCCACGGGCAGCGGAAGTCTCATGATATAGAGCGAATAGACGATGGCGGGCATGCGGACGAGGATCACGACGATTGTCCCGAGGATGAGGAGCTTCGGCACGAACTTGGTCAGCGCACCGCCGCTCCATCGGACTCGCGAGACCGCAGACAAATGGCTCCAGCAGACCGTGACGGCGATGGCCATGACGAGGATTGCGAAGACTATCGCGTCCTGACTGAACCAGAGGGCAATCCAGAGGACTGTAGATGCCATGAGTGCCACGAGCGCGTCAATCCTACGGTTTGGCCTCACGATTCCCCATGCGACGAGAGCGACGATTGGTGCCGCAACCAGGGCCAGAACGGCCAAGCCGATTGGAAGCGCGAGGTTCCCGCCCGCCTTTTCGAAGAAGTACCTGTTCTGGAAGAGCGCGATCCAAATGACTGTCATCGCCAGGATCGTGGCGGCAAATGTGATGCCGGGTGTACCCCCCTTGACCTTTGCCTTGTCGACAGCCGGTGCCTGCGGATTCAATAGGTACCCGAGACCGACCAGAATGGTCACCGACAAAGCGAGGCTGATCGCATTGAAGCGCACCAGCACGCTCCCCGCCACGCCGAGCCCCAGCAAGATCGCATCCATCTCTCTCCCCACGCCATTGTAACCGAGGAAACGGAACAGGAGCATCGCATTCGCGCAGGCGAACGGGACGAACGCCCAAGGCTCGTAGAACAGGAACAGTCCGGACACCGCCAGGATCCCGAGCTCTGCGATCCATGCACATCCGCCGACGATCGATGTAAACCATGACTGGAGCCTCGAAGCGAAGAGTAGGGCGACACCCGCCACGAGCACGCTGGCGTATGTCCAGAAGTTGAAGTCGAGCGCTCTCTGGAGACCGGCGAAGAATAGATAGAAGAGGAAGACGGAGGCGGTTGCTGGCGGGAGCCAGTCGAGCGTCATTGGATGCGAAGGGGCGTCGGTTCCACGCCGAAGACGTGAGAACAGAATGACCGCACAGAGGAACGATGCAATCAGGACGACGAGGACCACGATTATTCCGACAGCGACCGCGCGCCGTGCGTGATTGAGTGCAGTGTATGCATGGAATCCGGAGAGATTCGCATCGCCGTGCGCTTGATCCCTTTGAGCTTGGTCGAGAAGCTGGCTGGCTGAATCCATGTCCCACGGATCGAGCAGCGAGAAAGGATTCGCGCGAGCCTGGTCGATGGTCTCGGCGGCATCGCGGACGAACGATCCAGTGATCAGCGACAGGAGATTCTCGACGGAGACCGTCCTCAGTCTCTCTCCGTATTTGGCGCGGAGATCGTCGAGCGCCTTCACCGCTTCCCCAAGCTGCAGGGTCCAAGGATACACTACGACGAAGAAGAAGTGTGGCTTCGAGGGTGCCGCGTCGATGTCGAC